>Ga0206905_10012_pt1 | contig 50825 bp, 35 predicted proteins | sample Alteio_BWOrgHeat_43_FD_152940 | JGI IMG/M metagenome (GOLD analysis project Ga0206905, IMG submission 152940) | Enriched cells from forest soil in Barre Woods Harvard Forest LTER site, Petersham, Massachusetts, United States -... | ecosystem: Environmental > Terrestrial > Soil > Temperate forest >...
GGCTTCAGTCCGTTCGCCTTATCGCGCTCAGGCTGCGTTTCACTGTTCTCTGCCTGTTGCACTGAGACGGAAACGATTGCGGGCGATGCCGGCTGATTTGCATTGATGGGTGGGGCCCCGGGTAATTCTGGTACGACAGTATCCACCTTTTGTGCAGCAACTTTTGCTCGCGCATCAGGACCGACAGCAGGTAAAGCCTGCTGATCTTTTGTGGATGATGGAACCGGACTCTGGGCGACACTGGATCGCGACAGGGCGAGGAGCGTTAGCCCCACAAACACAACTGTTGCAGTGCGATGCTTCGCTACCCTGTCGCTATTGAGCAGCCGGCGAGTCATTGTTGGCCGCCATTCTTTTTATCTCCATCCTTTTGCTGGCCGGAGCTTTTTCCCGTGTTTACCTGTTTCTGATCTCCGTACCGCGCCGGACCGCCCGGCTTTTGATTCTGCTCCTGGCCCGCCGTTGCGTTGCCGTTAACCCCGGCACTCCTGGTAAATTTCGCTTGCACTTTCGTTCCGTCTTTTACATCATCTGTCACAGCTGTCACCAGCACATCGCCGGGCTTGAGTCCGTCAAGCACTTCGACTGAAGGGCCAAAGTCGCGACCAATATCGATCGGCTGCATGTGCACCACATCACCCCGCACCAGTGCAACCTGGTTCTTATCCTGTCGCACAACCACAGCATCGCCTGGAATCGTGATGCCAGGAACTCCATGCAGGTCAACAAAATTCACCACAACATACATTCCTGAAAGGAGACGCCCATCTTTGTTGTCGACCTGCACCTCGGTCAACAAGGTGCGGCTATTCAAATCGATCGCCCCTGCCGTGCGAGTAACTTCCCCGTAAAAATTCTGCTTCGCAAAAGATTGAAAATGAAGCGTTGCCTTCTGCCCGACTCGAATTGCCGCCGAATAGCTCTCCGGCACACTCACAAGAATGCGCAGCCGGTTCACCTGCGCAATGCTGAATAGAGACCCTCCCTGCGCGCCAGTCGACGGCGTCGCAGATGTGTTCACATTCCCCGTCGTCCCACTCGTGTTTGTGCTTCCGGACTGCGTTGGGCTTCCGAGACTCGCCGGCGAACTCGAAGTATCTCCGCCGCCCGAACCCTGTGTCGAAATAAATGCGCCTACATCGACATTGCGCGCCGTAATAATGCCGTCAAACGGGGCCGTAACCCGCTCGTATTGCTGGAGAGAAATTAATCGGCCCAGATTCGCTTCAAATGACTGTACATTGCGTTGAGCCGCAGCCACATTCGCTTGTTGCGCGTTGAAATCGGTCTCTCTCTGATCTCCATCCTGACGAGAGAACACGCCCTTGGCCACCAACACCTTCCACCGGTCCCACGTAACCCGCGCAAGATCGAGTTGCGACTGCTGCTGCGCCAGCTGCGACTGCGCCTGACGCAGTGCCGCTCGCGCCTGATCCACCTGCTGATCAAGGTCCGGAGCATCGATCACTGCAAGCAACTGCCCCGAATGAACCCTGTCGCCGATGTCAACATAACGTTTCCTCAAATAGCCGCTCGAACGTGCATAGATATTGGCCTGAGTAAGCGGTGCCGTCGTCCCCGGCACAGTAAGGTCATCTGTCGGCGGAGCATTCTTCACCTGCATCACTTCGACTACGGGTACCGAATTTTTCTGCGCGTCAGCCTCTTTTTTTGTATCCGTTTCGCGGTTATGCCGAGGCAGATAGCCAACTAAAAAAATAAGGAAAAACAGAACGACAACGCCGACCACGACCCAGGAAATAAACCGGTGCATCTTCCGCCTATGCTCTTCCTCGTCGCGCCGTCGCTGCTCCTCGCTGCGTATGTCTTTGTGCAGCGGTAGCTTCACAGTGCTGTCGAGGTTATCGCCCCGCCACTGGCTCAGTGTGGCATTCTCCGGGTCTTGATTCGTTCCTGTCTTTTTGTCGTTGGGTTCACTCATCGTTACAGTCACTCACGCTTTCAGGTTCCGGATATGGCAACTCATCAACAAACTATTCCCAATCCCGCGTTAGAAAAGATCTTCTCAGGATTGTTCAGGCAATTCCCCTTCGTACTCCATATCAATCCGTTTGTCGTAATCGACCGGAGGATTCTTGCGCATTAGTGAGTACATCACCGGCACAGCAAACAGGGTTCCTACCGTCGCAAAAAGAAGTCCGCCAATCACTGCTCTGCCGAGAGGCGCGTTCTGTTCTCCTCCCTCTCCGAGCGCAAGCGCCATCGGCAACATCCCGATAATCATCGCCAGCGCAGTCATGATCACAGGCCGCAGACGCGTATAACCCGCATTCAGCGCGGCTTCATGTTGATCTTTCCCTTCCGCACGTTCATCATTCGCAAAGACCACCATCAAAATCGAGTTGGCCGTCGCCACACCGATCGTCATAATCGTTCCCATCAGCGAGGGAACAGAAAAAGTGGTTTGCGTCGCAAAAAGCATCCACAGGATCCCGCAGAACGCACCTGGAATCGCGAACAGAATAATCAGCGGATCCAGCCATGACTGGAAATTGACCGCCATCAGCAAATACACAAGCCCCAGCGCAAATAGAATCCCGATTCCCAGCCGCACAAAAGACTGCTGCATCGTCGCCACCTCGCCTCGCAGCGAAAGCGTTGTTCCGACAGGAAGATTCTTATTCGCATCCGCCATTAACTTTTGAATCTCGCGGGCCACGCCACCAAGATCGCGACGATCCACATCGGCATAGATGTCATACACCGGCTGGATGTTGTAGTGATCGACAACAATCGGCGTTTCGTTTCGGCGAAACGTTGCCAGGTTCCCAAGCAACTGCGATGCTGTTCCACTCGGCGACGTAATCGGCGTGCGCCCCAGCGCCGGAAGATCCTCAACCCGGTAGATCGGCGTCTGCACAACCACCTGGTAGTTCACGCCATTCACCGGATTCAGCCATTGATTGGGAGCGGTCTGCGCGGTGCCGCTTAGCGAAATCAGCATGCTCTGCGCGACGTCCTGTTGCGTCAATCCAATCTGCCTTGCTTTATTCCGATCGACATCCACTTGCATGGTCGGATAGCTCACCTGTTGATGAATGTGAACATCCACTGCGCCTGGAATCGCGGCGATCTTTTTCTCCAACTCCACAGCAACTTGATAGTTCCCCACAGCCCGCCCGGTTACCTGCAGGTCGATCGGAGCAGGCAAACCAAAATCGAGAATCTGGTTCGTCATGTTCGCAGGCGTGAAGAAAAATTCGCCGTCAGGAAACTTCTGCGCGAGGTCAGTCCGCAACGTACGCATGTACTGCTGTGTGTCCCGCGGACCCGGTTTCAGCGCAATCAGAATCTCGCCGTCGCTATTGGAGATCGTTGCGTTATTTCCGAATGCAAGATTGATCCCCCCGGCAGGCAAGCCAATGTTATCGATGATCGTCTCTATTCGCTCAGCCGGAATCACGCGGCGAATCTCCGATTCCACGACTGCGAAGTACTGCTCCGAGTCTTCTGACCGCAGGCCTTGTGGCGGATTCACATGCAGCCGCATCTGCCCTGAATCCACATAAGGAAAGAAGTCCTGCCCAATCACAAACACAAGCGGCAGCGAAACCGCAAGAAATCCCAAAAAAATCGACATCGTAACGACGCGGTGATGCAGGCACCACTCCAGGATGTCTTTGTAATGCTCGCGCATCTTCTCAAACTGGCGATCGAACTTCGAATGAATGCGCCAGATAATGCTACGGCCCTCCTCCGCCCGCGCATACTCAGGATCCTGATAGAGAGGCAGCTCTGCCTCCAGCAGAAAATGCATCATCGTCGGTACCAATGTCCGGGAGAGGAAATACGACGCCATCATCGCAAATCCCACAGCCATCGCCAGTGGAGTAAACAGAAACTTCGCCGCCCCGGTCAGTAGCACAACCGGGACAAACACAATACAAATCGAAAGCGTCGAGACAAATGCGGGTGCGGCAACTTGCTGAGCGCTGTCAAGAATCGCATGAACCAACGACTTATGCCCATGCATATTGCGATGCGTATTCTCGATCTCCACTGTCGCGTCGTCGACGAGAATCCCCACAGCCAGCGCCAAACCGCCCAGGGTCATAACATTGATCGTCTCGCCCAGCGCCGTCAGAATCACCAGTGAAGTCGCAATCGACAGGGGAATCGAAATACACACAATCAACGTCGACCGCCAACTGCCGAGGAAAAGCAAAATCATCAGTCCAGTCAACGCTGCAGCAATCGTTGCCTCGCGCGCAACCTCTCCAATCGAATCGCGCACGAAGATCGACTGATCAAACAGCGGAGTAATCTTCAGTGTCTCCGGCAATCCGGCCTTTACATGAGGAAGCGCGTCTTTCACGCCCTTCACAATATCGAGAGTCGACGTTCGTCCGTTTTTCAACACCGCAAGCAGCGCTGATCGTCTTCCATCCTGCCGGACGATATTCGTCTGCACCGCAAACCCATTGCGGACCTGCGCCACATCTTTGATAAAAACAACCGATCCATTCGCCGCGCGGATCGGCAGGTCGTTCAGCGCCTCGAGCTCCGTGGGGCTGCTATTCACCTTAACGACAAACTCCCGATCGCCTAGCCGCGCGGTGCCCGCCGGCAGAATCAGGTTCTGCTGATTAAGCGCCTGTGAAATATCCGTAGCTGAAAGATGCCGCGCGTACATCGCATTCGGATCCGTATCCACCATGATCTGGCGAACCTTTCCACCATAGGGAAGCGGGACCGAAGCGCCTCTGACCGTAGCAAGACGTGGCCGAATGAAATTCAATCCGAGATCGTAGAAATCTTCTTCGTTGAGCCCTTCACCCGACAATCCAAGCTGCAAAATGGGAACGCTTGAAGCGTCATACTTCACAATTGCAGGTGGAAATGTCCCTGGTGGCAAAACGCGCAGAATCGTTTGCACAATCGACGTCACCTGCGAGATTGCCAGCTCGACTTTCACCGTCGGCTGAAAAAAGACCTTGATCACCGCCACGCCCTGGTACGATTCGGACTCCGTATGTTCGATATCGTTGACGGTCGTCGTCAAAGCACGCTCGCACACCGTAACCATACGGCCTTCCATTTCATTCGGTGGAAGGCCGTTGTAAGTCCACACTATCGTCACGACTGGAATGTCAATGTATGGAAAGATATCCTTCGGCGTTTCGATCGCAGAACCAATCCCCAGAATGAAGATGAGCAGCGAAAGAACAACGAACGTGTAAGGACGCCGGAGCGCCAGCTTCACTATCCACATGTCGAAACGACTCCGGCGAAGATGGGGAGGGCCAACTCCCTAGACAAACTTAGACGGTTGGATGTACCAATTGGCCGCACCGATTCATCCTCGAGTGGAACGTGGCCGGTAATCGGAGGAAGTTTACTTCGAAATCGCCCCCTGCGCGCTCGCGGGCGACACCGGCAGCAGGGCATGAATATATCCCTCATTCGGCGTGCACTCCCTAAACGGAATATTGTTCAGAATACCCGCGAATGCGCCATCAATCACACTTTGTTGCGGCCGCACCTTGAGTCGCGGCGACTCCTCGACCGTTGCCCGCGGCAACTTTGAAAACTGCACGATGCTTTCCCAACCCTCGGGCGCCCGAAAAGTAACCACCGAGGTCGTGGCCCGCATCTTCTTATAAGGCCAGAACGCCCAGCCGATATCGTTCTTTTCCAGCACCGAAACAAATTTAGCAATCCACTCATCCGCGTTTTCGCCCGACTCGCCAAGCCAGACGGGTACTCCATACTTCTCGCGGAAATTCACATACGGCTGCACCGTCGCCTGCTCTGCCGCCGCATGATAGCGATGGAATGTGTAGACAGAATTTTTATCGAATGGCTGACCGAAGACAGAAAAATCCGTGTCCCAGTTCGCGCCGCCGAGAATCAGAATATGATGGGGATCGACCTGGCGAACCGCAGCAGCGATGCGCTTATAAAGTGGCTCCAGCGAAGCATTAAACTCCTCGAGCCCCGTGTAGTTTGGAATCGGCTCGTTGAGTAAATCGTAACCAAGCACGGTCGGATTATCGCGATAGCGTCGCGCAATTCGTTGCCAGATTGCAATCGTACGTTCCTGCGCACTCTTATCGCTGAAGAGCCACGGATACCCGTCGCTGTCATCGATATTCTTTCCGGTTTGTCCTCCCGGCGCCGCGTGCATGTCGAGAATGATGTAAAGATTCTCCTGGTGTGCCCACTGAATCACGCGATCCAGCAACGCAAATCCCTCCGCATCGTCACTTTCAAAGAACTTGTAATGAAATGGCACCCGAATCGAATTAAAGCCACATTGCTTGATGAATTGGATGTCGGCCTGAGTGACATAATTTTCGCGATAGCTTCGCCAGAACGTCCGCGCCCGTTCAGGCCCAATCAATTCGGTCACCAAGGCCTCAATCTCACGCGGGGACTCCGGTCCGCCCTCATTCAAATGCCACATATAACCCTCAGGCACCAGCCAGTTTCCGAGGTTCGTCCCACGAAGCAGAATCCGTTTTCCCTGACCGTCAACGATCTCTTTGCCTTGGGTATGAGCAAACTGAGCATGAGCTTCCAAAGAAATCCCAAAGACAACGAGAACGGCAGCAACAACCACCCTGCGTAACTTCATTAGCCAACTCCTATGCAAACATCTTTCTAAAGAGAAAAACTTTTGTCGAGAAACAAAGACCTGACTTGCGATAGTATTCACCGCAGTAAAAAAGCGCTGACCCCGGCTAGAGGGTCAGCGCGGAGGCGTTAGTGCACCTCGGGACGAGACGCTTTTCGCCCGAGATCTTTGAAGCTCCCTGACTCGCCTGTATCGTCAGGGAGCGACGGAGAAGGTCGCATGCTCCGTCGCAGTCGAATCCCTCCCCATCCATAGATCGAACTGGCCCGGCTCCACAGCCCACCGGTGCGTCTCAGGGCTCCAGAAACCAAGATCGCTTGCGTGCAAAGTCAAACTCACTGTGCGCTTTTCACCTGAACCAAGGTGAACCCGCATAAACCCCTTCAACTCACGCCGCGGCCGCGAGGCACTCCCTGCGCGCTGATGCGTATAAAGCTGCACGACCTCATCTCCCGCAACGCCGCTCTTATTCTCAACGTCGATGCTTGCGGTCAACGATCCATCAGGGCGCATCGACGCAGCGTCAACTTTGAAATTCGCTAGTCGGAATCCCGCGTAACTCAATCCGTAGCCAAACGGATAAAGAGGCGCACTCGACCCGTCCCAGTAACGAGTGTCCGTCTCATCCGGAATCTGCGTAAGATTCTGCGAATAGTAGATAGGCACCTGACCGACACTCCGCGGCCAGCTCACCGGCAACTTCCCGCCAGGATTTGCCCCGCCCGTAAGCAGGTTGGCAACCGCATTGCCGCCCTCCGTTCCTGGATACCACGCCTCAAGAATCGCTGAGACATGCCCCGACGCCCATGTAATATCCAGCGGTCGCCCACTCAACAAAACCAGGACAACCGGTTTCCCTGTAGCCACCACTGCCTCAAGCAACTCCTCTTGCCGGCCCGGCAGATTCAACGTCTGCCGCGAGGCCTTCTCACCGCTCATATCCTGCGTCTCGCCTAAAACCAGAATCGCCACATCCGACTTCTTGACCTGATCCAGTGCGTGTTGAAACTCCGCGTCGCGCTCCTGCTGTGTCTTCAAGACAGGCTTGGGGCTCTGGAATTGATCGTCAAAGATCGAAGGCTGCCCACGTTCGATCTCCACGCCCTTCGCATAATTAATTGTCGTAGCCGATCCGAACTTCTTCTTCAATCCCTCAAGAACAGTCACCGCATCTAGAGGATGCCCTGCCAGACTCCACGACCCCATCGTATCCGGCTTCGAATCCGCAAGCGGCCCAATCACCGCAACCGATGCAACAGACTTCTTAAGGGGCAGCACTCCATCCTGATTCCGCAACAGCACGGCACTTCGTTCCGCGGCTACCCTCGCAGCCTCACGCTGTGCCGCCGAACCAAGCTCCACCTTCCACTTATCAACCGGAACATAGGGATGAGCAAACAATCCCAGCCGGTACTTCACCATCAAAATCTCGCGAACCGAAGCGTCAATCGTCGACTGCTTCACCTTTCCATCCTGCACAGCTGCGGCAAGATTGTCCCGCAAAGCGTGCGTAGTCATCTCCATATCGACGCCGGCATTGACAGCCCGCACTGAAGCATCCTCAAGATCCGCTGCAAACCCATGAGTCTTCAGACTCGGAATCGTCCCCCAATCGGTCACGACAAATCCCTTGAAGCCCCACTTCTCCCGCAACACATCATGCAGAAGAAACGTATTGCCCGAGGCAGGCACACCGTTTAAATCCATATACGCGCTCATCACCGAGCCCGCGCCTGCCTTCACCGCCGCACGAAAGGGTGGCAGGTAAACATTCCATAACTGCTCATCCGAGATATTCGCCGAATCGTAATCACGTCCACCCTCCGCAGCGCCATACCCGGCAAAGTGCTTCACGCACGCAAGAATGCTATCCGCGCCACCCATCGACTCTCCCTGAAATCCCCGGACCTGCGCCTCCGCTATCTTCGAACCAAGATACGGATCCTCGCCCGCACCCTCCATGATCCGTCCCCATCGCGGATCACGCGCAATATCTACCATCGGCGCAAACGTCCACCGAACTCCAACCGAACTAGCCTCTTTCGCCGCCATACTCTGCGCATGTTCCGCAACAGCCGGATCCCACGACGCAGCCATCGCCAGCGGAACCGGATAGATCGTCCGGAAGCCATGAATCACATCGAACCCAAACAGCAACGGGATATGCAGTCGTGTCTGCTCCACTGCAAGGTGTTGCAGCCGATTGATCTCCACCGGATCGGTCAGAAACAAAAACGATCCTGTCTGCTCCTTCAGAACCCGCTCATCATGCGGGACCGAGTCCTTCTCCTTATACGCAATCTGCGTCATCTGCCCGAGCTTCTCCTCGAGCGTCATCTTGCTCAACAACTCATCGACAAATCGTGACGCCTCGAGGCCATCCCCGGCGGTCGCAGCCGGCCATGCATCTGCCTGCTTCTGAGCCGGCAAAGCGGAGCAAAAAACTGACACTAAAATCGTGCAGGCAGATAATATCTTTCCCACTTCAACGCGCGTGCTGCGAAAATGAGGCATGGAACTCCGGCTTCTGGTTGGCGTCTTCGCCCAGTGCAGCAGCTTAGACGGCGTTTTCGTTATTCAGTGATCCTGGGCGCACAACCACACCATGTCTGCTTAAATCAAGAGAAACCATAGTAGACAAACGGTTGTCTTATTGTCCAGTATCTTTTTTTCAACCCAGTCACAAAAGTTCTCGCCAATCGCCCGCCCCTAACAAATCCCATGAACAACCCCATTCCTTGCCTCACTTTCCTTCAGCCTCGACTAGACTTGTCCTAACCAACCACGATGCCCAAGAAGACCTCGTCCGATCCATCCGCGCAGCGACGCGTCAGCCTCAAGATGCTGGCCGAATATCTTGACCTCAGCCCCGCTACCGTCTCTTTCGTCCTCAACAACGCCCCCGGGCGCTCCATTCCGCCAGCCACACGTGAAAGGGTCAAAGCCGCCGCAAAAAAATTCGGCTACCAGCCCAGCCAGATCGCTCGCTCACTCCAGGGACTGAAGACCCAAACCATCGGCATCCTCCTACCCGAGCTCGGCGAAGGCTATCACTCCCAGGTCCTCAGCGGAGCCGCTGACGTCCTCATGCGCGAGGGATATTTTTTCTTCACTGCTCACCACCGCCACCGCAAAGATCTCGTCGCCGAGTACCCCCGCATCCTACAGGCCCGGGGCGTCGACGGCATCCTCGCTATCGATACTCACCTCGAAGGCGCTCTTCCCGCACCCACCGTCTCAGTCGGCGGCCATCTCCACCTGCCCGGAGTCACCAACGTCGTCCTCGATCACCACCGTGCAGCCGAGCTCGCCCTCGGCCATCTTTACCGTCTCGGCCATCGCAAAATCGCCTACATGCACGGCCAACCCTTCAGCTCAGACTCGCAGAGCCGTTGGCAATCCACCATGCAGGTCGCCCGCGCTCTCTCGCTCGAAGTCCCCAACGATCTCGTCATCCAACTCGATAAAGACCTCAACACACCCGAACTCGGCTATCCTGTCACCCATCAGCTCCTGCTTCAGCGCAAAGACTTCACCGCCCTGCTTTGCTTCAACGATATTTCCGCGATAGGCAGCATCCGCGCTCTTCACGACGCGGGTCTCAAAGTCCCCGAAGATGTCTCTGTCCTGGGATTCGACGACATTCAGGCCGCTTCCTATATCGTCCCCAGCCTCACCACGATTCGTCAGCCGCTCCAGCACATGGGCGCTCAAGCTGCTACATCGCTACTTAAAAAACTCGCGCACGAAAAACTTCCCGAGACTATTAAAGTCGACCCGGAACTCGTCGTCCGCGAATCCACCGCCCAGGCACGCACGCACCCCCGCCGAAGTTAGCTTCCGAACGTATGTCCACGCCGTTCGCGCCCGACAGCCGCCATAATCGAAGCCAGCGCAAACACACTCACCGCGGTCAAGGCCATCGCTGTTGCATAACTCGTCCGCTGCGCATAAACCGCTTCAATATAAACGACTGAGCTCGCGATAATCCCCGCCGTCTGATACGCAAACCCCGGCAACAACCCACGCACCGAGTCGGGGGACAACTCCGCAAGATGTGCCGGAATTACGCCCCACGCTCCCTGCACCATGAACTGAATCAGAAACGCGCCAAGCACCAGCAGCGCCTGGTTTGGCGCATAGGCCCACAGCGGAACCACCAGCGCACCAAGAATAAATGCCGTAATGATCGTCCGCCGACGCCCCCATGCGTCAGAGAAATGACCAAAGATAATCCCACCCAGGATCGCTCCCACACCCGAGATCGCCGTAATCACAGCCCGCCGCTGCGGTGTGAAGTGCCACTCCCGCTGCAAAAACGTCGGATACATATCCTGTGTCCCATGCGAAGCAAACATCATCATCGTCATAAAAATCAACAGGTACAAAAACAGCTTCCAGTGGGAGCAGACCTCGCTAACCTGCTCCGCCCAACTCCCTGTACGCGCCTTCTGCCACACCGTCGACTCTTTTACCCGGAATCGGATAAACAGAACTAACAAAATCGCAGGTAGACTTCCTAGAAAAAACAGAGGCCGCCAGCCAACCCGCCCAAACAGAAACAGGAAACACAACGCGGCAAGCACATTCCCTGCAGCGTACCCCTCCTGAAGCAGCCCGGAGAGCATCCCGCGCTTCCCTTTCGGCGCTCCCTCCATCGCCAGCGAAGTCCCCACGCCCCAGTTCCCGCCCATCACCACGCCAAACAAGGCGCGCACGATCAGCAGCATCGTGTAGCTGGTAGCAAGCCCGGTAAAAATCTCCGCCACTGCAAAAAATCCAATGTTGATCATCAGCGGCAAACGGCGGCCATAACGATCCGCCATCATCCCGAAGACAAATCCGCCCACAGGCCGGAAAAGCAGCGTCATCGTAATGACCAGAGCAATCTGCGCGTCCGTCTTATGAAACTCCTTAGCCATCGAAGTCAGGCAAAAGGTTACAAGGAAAAAATCGAATGCATCCAACAGCCATCCGGTGAATCCCGCCGTCACCGCCGCCCGGTGATTGCTCACTCCTGTCTCCGCAACTACCGTCTTCGTCACCGAAGACGCCTCATTCTTCAACATCGGTTCCTTTCGCAATCACCGCACCGCCGACTCGTGACGCTTCGATAACGTTACACCGATCACTCCGCAGGAGCAGCCTTCGCTGGCTGTTCCTGAGCGGGCTGCCGCAAGTGGTCGTAGTTAAGAATTGCATTGAAGACCAGGGCGTAACTCCCCACCGTCTCACCGCGATAAACCGGGTTATTTGCAAACAGCAGCACATTCCCCGAACCCACGTGTGCATTCACCACGATCGGCCGTTCAGCAATCGAAGCCCCTTTATCCAACAGGCCCGACAACAACAACGTCTTCGCATCGCTGAGCCGCAGAATCACCTCAGGCCGCAACGCAACCGGAATCACCTGAAGGTTATTCCGCATCTGGTCTTCGTTCAGCGGTCGCGGCTGCCACGCCTGCGGCTTTGTAACCACCTCAGGTTCCACAGACATCCGTCCCTGCGTGACGTCGCTCTCATCCGGTCCGCCACGTCCGGTCGGCCGCCGCTCATAAGGATCCATCAGCGTCCTCCCGCCACGTCCGCCAAGCGTGTTGCTAACACTAAACACCATCCCGTTCGCACTCATCACCGGGAGGTTCGAACCATACCCGTTCGCAATGGGACTCGCAGGCGAAACAAAAATGCTGTTCAAAACACTTCCCACCACACGAGCATCACTCGTAGTCACGCTCACCCCCGGCGCAAGCCCGGCATCAATCGCAAACTGGGCCGTATCCTCGCAGGTAATCAGCAGTCCGCCCTTCTGCACAAACTCCTTCAGATGCGCAAGCCCGTCATACCCAAGCCCCGGCCGCATATCCGGCGTCGTATCCAGCAATCCGAGATTCGGAGTAATGTCGCTCTTCTGCCACGGCAACACATTCCCCCACATCGGCATTCCGTTAATAATGTCAGCCGACGAAGCTCGTCCCACCGGAGCAAACACAATCACGTCATACTTCCCACGAAGATCGCTCTCACCGGCAACGGTCTGCGTGCTCATGTAGGTAAACGGAATCCCCGCCTTATCGAAGGCCTGCCGCCACCATCCCTCGGTCTGCGTTCCCAGCCACGTATGCATAAACGCAATCCGCGGCGCGGGCGCAACATGCGTTGCCACCGACGGAGCCGCGCTCAACCGAGTCGCATCCAACGAAAGCTTCTTCAGCGTCGCCGCCATCGCACCGTCATCCACCTGCGACACCAGCAGGGAGCCTGCGGCAAAGTGCTTGCCCTCTGCATCGAAAGCCTTCTCCGCAGTCTCCACATGCGCCTGCTTCAACGCATAAACCAAAGGCAGTAGTGAAGTCTGCGTCGTATTAGCAATCGCATAAACAGATCCCGCCCCGGCAACCTTCCCCGAAGCCTGATCGAAATCAGCCGGCACCATCCCGGCCTTCAGAATCGACCCATCCGTCACCCGAACAGCCTTCACATTGAACAACTGGCTGAACGACCACCCCGTATCGTCATACGGATGCTTCTGCGGATCGTCCGGTGCCCAGTACTGCTTATCCAGCAACGCATCCGCTGCACGCGAGTACGGCTGGTCCATCCGCACCACAAAACTTCCCGCCGGCAGAGTCTGTGAAGTAGGCTTATCCCCACGTTTTGCCGCAGCAATCGACACAGTCGCCGCCGCCGACAGTTGCTGCACCTCCACATGCTGCAACTTCAGAACATTCAGCAGTTGCAACTGCCGGTTCAGCTCCGCCGCATCCGTCGGCAAAACATAAGCCGCTGGGCCATCCAGCGTCGGCTTCATCACCGACCGCTTGCTCTTGATGTAGTAATTCTCCAGGAAATGATGCGTATTCCGCGAGAAGTATGACAGCGTCGAGAGTAGTGCACTCTCCTCGTAGTTATTGTTATTTCTCTGCGACCACATCACCGTCGGCAGAGGAGGATTCTGCCTGTACCAGGTCCTCGAGTACTCCTCAGGCTGCAGAATTCTCTTCTCCGTATCCGCGCCACCATTGCCAAAGGTCTCATACAGCCGGCTGATCCCGTTATGCATCCCGGCCAGAAACATCAGATACCCCGGGCTCCACGTATCGAAATCTCCATGCGTAAATACCCCTGGCATCCCGAACGACTCCATCTGCGAGACATTGTTCCAACCCAGCTCCGCCCACTCGTCCGCCAGCGTCGGGTCGATCCAAGCGTTATAAGGCCCATCTCCCACCGTATTGTCGTAAAGAAACGGCACGGATTCATGCAGATCGTGCAACACCTGCGCATGCCACCCCAGATAAGTATTCAGAACATTGTTGGTCAGATTCAGCGTCATGCCCATCGCATCGCGATTGTTGTCATGCGCCACATAGTGTCCCCAGTAAGCCAGCCGCGGCCAGTTCTCTCCCGGATGAGCTTTATGCCACCGGTAAATATCCACCATCCGGTCGCGTCCATCCACCTCCACCACCGGAGTAATCAAGACAATCATGTGCGACCGGATGTACTTGATATATGGCGCGTCATCCACGGCTAGCCGGTAAGCCAACTCCATCAGCGCTGTCGGCGCACCCGTCTCACTCGAGTGGATCGTCCCGGTAATGTAATAAACCGGGTAAGACTGATCGATCAGCGGTTGTGCCTTCGCATCATCCAGCCCAATCGTCCGTGGATCGGCAAGCTTCGCCAGCCGTTCGTTGTTTTCCTTCCAATGCGCCAGCAGATCGGCATCCCCAATCGCCGCCGCAATCATCTCGCGCCCTTCCTCCGACTTCCCGATCGAGTACACCTTCACCCGTGGCGAAGTGGCCTCCAGCATCCTGAAGTACTTATAAACATCCTCCGCATACGGCAACATATCCGGTGCACCCGCCACATCTCCCAATACCTTCGCCGGTGTCGGCACCGTCGGCGAGGCCGGCAGATAGTCCACGAGATGCGACGTAAACATCGGATCAGTCGTGTACTTCTTCATGTGATCCGTATAGTCCTTGTCGATCGGCTGTTTGCTATCGCGAGCAAACGTAGGACTCAAATCCGGCTGCGCCGAGCCGGAAGTAACGAGAAAAAGAGTGATCAAAAGGACGGCTGTAGAGACAAGAAGGGACCGGAGAGCTCGAGTTGTCATAGGTTTTTTGGAGGTTCTGCAATCATCTTATTGCCCACGCCGCGAAAACTGCAGGGAAAAAAGAAAATATCCACCCCAAACAACTTGGATTCCTTCCCGCTATCATCAAAGAAACGGAGTTCGCCTCAGAAACACCCCTATGAACCACGCGCTCTATCTCGCGCTCTTCACCGCTGCCCTGCTCGGCTTCCGCCACGGCTTCGACTACGATCACATCGCCGCCATCACCGACGTCGTCAGCGTCCAGCAATCTCGCCACACCGCTATGCGTCTTGGCATGATCTACGCCCTCGGCCACGCCGTCATGGTCGCCGCCCTCGGCCTCATCGTCATCCTCTTCGGAATCAATCTGCCGGCTGGCGTCGATCGCTGGGCCGAGCGCCTCGTCGGCCTCACCCTCCTCCTCCTCGGCATCTACGTCCTCGGCACCCTCGTCCTCAAGCCCCGTGACCTGCCCAAAAACCGATACACCCTTCTCCGCCACGCCTTCCATCGCATCCGCCTGGCCTGGAATCGAAATCACACCCCGAACCCAATTCCTCACCACCCCATCCCCGACACCGTCGACGCCAAATCCGTCTTCATTATCGGCCTCGTTCACGGCCTTGGAGCCGAAACCCCCAGCCAGCTCCTCATCTTTCTCCTCGCCGCCAACCTCGGCGGAGCTGCTCTCGGGATGCTTGGGCTGGCAATGTTCCTCGCGGGCCTCCTCACTATGAATGCCCTCATGACGGCCTCAGTCGCAGGAGTCTTCGGAGCCTCCCGCCACCGTCCACAAGCCCTCAGACTTATCTCAGCCCTGACCGCCGCCTACAGCCTCATCATGGGAATCGTCTTCCTGGCAGGCCGTAGCTCCCTCCTACCCGCAATCAACTAGCAACAGTTGTCGTTGCCTTTGTCATTCCGCAGCCAGCCGAGGAATCTGTTGTGCATTTTGCTTTTTGCGGTTACGTTGCCGGCAAACTGCCCGGAAAATTACTCAATATCGTCCCACCTGCCTCCCCCTGAATCCTCCTGCGCCCGCTTGACCACAGCCACAAACTGGCGCAGCTCATGAACAGTTCTGTCGTATTTCCTTAGCCGAACCCTCTCCAAAGCCTTCGTACGCCTCTCGATTTTCTGCGCAAGAACGAGGAGCACTTCAGCAGGGGCTAGATCCTGACTGCCGAAGCTAGGGAGAAATAAAAGCGAAAATACCCGACACTAGTAATCCTTTCACATCCCAAATCCGAGCCCGACAACCCAACCCGGTCCAGAAACCCCTTGACCGAAAAACTAGTCCGGAGAAATTCGATTGTCGAATACCCTTCTCTCTGTCACACTCTTCTCATCCTTCCGGCCCCATAAGCAAACCCTATGCCGAGAGCCCACCTTCCACTTTCCACTCCGATCTTCCCTGCGAGCTTCGCCGCCTTCGTCGTCCTGACGCCTACCACCAAATTCGTTCTCATCGTAATCGCCATCGTCGTTGGTCTTCTTCTCGTCGTCGCGTTTATCAGCCTCCTCGTTCTCTTCTTCTTCATCCGCAAAAATCATCCCGACGTCAAGGATGGGCTGGCTAAGGTGCGGAGCGTGCTTCATCTTATCCGCTGCTACATCCTCATCTATCTTTGGAAATTTCGCTTCCAACTTAAAGCGCTGGTCCCCGCAGCAATATTCGTCATCTTTACCATCGCTGGGTTCTTCACCATACTCGAACTCACGCTCAAAATATTTGAATTCATAGAACGAAATGGAGGCTCTCGCTTTCTCCCCTTCTCACCGGAGTCGCTCCAGATGGTTCTCGACGGATGTGAATATGTATTGCGCTTCTTCTTTGAAAACCCGTGGGTGCTCATCCTTCTTCTTCTGGTCGAAGCTCTCATCTTCTACCACCACATTCACGAGTTCCATCACCGCCGCCACCACCGCACAACCCTTACCATCCTCGGCGAGTTGCTCGGCCCGCTCAACGAGCTCACCGCATTTCTCAGCGCATCCACCGTCCCAGTAGACATGGATCAGGCAAGAATCAATTTCATGGGCAAGTTCAATACCGCCTTCTCCACCATCCTCGCTCTCTGGGGAGTCAAGCACGCCAACATCTGCCTCATGGAGCACAAAGCCGCCACCAACCTGCTGACCGTCGTCTATGAAAACTCCGGCGGCAAAGACTTTCAGGTAGGTTTTACCCTGGACCCGACCGAAGGAGCCGCAGGCAAGGCGTTCACCCTCAATCAACTCATCTACGTCCCCAACATCAAGTACGAGCACGGAGTAGCCGTACTACCTGCCAAACTGGATGTCCTCACCAGTGTCTACAAGGAAGGCAATCATCCCTTCAAGTCCATCTTCTGTGTCCCCATCAATACCTCCGCATCAACAGCGAAGAAAACAGCATCTAAAACAGTGGGCGTTTTGAATCTCTCTTGTCAGGGGACGAGCGCCTTCTCCGACCCCAACTTCGTGATCGCCAAGTTGGGGGGAACCGTACTTGGACTGATGTATAATTGGTGATCACGAGGGGTGATTTATGAACAACGTCAGCACATCTGCCTATGGCAAGAAGATGGCGCAGCCGTTCGTCGGAAGCACCGATCTCCAGACTCTGAACCTCCAGACCACAGAATCGGTTACGCCGAGCCTCGGGCATCTCATCAGCGATCACGACTTTACGGTGCGCTTGAATGACGCGGTCAAGTCGTCCCAGGAAGACCGCAAGGCCCCCAGCCTGCGCGAACTCTTCCGCGGAATCCAGCAAATCGTCCGCGAATAACACCCGCCAAATCAGAGAGATACAGGGCTGCCAATTATTTTGCGCGCGCTTTCAGCGCTCAAAAAACAGCCCTGCAAGCCTCAAATTTGTCCAAAGATACCTAAAAATCAATGTTCGAGCGAGATGTAGGTTGCTTAAGGGGTCGGTTTCAGCAGAGCCATACTCACCCATTGGCGCTACTGAAAGCACAATCAACGCAATATTTTAGCGCCCCACCTGCCAACTGAAGGCATTCATTGAACTTGCAGCCTAAATATCCCTACAACATGGGGAGCCGATTCGCCGCCATAATTCCCAACAACAAAAGCAAAATGAACTACTTACGATCCATATGCACCCGCAGAAGATCGTCGACATCTCCAATCTTCTCATTCAACAAATTCAGCTTATTCGAAAGCGCCTGAATCTCACTTTCAGCCCGCCGGTTCACGTCATAATCAAGCTCGCCGCGGACTCGGTCCTTCGTATCCTGCCGGTTCTGGCTCATCATGATCACCGGAGCCTGAATTGCCGCCAGCATCGACAAGAACAAATTCAGCAGAATAAACGGATAAGGATCCCACGCCTTCCCTTTCAAGACAATATTCACCACAGCGTACGTCACAAGCACAACCAGAAACGAGATGATGAACGACCACGAGCCGCCGAACCCCGCGACCGAATCCGCAATGCGGTCCCCAAAACTCATCTCCTCCTCGATCACCTCGTTTACGTTGCGGCTCGCCCTGTTCCTCACCAGTTGCTGTGAAGCATGGAACTGCCTGCTCACCACCGTTAGCATATCCATTCCCGCCATCGGCTTCTGCCGCACCAGAACCTCAATATCATCGCGACTCACCTCAAGGCAGGTCGTCTCCTCAAGCGCCAGCGCCGTTGTCTGGTGTGGCGTATCCTCCAGCATCGACGCGAACCCGAAGAAGTCCCCGTGCCGAGGCTCATCGACCACAACCTCCTGGTGGCTCTCATCCACTGTCGACACCCGCACCGTCCCCGCTATCATGACGTAGGCATGCTTCCCCGCCTCCCCCATCTTGTAGATCCGCTGCCGTGCCGCAAACCGCTTGACCTCTACCTGCGCCGCGAGCACGCTAAGCTCGTCATTGTCCAGTAACCCAAACAGCGGTATCTGCCTCAGGTCTTCTACCTTGCAAGCCATCTCTCACCTCGTAGGAATATGGACTATTCTGCACGGGACAGTGTGAATTTGGCATCCTCCAGAAAACTTATCCTGCAAGAGGCAGCCGCAGCTCAGCCACACACCCCGCGTGCCCATCCACCCGATTCGTCAGCTGTACCGACCCCCGGTGCGCCTGCGCGATCTGTTGCGCCAATACCAACCCGATCCCCGTCCCCCCGGGTTTCGTCGTATAGAACGGCACAAACAGGTTCCCCGCATTGGTCAGCCCGGGCCCATTGTCCACGACCGCAATCACCACCTCAGCACCCACAACCTGCCACGAGATCTCCACCTGCGCCCCAATTCCCTCCACGGCATCCGGACTCAACGCCGCATCCGCGGCATTTCGCACCAGGTTGATCAACGCCTGTTCGATATGATCGGCGTCTATCTGCAGCACAACGTCCACCCCCCCGGCCACCCCAACGTCCAAACGCCTCTCCAACTCCCCCACTCGGGTCACCAGCCCGGCAAGCGACACCTCCCGCAGCTTCGGCGCTGGCAGCCGCATCAATTGCCGATAGGCCTGCAAAAATCTGTTCAACGAGTCCGATCGATTTTCAATTACCTCAAGACCACGCTCGAAATCCACTCGTTCCCCCGCCCCACCATTCAACGCCGCGAGCCGCCCCCGCAAACTGCCTGCAATCGACTTGATTGGCGTAAGCGAGTTGTTGATCTCGTGCCCGAGCACGCGAATCAGCCGCTCCCAAGCCAGCCGCTCCTCCTCGCGCAACGCCGCACTCACGTCCGATAACACCAATAAAGTATGTGGTACGCCGCGCAAACGAAATCCTGTCCGCTTCACCATCCATCGGCCCTGTTGCAGCCCGCTGCCAAGCGAGATAACATCGTCGTCACCAATATCAAGCAATTCCCCCAGCTTCAACTGCGCCGCAGCCTCACCAATTGCAGTCTCTCCGCGCAACCCAAATGCACGTTCTCCCGCAACGTTCAGCAGCCTCAGCCTTCCCTCCGGATCAAACGCCAACACGGGGGACTGCATCGATCGCATCACACGCTCCACCAGCGCCATCGCTTCAAGAGCCCCTGCCCGCTGTCCCTGCAGCATACCTGCCAGTCGGTTTACCTCGAGCGCCAGGTCGCCTACGGCATCGTTCCTCTGTCCTCCGCGCGCTCGAAACGAGTAGTCATCTTCGCGCAACGCCGCCACCACATTTGCCAGCGTCTGCAGCGGCCGCACAATCTGTTCCATTAGCACGGAAACGGCGAACATCCACCCCAACACCACTGCGAGCAAGACAAAACCCTGCTCCAGCCACTCCACCCCGTGCTCGCGCATGAGAAGCCAGCACAGCACCGCCGTCGGCAACCCAAGCAGATACAGCCAAAGCCGCACCCGCCTCTCGAAGCTCAGCCGACGCCCCGACCTTCCCAGAGGGAGACGAGTGAGCCGCAGGCCGTCATCCTGCGCTGTGCTTTCCGGCTCGTCAAAGGCCATACTTTTCGATGCGGCGATAGAGCGCTCCACGGCTCAAGCCTAACGCATCGGCAGCATGACTCACATTCCCATTGGCACGCGACAACGCCTTCTTGATCAGAATGGCCTCGACCGCTTCGAGGCTCATCTCGTCCATGCTCTGCGACGTTCCGCGTTGTGCATTCAATCCCAGATTCGCAGGCTCGATACGTTCGCCCCGTGCCATCAGAACCGCACGTTCAATCGTATGGTCCAGCTCCCGCACATTCCCTGGCCATGCGTACTGCAACATCATCTGTAGTGCCGCCGGCTCCAACCCCTGAATTGGCCTTCGGTAACGGGCAGCATATCGTGCCAGAAAATGTGCCGCTAAAGCTGGCAGATCCTCACGACGTTCCCGTAGCGGAGGCAAATTGATCTCCACCGTATTCAGACGAAACAGCAAGTCTTCGCGAAAACGGCCCGCCGTCACCTCCGCCCGCAAATCGGCATTGGTCGCTGAAAGCATCCTCACATTTACTTTTTGCGTCTTTGAAGAACCCACACGTTCGAGCTCCCCGCTCTCTAAAACCCGCAACAATTTCGATTGCTGTCGCAGCGGAATATTCGCAATCTCATCCAGAAAAAGCGTTCCACCACTCGCGAGCTCAAACCGTCCGATGCGATCCGTGTGAGCGTCCGTAAAGGCTCCTTTCACGTGCCCGAACAACTCACTCTCAAAGGTTCCTTCAGGCAGCGCGCCGGTATTCACAGCTACCAAGGTTCGATCCGCCCTTCCCGAAAGTCGATGCAGCGTCTGTGCTACGACTTCCTTCCCTGTCCCATGCTCGCCCGTGATCAGCACATTCGCGTCTGACGGCCCAATTCGCGCCATCGTCTCGAGAACACTCCGCATCGCAGGCGCAGAAGCGATAAAGTCCGGCGCACCTGCAGCCCGCAAAATCCGGTTCTCTGCTTCGAGCCACTGAGTCCGCTTTTGGCTCCGGTGCAGTTCCATCTGGTTGCGCAGAATGCTCAACAACCGGGCATTCTCCCACGGCTTTTGAATAAAATCGCCCGCCCCACGCCTCATTGCTTCTACCGCCAGATCGATATTGCCCCACGCCGTCATCACCACTACCGGCAACTGGGCGTCCACCTCTTTCACCTGTGAAACCAGCTCCAGCCCCTCCTGGCCTGAAGTAGTGTCGCGCGTGTAGTTGAGATCGATCAACACCCCATCGAAGGTCTCATGTGCCAATGCCTCCAGCACCAGCGCTGGCATCCGCACCATCTCAAGCTGATACCCCTCGGGCTTCAACAGCAAACGCAGAGCTTCAAGAATATGCGGCTGATCGTCCGCAATCAGAAGTTTGTACGGTGCCTCCTTCTCTTCTCCCCTCGATATGTCCTTCTCCACCCGTTCAACTAACATACCTAACCTGCTTCCGGCTACTGCCCATTCGGGGCGACGCCCGTCCTTGCTGATTCTATCGAAATCGAATACGCATCCAGCGTCGAACCAACCGATCGTTCCAACTCGATCTTCGCCTTCTGATACGCTGTCATCGCCGCAACCAGCGCCGACTCGGCTACTGCAAGATCACGCTGCGCCGTCAATGTCTGATAGTTCGACCCCGCGCCGAGTTCCTGCTCTTTGCCCATAATCTCAAACGTTCTCTGCGCTAGATCGCGCGCCTTGCGAGCGGAACCAACACGCGCTGCACTCTGTTCCAGAGCATACTGCGCGTTTCGCACCTCAATGCGAATCTGTTTTTTCAGTTGCTGCAATCGAAGCTCCGACTGTCTCATCTCCAGTTCAGAGCGATACTGGTCAGACTTCGCAATTCTATTTCGAATCGGGATGTTGACCGAAACCCCAAAGTAATAATCAGGAGCAGTATTGTTAAACGCGTTTCGAACTGCCCCGCCCCAATCCATCGGCGCCGTTGAAGTGATATCCGAAGCCGGATTCGGTGGCCCCGCCAACCCTGTTCCTCCATAAAACGCCGTCAGCGCAACCGAGGGCAACACGGCGTTGCGCGCGGAATCGCGGCTGATCCGGCGATTATCCAAATCCAAATCGGACTCGCTCAATTCAATTCTGTCCCGCAAGGCTCGGGCAATCATGTCCTCAGTTGGACCCTGTGCTCCCGAATCAATGGTTCCACTCTGATCGGTCGGATGCACGGGCATCGCTTCGAGAGTAGGGTCATCCAGATTCTTTGTCAGTGCATTTTTCATCAGCAATTCCTGAAACTGGAGCGCCGTCTTCGCGACAGTCAAATCCTGCTCACGGGTCGCGACCTCTGCCTCCGCCTTCAGTACATCCATCGCCGGAATCGCCTGTAGCGAAAGTTGCTTGCGATCGCTTTCCAATGTCTGATTCGCAAAATCCAGAGATCGGCTCTTCACCTGTTCGTCATCGTATGCAGCAACCAAATCCCAATACATATCCGCTATCTGCGTAATCGTCGAAATCACCTGCAGCTTAAATGCCTCATCAGAAATCTTCTGATTGTTCTTTGCAATCCTCAGATAGCGGAGGTTCGGCCCAAGACCAAATCCGGCGAGCACCTGCTGCTGAAGCAAAACATGGTAGTAAGAATTCAACGTCGGATTCAAAAAACTGTTCGGACTGTTCGTAGCCCCTCGGCTATTGTCAAAGACCATCGAAAACGACGTGCCCGTCGGAAACGCCTGACTGAAATTGATATTTCCGTTCGTGGTATTTTGCTGCAGTGTCGGCACTCCATAGATCGCAATATTCGACAACGGCTGCGTAAAATGTTCGTTGTTCAATTGCCCGGAGAGCTGTGGATCGAAGGTAGAGACATTCGTTCCTGTACCCAGCGTTGAGGACACGAGACCCGAAGCGCCTGAACCCGCACCACCCGCGCCACCTGTCGTACCTCCGGCGCCCGCGCCGCCCGCACTGGCTGAGCCCGATCCAAAACCGCCCACACCGCCTCCCGGTGTGTTCTGCACAACACCCGTATTGACACCGCGAAACGACCCTCCGGCCTGAGTACGTAGTACGTCTGCCGCAGCAATCGGCAGGTTGTAGCGGGCAATCGCGATGTCCAGATTATTTTCAAGCGCAAGGGAGATTGCGTCCTTCAAACTGAGTTCGAGAACGCCATTATTCACCAGCGTATCGACCCGGGCTGAATTTGCCAGATTCGGCTGAGCTACCAACGTAGGCAAATAGGCCCTGAAGGGGTTGTTCGAATGCGGAATATCCAGGCGCAACGCAGGTTGCACAACCCCCGCAGGTGTCGACGATACAGTTGCCTGCTGCACCTGAGCAAACCCAGGAACTCCCATAAGATTCGCAACACTCACCAGCCCAACCAGCGAAAAGCTCCTCCTCACGCCTTCACCTCCGCACCCGCCGCTGCAAGTCCTGCCGTGTCGCGATACTGCCAGCCATCGCGCAACTCCATCGTGCGCGAACCATAAGCCGCATTCGCCTCGGAGTGCGTTACCTGCACCACCGTCGTTCCCTGCTCGTTCAACTTTCGAAACAACTCCATAATCTCTTTCGCCTGCTCGGAATGAAGATTTCCCGTCGGCTCATCCGCCAACAAAAGATCGGGTTTATGAATGACAGCTCGCGCAATCCCCACCAGCTGCTGCTGACCGCCTGAAAGCTGATTGGGGAACAAATCTTTTTTCCCCACAATATTGAAGCGGTCGAGTGTGTCCGCAACCAGAGCCTGACGCTCCGACTTCGGAATATCCTTGTACGAAAGCGGAAGATCGATATTCTCTGCCACCGTCAGATCATCCAGCAAGTGATAGCTCTGGAAGACCATCCCGATCCGCTTTCGCGCCAGATCCGCACGCTGCTTGCGATTCATCTGATGAACCGCAAGGTCCGCAAAATAAAACTCACCCTTCCATTGGTCGTCCAGCATTGCCAGCACGTTCAGCAGCGAAGACTTTCCAGCGCCCGAAGGACCCATGATGGTTACAAACTCTCCTTCACGAATCGTTAGATTAATTCGTCGCAGAACCCAAGTCTCCGTGTGCCCAGTCCTGTAGCTCCGCTCTAAATTCCTCATCTCAATCATTGTTCTTGCTCCATCCTCAATGCCTCTGTCCGTTCAAAATCGACTCTACGACAGGCAGCCGCGCCCACGATCAACGCCTCTGCATCGATCGATGCATCTCACAGCTCTCAACTCTGTCCGCAACGCCTATAGTCGCCGCTTCTCGCATCAGCACCATGCCGACACGCCGGTAGCGATCAATGCGCATCAGCACGCAACAAAGGCGATCCTTCGGGGCGAACCATCATCAAGCGACACATCGCACTTTCTATTGCCGGGGCCACCCCATGTCACGCCCACCTTGAAGTCGTACTCCGTCGATTCGGTCTTGTGATCGACTGTTTTCCGTCCCGTCGGGCACCAATTCCGACCCATCTTTTTCAGTGACGAGATCCAAACAGCCTTCACAGCCTTCACTTCACTGCGTGCCGCAGTCCGGAGAGCAGTCCGGACCTGATGGTGACCTGGATGCTTCCCATTTCGCATCGACTCCACTACGCTCAGGGCCGCAGCGTTCAACACAACACCCAGCACAACCAGCACAACGACCGTCGACGCAGTATTCGACAATCCGATCGACCGGCATGCCTGTTTCAAGGCATTTCCTAAGTCTTCCAACAACGTTGTCATGCTTCTACCTCCGCAAGCAGCTTGTTGAGTTCTCCCTCCGCAACAACTTTGCCGTCGAACAGGTGAATCTGCCTCTCCGCATGTGCGGCAAACCGCGGATCGTGCGTCACCATACAGATCGTCGCGCCCTCCTGATGAAGCTCCTGCAACAGCTTCATCACTGCCTCGCCATTCTTCGAGTCAAGATTTCCTGTAGGCTCGTCCGCCAGCAGGATTGAAGGCGAACCCGCGAGCGCCCTCGCAACTGCAACCCTCTGCTGCTGACCGCCAGAGAGCTGTGCCGGATAGTGTCGCATCCGGTGCGCCATGTTCACACGCTCCAGCGACTCCTGCACTCGTTTCTTCCGCTCTGCCGAAGGCATTCCGGCGCGATAAGTCAGCGGCAGCTCAACATTCTCGGCAACGGTCAAATCCCCAATCAGGTTGAAGCTCTGAAAGATGAACCCGATCTCCTGGTTGCGAATCCGCGAGCGATCGGCGAAGTTCAGATTCGCGACCTCTTTGCCATTGAGCGAGTACCGGCCATTGGTCGGAGTATCGAGCAAGCCGATGATCGATAGCAACGTCGATTTGCCGCATCCCGACGGTCCTGACATCGCCACATACTCTCCGCGGTTGATACTCAAATGCACTCCCGACAAAGCATGGGTCTCAATCTCATCCGTGAAAAAAATCTTCGTCAGGTCCTCAATCTGAATAATCGTCTCTGATGTCGTCGCCATCCTTAACTCTCCCTTTCTAATGTTGTCCCTAATCCAACCGAATTCTGTCCGCGGTGTCCCATCGGCTCATGTCCGACAGGATGACCGTATCGCCCTGCTGCAATCCTTCCAGCACCTGAATGCTGTTCACCGAAGCGCGTCCGACCTTCACTGGCACGCGCACCGCTGTCTTCCCATCAGGTCCCAGCTTGAACAGGCTGATCGTGCTGTTCTCATTTCCAAACGCCGGCCGTCCTACAAAAAGCACGTCGGTCATCCGGTCCAGATCGATCGTTCCATCCACACTGAGGTCAGGGCGCGCGCCCAAAGGCATGGCCCCAGAAAGCTCTACGTCAACCGTCACCGTTCCGTTCACTACCGCGAGATCAATTCGCATCACTTTGCCTTCGATAACGCCGTTATGGGTATCGATCTCAGCTGGTTGCCCAATCTGAATGTCCCGTGCCTGCGTCTCGGCGATCTTCAGTGCGGCCTTTAATTGATCAGGTTGAACCACCTTCGCCAGCATCGTCCCGGGATCCACATGCTGACCCACCTGCAACGGCACATCCGGGGCCTCCAGCACTCCGTCGATTCCCGCACGCACCGTCAGAGCATCCTTCTGCCTCTGCTTGAGAGCCAACACAGCCTCGGCTTGCTGCACCTTGGCCTCCTGCACGCCGATCATGGTTGCAATGGCCTTCTGGTTCATCTCCAGCTTCTGCATCTCGATCTGCTGCCGTTTGCCCATCTCATCGGCCTTGCCCCCTGAAGCGCTTGAGGTTAGTCCGCTTACCACGCCCAGTTCGTACAAACTCTTGTCCGTCTTGGCCTGAAGAAGCGCCTGCCGGGTATCGTCGTCCAGCGTCGCCGACTCGGCGCGCAGCACCATCATGTTGCTGTTCACGGTGGCCCGTGTATTCTCCAGGTCAGCCTTTGCGCCCTTCAGGGCCAGGGTCGCATCCATCATCTGCTGGTCCACCGTCGGGTCGACCATGTCCATAATGATGGTGTCGGCCTTCACCTGCGAGCCCGGAAGCACGCGAATGCGCGAGATCGTCGCCTCGGTCTCTGCCGGAATAACCCGAATCTTGTCCTCGCGCGCCACCAGCGTCCCAGGTCCACGCACCTGTCGCAGCAACGGTCCACGTTTCACCGCGTCCGTCCACACTGTTGCTCGATCCACTTCGGGAGCTGCCGGCTTCAGGCGCGTCACAAAAAACGCCACTACCGCCAGCACCACCACCGCACACGCACCTACGATCCACTGCCGGCGTAACTTCTTCTTCTTAATATCTGGTCTTGATATGTCCATTGCGCCTACGAGAATTGCAAGCGCTAGGCCAATCCTCAGGACGCATTTTCAATTACTTAGACCCACACACACGCAGCAAAACGTCCACTACCAGAAACATCTGTCCATTTCCGAACACAAAACGCCAAGTAGATTGGTCGTCTGCGAATTTCCGAGTGGCCCGCAACCTACTCCTCAAGCTCATCCTGGTTGGGCCGTTTCGCATTCGCCAAAATCTTCTCTGCCAACATCGCAGGAACCACATCATAGTGGTCCATCTCCATACGAAAACTTCCCCGTCCCTGCGTAATCGACGTCAGCGTCGTTCCATAGCTCAACATCTCAGCCATCGGAACCTCCGCTCGAACCATCGTCCCCAACCCCCCGCTCTCCATACCCTGCACCCGTCCGCGTCTCGAATTCAGATCACCCAGCAGCGCTCCTGCGAAATCATCCGGCGTCTCAATCTCCACCCGCATCACTGGCTCCAGCAGCACGGGCTTCGCCTGCTCCATGCATTTGCGAAAGGCTAGCCGCGCCGCCATCTTGAACGACATCTCGCTCGAGTCCACCTCATGGTAGCTCCCATCAAAAACCGTCACCTTGATGTCAACCACCGGATACCCGGCCAGAAATCCCCGTGCCGCCGACTCGCGAATACCCTTCTCCACCGCCGGAACATACTGACGCGGAATCGAACCGCCAAAGATATCGTTCTCGAACACCACGCCCTGCCCGCGCGGCAGCGCCTCCATTCGAATCTTGCAGTCGCCAAACTGCCCATGCCCTCCGGTCTGCTTCTTATACCGTCCCTGCGACTCTGCGCGCCCACGTACCGTCTCCAAATAGGGAATCTTAGGCGCCTTCAGCGTCACATCCGTGTGATAACGCCGCTTCAACTTCGAAACTACTGCCTCAATATGCTGCTGCCCCGCACCCGCCACCAGAAACTCATTTGTCTGCGGGTCGCGATAGAACCTCACCATCGAATCTTCTTCCATTACCTTGTGCAGCGCCGGAGCAAGTTTGTCCTCATCTGCCCTCGACTTCGGCTCAATCGCATAAGTCATCGCCGGCTCAGGCATCTTCACCGGCTCCAGAAAGATCTCGTGCGATTTGTCACCCAAGGTATCTCCCGTCAGCGTTACACGCAGCTTCGCCACCGCACCAAGATCCCCGGCATGAAGCTCCGTTACCTCGACGGCCTTTCGCCCCTGCATAATTGAAAGATGAGCCAGTTTCTCCGGCTCTTGCCGCGTGAAATTCACTACAGCTTTGTCTGTCTTCATCGTGCCACTCACAACCTTGAAGAACGAAATTCTTCCCGCAAACGGATCACTCATCGTCTTGTACACGTACAGCGCAAGCGGCTCCTGATCATTCACCTTGCGCATCACAATCTCGTCCTGAGCATCCAATTTCGCCTCGCCGTTGGGCTTTCCCTGCACCGAATGCAGAATTCCATGAGCCGCCACGGCCTCACGCTCGGTCGGCGCAGGCGCATAAATCTTCACAAAATCCAGCAGGTGATCCGTTCCCACATTTCTCAGCCCGCTTACATACAGAACCGGAAAGATCCGGTCCTCGCGTATCGCTTCATGCAGCGCGGCAATGAGATGTCCCTCTGGGATCGTCCCTTCACTGAAGAACTCCTCCATCAACTCATCCTTGCCCTCCGCCACCAGTTCCACCAAGGCCTCGTGTGCTGCCTTCGCATCAGCTTTCACAGCCTCAGGAATCGCACCGACTTCACCCCGCCCATCCCCATCCGGCTTGTAAAAGTGTGCCTTCATCGTCACCAGATCCACCACTCCATGAAAGCCGTGTTGGTCGACGATCGGCAGCTGCACCGGCACCACCTGCCGGCCCCACTTCTCCTGCAGTTGCTCCACCATCCGCCGCCGGCCGTCTCGGCTATCGGCCTTCGGATGATCCACCTGGTTGACGACCACAATCCGAGGCAGGTTCACCTCAGCCGCGTACCTCCAGACACGATCGGTCACCATCTCCGGCCCAGTCTGCGCATTCACGACCACTGCAGCCACCTCCACCGGTAGCATCGCGGCACGTGTCTCGTGCAGAAACATATGAAAGCCCGGCGTATCGATCAGATTGACCTTCACTCCATCCCACTCTGCAAAGGCAGCTGCATTCGACATCGTCGTCCGCCGCGCCACATCCTCTTCGTCATAAGCTGTTACAGCCGATCCATCCTCGACTCGTCCCTTCGTCGCCGTCATTTTGGCGGCATGCAGCAATGCGGAGATCAAGGTCGTCTTTCCGCAATGAGCATGCCCCACTACGGCCACGTTGCGAATATCACTTCCAAGATAATTTTTCATCGCAGATTCCTCCGGTGACCCTCTATGGGCAGGTCTGATTTTCGATGCGGGACAGGGATCGGGTTCGGGCGCTGCCATTCAGGTCGTGACTGCCAGCCGCGGATTGCGACTGGCGTTTTCACCTTGCCGTCCGCTTCATCCAAGGGGAGACCCCCAACAACTTGTATCTCGTGGCATCTCGCCACGCCCTCTAGTGCTCAGCCGTTCAGGCCCCCGATTTCAGACCCTCCACGAAAGCCATTCCAGAGAGACAGGGATGCTATCACACAAAAAATTGCCTCTCAATAGTTGGCCGCCTCGATACGCTGGCCTTCCGGCCAAACCTGCAAAAACGAGTGTTAGACTGCATCCACTTTCAATTTTCATTGAGGCAAACACTCCTGCTCAAACCAGGGTGTCCAATCGATCCAGTAAACCTATGGAGACCATCAAGAATACAGCCCGTCTGGTCGTCCGCGAAGCGGACCAGACCCAAACTGTAGCCCTCGACTGTTTTCCTTTTACAATTGGCCGCCACGTCGACAGCAATCTGTGTCTCACCAATTCGCAGGTCTCCCGCAAGCATGCCGTTATCCACGAGGACGAGGATGGGTTCTCGATTCAAGACCTCGCTAGCCGTCACGGAACCTTTGTAAACGACACTCTGACCGAAAAAGTCCACCTTCGCTCCGGTGATCGCATCCAGCTGGGCGCCTCTGGTATCACTCTCCTCTTCGTCTCCGAGCACGATCAGGTCCCTACTCGATCCCTCCTCAACCGTGTCTCTTCCGAGACCTCCGGCTCCGAGCTCGAAAAGCTCTCCCTCTTTCTCCAGGCGGCACAGAGCTTCAACAACACCCGCATACTGCAGGACATCCTTGGCACCATGATCGAGTACACTCTGCGCCTCACAGGCGCAGAGCGCGGCTTCGTCTTCCTTGGCAACAGCTCCGCAACCCTCGCGCTCGAATGTGCCTTCGATCGCGAAGGCAACCGAATCCTCGACGACACAAAGATCTCGCACTCCATCGTTCGCGATGCGGCCGAGTCTGGTCACGAATACATCATCGGCGACGTCAGTGGCGAAGGCCAGCCCGTCGGCCGCGAGAGTATCGTCGTCCACGAGCTCCGCAGCGTACTCGCCATCCCCCTGCGCGGCCGCAACTCAGACCGCCTCATCGGCCTTCTTTATCTCGACAGCCGCCTCCACGCCGGCACTCTCAACCGCGTCGGCCGTGACATCCTCCACGCAATCGCCACGGAAGCGGCAAACCTGGTCGAGAATGCCCGTCTCGTTCAGGCCGAACGTGCTGCCGACCTCCTTCGCAACGAGATGGAGATCGCGGCATCCATTCAACAAAGCATCATCGCTCGCGAACTTCCTACTTTCCCCTACGCCAGAGTCATGGCGAGAACCATCCCCTGCACAGAAGTCGGTGGCGACTTCTACGACGTTATTCCTGTCGAAGACGGCTTCATTGCCATCGTCGCCGATGTCTCAGGCAAAGGAATGCCCGCCGCTCTGCTCGCTTCCATTATTCAGGGAATGATGTACGCCCAGGCCCGCAGCCATGCTCCTCTCGTCGACGCAGTCGCCACCGTGAACTCGTTTCTTTGCTCGCGCGTCTCGGGCCAGAAATACGTTACCCTCGTCGCCCTTCACTACAAAGAAAATGGCGAGATAGAGTACATCAACGGCGGCCACGTTCCTCCGCTCATCATCTTGGAAAACGGCACCGTCACGACCAGCCTCGAAGGCGACGTCCCGGTGGGCCTCTTCCCAGACGCCGCGTTCCACTCCCTGTCTTTCAAGCTTCCTCGAAACGCCCGTCTCGTGCTCCTCAGCGATGGTGTAACCGAAGCTGAGGATCCCGACGGTAATCAATTCGGTCACAACCGCCAGAGTGAATTCACCGACCCCGACCCGCTCGGCGCCACCTTCACATCCCTCCAACGCTTCTGTTGTGGAGCGGCACCCCACGACGACCGTACTATCCTCGTCATCGATACCGCTGTCAGGCCCAACCCCGTTACTTCGGAGAACGCATGAAGCTCTTACTTAAATTCAACATCCTGCTCATTACACTCGTTGCCATCGCCTTGGCTATCGTATCCTCGGTCGCCCATTCCTTCCTCATCGAGAACGCCAGAGACCAAGTCCTTCAGCAGGCTGAGCTCATGATGACCAGCGCCAGCTCCACCCGCAAATACACCACCGACGAGTTGAAGCCCCTGCTCCTTAAAACCATGGCAGAGGACAACATCTTCCTGCCTCAGATCGTCCCCGCCTATGGAGCGACCACCACCTTCAATCACCTTAGAAAAAGTTTTCCTGAGTACACCTACAAGGAAGCCACACTCAACCCCACCAATCTCCAGGATCGCGCCTCCGACTGGGAGAGCGATATCATCCAAAACTTCCGCAACAATCCCGAAAAGAAAGAGCTAGTGGGCGAACGCATAACTCCGACTGGCCCCTCACTCTACGTCGCCCACCCCATTGTCGCGGCCCAGCCTTGTCTCCAATGCCACAGCACGCCCGCAGCCGCGCCACAATCCATGATCGACAAGTACGGCTCAGCCAATGGCTTCGGCTGGAACCTCAACGAGGTCGTCGCCGCCCAGATCGTCTCCGTTCCCATGCAGCTTCCGATCAGCATCGCCACCAAGGCATTCCACACCCTGCTGATCGCCCTCTCGATAACTTTCCTGGCGATACTCATCGCAGTCGATCTCGTCCTCTACTTTCTCATCCTCAAGCCAGTTCGCAAACTCTCCGCCGTGGCCGATCGCGTTAGTCTCGGACAGTTCGAAGACGCAGAGTTACCAGTGCGAGGAAAAGACGAGATGGCTCAACTCACAGCCTCCTTCAATCGCCTCTTCGTCACAGTAACCAAAGCCCTTAAAATGCTCGATAGTTAGAAATCTTCGCTGGCCCCCCATCCTTGGCAGCCGAATCGCGAAGGATGGGCTCCATTCTCAACGCCGAAGAACTAAAGCAAGCCGCTATTTCGAAACTGCGCGAACCGAGGTTAAAAACTTCTGTCTCGCCTCCGCCGATTCAATCTCCGCCGCAACCTGATCACAGAGCTCTCGCAGATTATTGGAACTGCTCGAGGCGCGCCTCACCAACACACTCGCAATCGGCCCAACATAAGCAGCCAGCTTCTGCGAAATCTCATTCAGGTGCTCCGGCTGATATTTTGGTCCGGAGACAACGGCACTTCCCTGAGCTGAAGCAGGATCAATTTGCCTAGTCGCGGGGATCGTAGCCACAGGATTCGCCGGAGTATGCAGTGGTGCAGTCATCGCCGCTTGCACTGGCACGCTGACCGGAATCTGAAACTGAACCGGCAAACCCGCCTGCGCCTGCCCCAGCGCAACCGAAAACTCCTTCGCCGTCTGCCATCGCTCCCGCTTCTCTTTACTCAGTGCCTTCATCACCACAGCAGAAATCGCCTCGGGAATCTGCGGGTTCACCAGATGCGGGGCCACAGGTCGATGCTGAAGATGAGCTGCAATCACCTGCGGAAAGTTCGCTCCCTCGATCGGCAGCTTGCCCGTAATCATCTCGTATAGCGTCACACCCATTCCGTATAGGTCGGACCGTTCATCCGGCGGCTCTCCATAAATCTGTTCCGGTGGAATGTAGTGCATCGAACCCACCACCGAGCCGGTCACAGTAAGTCTTGGGTCCGGCGTCGCCAGGGCAATCCCAAAATCCAGCAGTTTTACCCGCCCATCCCACGTCAGCATGATGTTCGATGGCTTGATATCGCGATGAATCACATTCTGCGAATGAGCATAATCCAGCGCCGCAAGCACCTGCTTCGTGTACGACACCGCCTGATCAAGCGAAAGCCCGCTCTGCAGACACCGCCGCAGGTCCTGCCCGTCGACATACTCCATAATCATCACAAGCTGGTTTTCGTGACGAAAGGCCGTATGCAGCGCCGCAATATTTGGATGATTGAGTCCTGCAAGAACCCGTATCTCGCGTGTGAACCGGTCGAGCATATCCTGGCTGCTCGACGACGCCGACAGCAGCACCTTCATCGCTTCGATACGGTCTGAAATCAGATGGCGAGCACGAAATACCTGCCCCATCCCACCTTCACCCAACGCGTCGACGATCTCGTATGAACCAATCCGGGTCCCAGGAAGCCAAGCCATTTGAGTCCAAGTCTATATGCTTTTCACCCAATCAAAAAAAAATCTAAAACCTGTGGCTGCCCCTTAAGTGCAATCAGGCCCCACCCTTCAGCAACTCAAGCAACCCAGCCTCATCCACTACTTTCACGCCAAGAGAATTAGCCTTATCCAGCTTCGATCCAGCCTCCTCCCCAGCCACCACATAGTCCGTCTTCTTGCTCACGCTCCCCGAAACCCGCCCCCCAGCCGACTCAATCCTCTCCTTCGCTTCATCGCGGGTAAGGTTCGGTAACGTACCCGTCAACACAAACGTAAGCCCCTCCAACGTCGAAGTCGTCACTCGCTTCTCCGCCGTCATCACCACCCCCGCCTTCTCGAGCGCATCGATCAACTCCTGATTCTTCTTCACCCCGAAAAACTCCACAATCGCTTGCGCCACGCGAGGCCCGACCTCATTCACCGCCTCCAACTCCTCCGCGCTCGCCTTCCGCAACTCGTCCATCGAGCCAAATTGCGCCGCCAGCAACTGAGCGGTTCTCTCCCCCACAAACCGAATCCCCAACCCCAACAACACTCGCGCCAACCCGGCATTCTTCGAACGTTCAATCTGCTCGAGCAACGCATCCGCCGTCTTCTGTCCCACGCGCTCCAGTCCCAGCAGTTGCTCAGGCTTCAGTTGGTAGAGATCTGCAATCGTATGGATCAGCGGCTTCCGCATCTCAACCGGAGCGCCCTCCTCGCTCACCGCCTCCTCGCCCCCAAACGAAGCACTCTGTCCGAGCAACTGCGCCACCATCGCATCGCCAAGCCCCTCAATGTTCATCACACCTCGATGAGACCAGTGCAGCAACTCCTCCCTCACCCGCGCAGGACAGGAATTATTCACGCACCGCCAATCCACCTCGCCCTCAATGCGCTGCAACTCACTCGAACACACCGGGCAGTTCTTCGGAAACACAATCTCTTTCGTGCCCCGAGGATGCTTTTTGTCGTCCACCGCCTCCACAATCTTCGGAATCACATCTCCGCCGCGCTCCACCGAGACAAAATCCCCAATCCGAACACCCAACCGTGCGATCTCATCCGCATTGTGTAACGTAGCCCGCGTCACCGTAGTTCCGCCGATCAACACCGGGGTCAGCGCGGCTACAGGCGTCACCTTCCCTGTCCTTCCCACCTGAAAGAGCACATCCTCAAGTTTTGTAATCCCCGCCCTCGCAGCAAACTTATAGGCGATCGCCCATCGCGGAGCTTTCCCCGTAAAACCCAGCCGTCGCTGTTGAGCCGTTGCGTCCACCTTAATCACGACGCCGTCAATCTCATACCCCAACGTGTCGCGCAGAGGCTCCGCATCCCCAATAAACCTGATCACCTCATCAATGTTCTTTACTGTCTTCGCATACTTGTTCACACGAAAGCCTGAGGTTTTTAGCGCATCCAACGTCGCCGACTGCAGCGGCACCAAAGCCTCTCCGTCCCGCAGCAAAAAATACGCATAAAAATCCAGCCGCCGCTGCGCCACAATATTTGGTTCCAGCGTCCGTATCGTCCCCGCCGCTGCATTTCGCGGATTCGCCGCCGGAGCCATTCCCTGCGCCACCCGCTCCTCATTCATCTTCTCGAACGCAGCCTGCGGGAGAACCACCTCACCACGTACCTCAAAACTCTGTGGCAACCCCGCCGCCTTCAGCTTCGCCGCCGAAACACTCAGCGGCACCGACCGAATCGTCCGCACATTACTCGTCACATCCTCGCCGATCGATCCATCCCCGCGCGTCACGCCGCGCACCAGATGAGCCGACCCACCGGCTCCAGCCTCATAATGCAGCGCCAGCGAAAGCCCATCCAGCTTCAACTCACACACATACCTCACCGCCTCCGAGCTGGGCAGTGCATCCCGCACGCGCTGTTCCCAGGCCCTCAGCTCCTCTTCGTTGTAGGCGTTATCCAGAGAAAGCATCGGCCGCGAATGAGCGACCTTCGCAAAACCTTCCTTCGGCTTGCCCCCCACCCGCTGCGAAGGCGAGTCCGGGGCCACCAGCTCCGGATGCTCCGCCTCCATCTTCTTCAACTTATTCATCAACGCGTCATACTGCGCGTCCGTCAACTCAGGAGCATCTTCTACGTAATACAGATACTCATGATGCCGAAGCTCATCACGAAGCTCCTGCAACTCCTGTTCAACCGTCAGTTTCCGAGCCATAGCGAGGATTATAAAGAGAACATCTGGTCAAAAAATTCCACTCGCACGGCATCAAGTTCCACGGATCCCCTTCCTGCAAAAAAAGGGCAGCCCGAAAAAGGCTGCCCTCATACAACTCACTCACTATTTAGTAGCAGTCGCAACCACCGGTTGTTCCGGCTTCACATACTTGTCCATCCAGCGATCGATCTCCCACAGGACATGCTGCTTGGTCTCAAGCGCCCCATAAGCATGCGGCTCCAGAGGCAGAAAAACCAGTCGAACCGTCGCTCCCTGGCCCTTAAGCGCAGCATAAAAGCGTTCGCTTTGGATCGGATAGGTGCCCGTATTGTCATCTGCCTCTCCGTGAATCAGCAGGATTGGTGTTTTGATCTTGTCCGCATAGCTGAACGGCGACATATCGAAGTACAGCTTCGGATCCTGCCAGTAAGTCCGCTCCTCATTCTGGAATCCATAAGGAGTCAGCGAGCGGTTATATGCACCGCTCTCTGCAATGCCCGCACGGAAGATATCGGTATGCGCCAGCAGATTCGCCGTCATAAACGCGCCATAGCTGTGGCCCATGACCGCAACCCGCTTTGGATCGACCACACCCAGCGACGCGCCATAATCCACGGCAGCCTTCGCTCCGGCAACCAACTGGTCGACATAAGTATCGTTCGGCTCCTGCTTCTCCTCGCCGATGATCGGAATAGTTGCGTTGTCGAGAATCGCATACCCGGCCTGCACCAGATAAAGATGCGAACCCCCGCCAAACACCGGATAACGATTCGGCGATCCGCTCACCTGGCTGGCCGAATCCCGAGTCTTGAACTCCGCCGGATACGCCTCCATCAGTGTGGGCAGCGGCCCCTGGCTCTTGTCATAGCCGGCTGGAAGCCATAGCGTCGCGGTCAAATCGACTCCATCCGCGCGCTTGTACTTGAGAAACTGCCGTGTCGGCATCTTGATGTTGTCGTAACGACCGGGGAAGTGTGTTAACTGCGCCGGCTCTCCACCAGCAAACGAAGCCGAGAAGTAGTTCGGCGACATCGTTTGGCTCTCGCGGCGAATCATCACCGTCGAATCCGACAGCAGCGCGACCGGCTCATCATAGTAAGGATCTTTCGAGCGATAGAGAATCTTCTCCTCGCCGCCGGCAACGGGCATCACACCTACAAACGGCTGATCCCCCTTCGGCGACGCGCCCGGCGAGATAAAGTACACGCCCGTCCCGTCCGCCGTCAGCTTCAACACCATCTGCCCTGACGCATTCATTGCCGTCATCGGCCGCCCGGGATTGTGATACCGGTCCTGCGAAGAGCCCGAGTAGATTGTTGTGGTCTTCCCCGTCGACGGATCGAACGCCAGCATCATCGACTTGCGGTCCGAGAACCGCGCCACCGACACAATCGCCAGATGATCGTTGCCCCACTCAATCCCTCGCGCCGCAGCCGGTCCAAAGCCCCGCGCCAGACGCATGGGGAGCTCCAGGATCGTCGCCGCCGATCCAGTGAACGGAGCCGGCAGCGCCATCACCTTATCGACGATCGCGGCATGCTTCTTCGGATCGCCGCCATCAGCAGCCTCAACCCAAACCACAGTCGCCGGAACGTCCGCGCGCCACTGGTAGTCCCTCGGTCCCGGTTCCACTGCATCTCGCGAGATGGGCAGATTATCCACTGCGCCGCGGTCGGACAGCAGCTTCACCGCGCCCGCGCCTTTCACTGGTACCACTTCTGTCTTCAGCGGAAAGCGCTCATAAGGAAACGTATAGCTGAACGGCCGGTGCACCGTCGCCACCAGCGCATATTCGCCATTAGGCGAAGGCGCCGCGCGCTCGATCAACCCTTTCGCCGCCAGAGGCTTCACCGCCCCGCTCAGCGAAACCACCGCTAACTCTGACGATGCGTAATACTCAAAGATGCTTTCGTCGGTCGTCGTCTTCAGCATGTCTTCGTAGGTTGGCGCGGGACTCACCTTGCCCAGGCTCTCCTCTACGTCCGGCCCCGTCGGGATGTCGCTCACCTTCGGCGCAGGTCCGCGGTTCGCAGACACTGTTTTGCACAACAACGAAGCACTGTCCGGCATCCACGCACACGGAGAACCCAGCACTGCATTCAGTTTCACCATCCCCACTCGATGCGCATGTGAAGTCGCCACATCAATCACCCAGAGCTCCAGGCCGGTAGCCGGAGCAGTCGCGTGCGCCACAAACGCCGCATGCTTCGAATCCGGCGACCAAATCGCGTCCACTGCCTTTAGCTTCGCAGGCAGACCTGTAATTGTCTTTGGTGCGCTGGCGTCAACGGCCTGCAGTTGCAGCGCAACGTCGTACCGTTCCACGCTTGGTCCGTTCGACGAGGGATTGAACCTGATCCCGGCCAGCCGATACCGCGGTTGCGCCACATCGGCGATTGTGGGGAAGGTCGCCGGCTGTTCAACCAGCATCATCCTGCGGTCCGGCGCGAGCCGCACCACCGGCGTCGGAGGAGCCTCGAGCAGTTGCTCGATCGGCGCAGGCGGTTTCTGATATGTCAGAGCCGTCTGCGCCATCGCAGCCTGCACTCCAAAAAGCCCAACTATCGTCACGCCGAAAAACGCGCCAGGGATTAGCTTTCGCACAGCACACCTCATCAAAGTTTTGTTGATGCTGATTGAGACGAGGGTCTACCCTGCAAAGACGCACGAAGCATACCTTGTCCCGTGGCTTCCTTTCTAACAGGAGTCCAGCCGTCTGGACGATGTCGCCAAACTATTTATTCGCGGCAGCCTGCCGTCTCAAAATCGGATCCACATTCGTCCTGTCCACCAGCGCCACCCCCGTATCGATAAACGCTGGAAACGGCGAGTAAGGATCGAACCCATAATCTCCTCCAAGCGGCTTCACCGGATAGTGATGAATATCATCCAGCGCCTTCAACCCCAGATAGGCCATTGTGTAAGGCTTCTGCGAGATCGTCGCATCGATCGTCCCATCCCCAACCAGCGCCAGCGTATCCGAATCAATATCCATCGCGATCAGCAGCCGGTCCGTCGCACTCCTTCGTTTAAAAGCCTGCGCAACATTGAAGCCCGACCTTGAATCCAGGCAGATAAACGCATCGATCTTCGCCGTTCCGGTCCGCAATAAATACACCATCGCCTGATCCAGAGCGCTGCCTGGATCCGCCTTGATATCAAAAACCTCGACCGTCTTGATCCCAGGAAATCCCGCAAAAATGTCCTGGTATCCCTTCAACCGTTCATCCAGGTTCGGCTGCCCGGGATTCGTAAAGAAAACGACATTTCCCTTCCCGTTCAGTCGCGCCGCGACGTGCCTTCCGCCGAGCCGCCCGGCTTCAAGATTGTTCGTCCCGATAAAGTACAACCGCTTGCTCTCCGGCGCGTCCGAGTCCACCGTGATCACCGGAATCCCCGCTGCAATCGCAGCATCGATCTCTGGAGTCATCAGTCTGGAGTTAGCAACCGAAACCAGAATGCCCGCAGGCTTCCGCCCCACCATCGCCCTGAACTCATCTACCTCAGCCTGCGGATTCAATCCCGCCGGCCCGCGCGTGTCGACCGTAACTCCGTACTCCGCGCCCGCTGCCGCAAATCCATCGGCCGCCGACTTCCAGTAAGGAACCGCCGTGTTGATGGCAACCAGGTAGTATTTCTCACTTTTGCTATGACGCGTGCATCCCGTGAGCATGGGAAGCACCACCACTAAAAGCGCATAGGAAATTCGACGGCTCAGTGTGCTCATAGTCCTCCTCCAGCCAGATCTCTGTCCGAAGTCGCACAGGGGCCCGTACCCTCGGGCAGCGACGCAGGCTATCTCTCCTGCGGGGTCACAAGATTACTCCTCTACCTCAGATGCTGAAAACCGGCCCGCGCGACGAAACCACCGCTTCAAACTAGAATCTACTTAGCATGGTCTTACCCTTCGTCCGCGAACTGCTGGCGGACCTGGAGCACTCCGAGGCATTTGAGCGTGTTCGCCGCCATTTAAGCGCAGGCACGGGGCGCCGTCGTGTCTCTGGGCTCACCTTCACCGCTCGCGCTCTTTACCTTCCCTACTTCGTCCGGGCCGCCTCCGCACCTTGCGTCATCATCGTCGCCGACAACAAGGCCGCCGAAACTCTCCAGGCAGCCGTCGTCGCCGCCTGCGAGCTAACAGGAGCTCTCGCGCCCAACTCCGTTCTCCGGCTCCCGGCCCACGACGTCCTCCCGTTCGAAAACCTCTCTCCGCACCCCGAAATTCAGGAGACCCGAGCCGCCACTCTTTGGAAAATAGCCACGAACCAGGCCCGCCTCGTCATCGCCCCTGTGGAAGCCGCCTGCATGAAACTCTTCTCCCGCGACTTCTACCGCGCGCTGGCCCTCAACCTTCAGGTCGGCGAAGAGTACATGCCCGACATGCTTGTCGAGCATCTCCTCTCCGTCGGCTACACCAAGGTGGACGTCGTCGAAATGCCCGGCCAGGTAACCCTGCGCGGCGGAATCCTCGACGTCTACTCCCCCGAGAGCGACAACCCCGTCCGCATCGACTTCTTCGGCGACGAGATCGAATCCATCCGCCGCTTCGACCCCGAGTCCCAGCGCTCCGCCTCCACTCTCGATCACACCCTGCTCCTCCCGCTCACCGAAACACCGGTTACCGACCGCATCCTCACCGCCATCAACGCCCGCCTCACCCGCGCAGGCAGCGCAGGTGCAGTCCTCGAAGGCGGCGAGGAACCCGCCGAACTACTGACTCACGTCGCCACCCGCACCGGCGAAGCAACGATCTTCCCTGGCTGGGAGTTCTTCGCCCCCGTAGCCGGAGCCAACCAAACTCTCTTCGATCTTCTCAGCGCCTCCAGCCCAACCGCCCCGCGCATCTTCCTCGAAGAACCCGCAATGGTCAAAAACCAGGGCGAGCGTTGGTGGAACAAGATCGAGCAGCGCCACGACCGTTCCGGCATAGGCAATCTCGTCCGTCCCGAAGATATCTACCTCTCGCCGTGGGATCTCGAAGCCCGCCTTCGCAGCTTCTCCGGAATCGAACTCGACCAACTCGGAGCCGTCGACATCCTCGAAGCCGACCGCAGCGAGCTCTCCGAAGTCGACTTCGCCACCCGCCCCACCATGCGCTTTCACGGCTCCATTCCCGCCATGATCGACGCCCTCCACGCGCTCATCAAGCAGGAAGCTCGCATCCTCCTCACCGCACCCAACCAAGGCGAAGTCGAGCGCCTCGCCGGACTCCTTCAGGAGTACAAGGTTCCCTACCGTCTCGGCTCACGTAGCGAAGCCCCCGGCAGCTCAAATATCTACAGCGAGTCGAGCTATCTCGCAGGCGATCTCCGCACTCCAGTCATCGTCAAGGTCCCCATCGCAACCGGCGTCCAGGTTCTCGACCTCGACAAAGCCACCGCCAGTCAGTTCGTCCTCTTCGGCGCGCAGGATCTCACCGACGAAGCCGACATCACCACCCGCCCAGTCCGCCGCGGCAAATCCAAATCCGCCGCCTTCATCTCCGACTTTCGCGACCTTGCCGTAGGCGACTACGTCGTCCACGTCGAACACGGCATCTCCCGCTACTGCGGCCTACGCGTGATCGAAGAAGACTCCGGCATTCCGCTCGAGCTCATGATCCTCGAGTTCGCCGACGAAGCCAAACTCTACGTCCCGCTCACCCGCCTCGACCTCATCCAGAAGTACCGCTCCAGTGAAACCGGTCCGCCACCGGAACTCAATCGCCTCGGCACGCAGGGCTGGCAAAAAACCAAAGCCCGCGTAAAGAAGGCCATGGCCGACATGACGGCCGAGCTTCTCAAGCTCTACGCCCAGCGTCAAGCTGCGCAAGGCACTCCCTTCTCGCCAGACACCAATATGCAGCGCGAATTCGAAGACGCCTTCGACTTCAACGAAACCGACGACCAGCTCACCGCCATCGCCGACATCAAGTCCGACATGGAATCCCCGCAACCCATGGATCGTCTCCTCTGCGGCGACGTCGGCTACGGCAAAACCGAAGTCGCCATGCGCGCAGCCTTCAAAGCAGTACAGGACGGAAAGCAGGTCGCAGTCCTCACTCCCACCACAGTCCTCAGTTTCCAGCACTACGAATCCTTCAAACGCCGCTTCGCCAACTTCCCCGTCAACGTCGAGATGATCTCCCGCTTCCGCACCGCTAAAGAACAAAAGATCATCCTCGAAAAAGCAGAACAGGGAAAGATCGACATCCTAATCGGCACACACCGCATCCTCTCCAAAGATTTGAAGTTTCAGGACCTTGGCCTGCTCATCGTCGACGAAGAGCAGCGCTTCGGCGTCCGTCACAAAGAACGTCTCAAGCAGATGCGTGCTCACATCGACGTGCTCAGCATGTCCGCGACTCCTATCCCCCGCACTCTGCACATGTCGCTCATCGGTCTCCGCGACATGTCTGTCATCGAAACCCCACCCAAAGATCGCATGGCCATCCAGACTATCGTGGCCAAGTTTGACGAAAAACTAATCCGTACAGCAGTCGAAATGGAATTAGAACGTGGCGGCCAGACTTACTTCGTCCACAACCGTGTTGAAACCATCTACGACCTCGCTTCAAAGATCCGAGAACTCGTCCCGCATGCACGCATCGTCATCGGCCACGGCCAGCTCCCCGAAGCCGAGCTCGAACGCGTCATGCTCGCCTTCATGAACCACGAGTACGACGTCCTCGTCGCCACCAGCATCATCGAAAACGGCCTCGACATTCCCCTCGCCAACACCATCATCATCAACCGCGCCGACCGTCACGGCCTCAGCGAGCTCTATCAACTCCGCGGCCGCGTAGGCCGCAGCAATCGCCGCGCCTACAGTTATCTCCTCATCCCACCCGAGACCGAGTTAACCGAAATAGCCCGCCGCCGCCTGGCTGCACTCAAAGAATTCTCAGACCTCGGCGCTGGCTTCAAAATCGCGGCCCTCGACCTTGAGCTGCGCGGCGCAGGCAACATGCTAGGCGGCGAGCAATCCGGCCACATCGAAGCCATAGGCTTCGAGATGTATACCTCAATGCTCGAAGAGGCCGTCCGCAAGATGAAAGGCGAAGAGGAAAAGCCTGCTCACGCCGCCACAATCATCAACCTAGGTATCTCGGTCCGCATCGACAACGACTATATCCCCGAAGAAAATCAACGTCTGCGCATGTACAAACGCATCGCCAGCGCCGAAACTCAACCCGACCTCGCCGACGTCCGAGCGGAACTGCAAGACCGCTACGGCACACCACCGGAATCCGTCCTCAACCTTCTCGCCGCCGCGGACATCCGCCTTCAGTGCGAGCAGCTCGGAATCTCCCAGCTTGATCGCAAGCGTACCCAGGTAGAACTCCCCAATCCCAACGGCAATAAAAAAGCCCCCATCAAGAGCTTTATCGAGATGCTTCACATCAAATTCGCCGCCGTCAACGCCGGTCCCGAAGAGCTCGCCCGTGCCGCCATCGATCCAGCCACTCTGATGAAGTTAGTCAGTCGCAACTCCAAACGTGGAGCGCAGTTCACTCCTCAGGGGACGCTTCGCTGGCCCCTCCCCTCCGCCAAAGCCGAAGACGTGCTCGCCGAAACCCGTGGACTTTTGGACACACTCGCTGCCCCAAAATAACCATTGACCGCATCAAACAGATAGGTATCATCGTCCTGTCCGCAGGAGGGGACAAAATGCACGAAACGATTCGATGCGGCCCAATGAACGTTACCTTCCTTAAGACTCGCCACGAAACTGGCGGTGTCTTCGACCTCTTCGAACTCACTATCCCGCCCCTTGTCCACGTCGCTATGCCGCATATCCATCGCAAACACGACGAAACCATCTTCGGTGTCGACGGTCATATGACCTGGACCCTCAACGACAAACCCAATTCAGTCACCAAAGGCGTTGTTCTCCATGTCCCGCGCGGAACTCCTCATTTCTACGAGAACCGCCACCACACCACGGCACGTATCCTCTGTCTTCAGACCCCCGGCATCATGGGCCCCGAGTACTACCACGAAATGGCTAGCCTCTACAGTCAGGACGGAATCGCAGACATCGCCAGTGTCGCGGCAACCATGACCCGATACGGCATAGTCCCCGTCACCAACAACAAGCATCTCACCCCAATCGGCCCCCAAGCCTGATCCAAACTGCATTGCCTGAGCAAGGGCAACCTCGAGTGTTAGCCGAGATCTTCCGTTCTTTCGCGACATCGGCTTACACTCGATACCATGTTTATCCGCCGAGTGGTTGCCTTAGTCTTCTTGTCTGTCGGTCTCTCTGGAAACGCCGTCAACGGCCAGCATCTCTCCGCGGACGGCGGAGTCCAGACGTTCAACTTCCTGGCCGACCAGTTCTTCTCTGACGCCTATTTTCGCTATAACCCCACAATCGGCACTCAAGTAGGCCTCCACCAGTACGACAGTCAGCTCGAAGACTACTCTGCCGCCACAAACCAGAAGGAAATCGCCGCGCTCCACGCCTTCGAGAAAAAAATCGAAGCCATCGACCCCAGCTCTCTCGATGCCCCGGTCGCCGCCGACCGCGAGATACTTCTCAACCACATCCACAGCGCGCTTCTCACCGACGAAGTCATTCGACCGCTGGAAAAATATCCTGACGTCTACTCCTCGGGCATTACCGCCTCCACCTTTGTCATCATGGAGCGCCCCTATGCCTCCACCAGCACCCGCCTCCGCGCAGCCATCGAGCGCGAAAAGCTCATGCCTGCGGTTTTCCTCGAAGCCCGCAAAAATCTAAAGAACCCGCCCCACATCTCCACCGAAATCGCGCTCGAACAGATCGACGGTGACATCAGCTTCTTCCAGAACGACGTCCCCTCCGCCTTCTTTTCCGGCCCGGAGGCCGTCACAGACGCCGAACTCAAGGCCGCATTCGCCAAATCCAACGCCGCAGTCATCGACGCCCTCAAATCCTACGGCGCATGGCTTAAATCCGATCTCCTCCCGCGCTCCAACGGCGACTTCAAACTAGGAGCCGACACTTTCCGCAAAAAACTTCTCTACGACGAGATGGTCGACATCCCTCTCGACCGCCTGCTCCAGATCGCCTTCGACGACATTCATAAAAACCAGGCCGAATTTGCCCGCATCGCCAAGGAGATCGACCCCACCAAAACCCCTCAGGATGTCCTGACGGAACTGCAAGGTATCCACCCAGCACCCGATAAACTCCTGAGCGCATTTCAAGACACCTTCACGAGCCTCATCACCTTCATCAACACGCACCACATCATCACCATCCCCTCCAAGGTCGAGCCCACGCTCGAAGAGACGCCGCCCTTCATGCGCGCCACCACCTTCGCCTCGATGGATCCCCCCGGCCCCTTCGAGACCCACTCCACCAAGGCCTACTTCAACGTCACCCTCCCGGAAAAAGGCTGGACCGCCGAACACATCGCCGAGCACATGGCCGAGTTCAACATCGGCACCGTCATTAGCACCAGCGTTCACGAGGCTTACCCCGGCCACTTCGTCCAGTTCCTCTGGCAGGATCAGTTCCCCTCCAAAACCCGCAAGTTACTCGGTGCCGCCTCCAACATCGAAGGCTGGGCTCACTACACCGAGCAGATGATGCTCGACCAGGGTTACGGCCAACCCACCACGGGCGCAAAAGACGAACGCGAAGCAAACCTCATCCGGCTCGGCCAGCTTCAGGACGCGCTCCTCCGCGACGCCCGCTTCGTCAACTCCATCAAGCTCCACACCGGCCAGTTCACCTTCGATCAGGCGGTCGACTTCTTTGTCACCGACGGCTATCAATCTCATGCCGCTGGTCTCGTCGAAACCAAACGCGGCACCGCCGACGCCACCTATCTCTACTACACCCTCGGCAAACTCGAGATCATGAAGCTCCGCGCTGACATGATGAAAAAACAAGGCGCATCCTTTAACCTCGAGCAATTCCACAACGACTTCATGCGTCAGGGCCCAGCTCCCATAAAAATCATTCGCAAAACCATGCTCCACGACGACTCGCCCGTCCTCTGACCGGCGACTGGCCTCTGGACAGCGAGCCCAGATCAGGCATGACTCTGCCTCTGTGACAAGCCCGACACATCCGTTTGTTACGATGAACAACAGCATCTAACCTTTCGAGAGCCTTCCCTCCGACATGACTCATCAAAAAATTCGTAAAGCAGTCTTCCCTGCCGCGGGCCTCGGCACTCGATTTCTTCCCGCCACCAAAGCCATGCCCAAGGAGATGCTTTGTCTTGTTGACAAGCCTCTCATTCAGTACGGAGTCGAAGAAGCCGTCGCCGCTGGATGCAACGAAATCATCATCATCACAGGCCGCGGCAAGTCCACGATGGAAGATCACTTCGACGGAAGCCCTGAGCTCGAAGCCAATCTCGCCGCAAAAAACAAAACCGCCCTTCTCGAAATCACGCGAGCCGTCTCCAAACTCGCCCGCGTCACCTACACTCGTCAGGCCGAACCCCTCGGCCTTGGCCACGCCGTCCTCCAGGCCAAAGAACTCATCGGCGACGAGCCCTTCGCGGTCCTCCTGCCCGACGACATCGTAGATGCTTCGGTCCCCTGCATGAAGCAGATGGTAGAAGCCTTTGAACAGACGCAATCCTCCATCCTCGCCTCCGAGATCATCGAAGGCCCCGCCATCTCCGCCTACGGAGTGCTCGACTGTGTGCCGGACGCCAAAAACCCGCGCCTCCTCGATGTCAAAAACATGGTCGAAAAGCCAAAGTTCGAAGACGCCCCGTCAAAAAACGCGATCATCGGCCGCTACATCCTCACGCCTCGCATCTTCGAGATGATCGAGAACATCACGCCTGGCGCGGGGGGCGAGCTCCAGCTAACCGACGCGATCAAGGCCCTTCTCAAATACGAAAAAGTCTACGGCTTCCACTACGAAGGAAAGCGCCACGATGCTGGCGACAAGCTCGGCTTCCTCAAAGCCACCGTCGAGTTCGCCCTCAAACGCAACGACCTCGGCCCACCATTCCGCGAGTGGCTCAAATCTTTCCCTTTCTAACCGGAGCCCACATGAAGTCAAGCAAGACCCTAAGCCTCTTCGCAACAATCCTCTTTGCCGCAAACCTTCAGGCTCAGCAAACTACGCTAGACCCGCAAACCCGCCAGCTCGCCCACGACATCTTCAAGCAGCTCATCGAGATTAACTCCACCGACTCCGTCGGCAGCACCACCGCAGTCGCCGAAGCCATGCGCCAGCGCCTCCTCGACGCCGGGTTCTCTCCCAGCGACGTCGTAGTCCTCGGCCCCAATCCACGCAAAGGCAACATGGTCGCGCGTCTCCACGGCCGCCCCGGCAGCACGCTCAAGCCGATCCTCATCATCTGCCACACCGACGTAGTCGAAGCCAAGCGCGAAGACTGGACAACTGACCCCTTCGTCTTCACTGAAAAAGACGGATTCTTCTACGGCCGCGGCACGCAGGACATGAAAGACTCCGACGCCGCCACGATCATGGCCTTCATCCGCATGAAGCGTGAAAACTACGTGCCTGACCGCGACATCATCCTCGCCCTCACCGCCGACGAAGAAGGCGGCAAATCCAACGGTGTCGACTGGCTCCTCAAAAATCATCGCGACCTCATCGACGCATCCATCGTCCTCAACCCTGACGCGGGCGGAGTCACGACCAAAAACGGCAAGCCCATCCTCCTCGGCGTCGAAGCAACCGAAAAGCTCTATGCCGACTATCGCGTCATCGCCACCAATCCCGGCGGCCATAGTTCCCTGCCTACCAACGACAACGCCATCTACCGCGTAGCGAACGCACTCACGCGCCTCGAAAAATCTCCCTTCCCCTTCGAACTCAACGAAGTCACCCGCGCCGAACTAACCACGCGCGCCACCCTCGTCCAGGAACAGGAATCCGACGACATCCGCGCTATCCTCAAAACCCCGCCCGACGCCGCAGCCATGCAGCGTCTCTCCGCCAAGCCGGTCTACAACGCAACCATGCGCACCACCTGCGTCGCCACGATGATGTCCGCCGGCCACGCGCCCAACGCACTCCCCGGCCGCGCACAAGCCAACGTCAACTGCCGGATCCTTCCCGGCCACTCGCAGGAAGAAGTCCGCCAGGATCTCATCCGTATCTTTGCCGACCCCACTCTCACCGTCGATTACGTCGACAACGCAGGAGTCGTCATCGGCAAAGGCTCTGATCGCGGAGCCGCACCGCCACCACCCCTCAGCGAAACCGTCTTCAAGCCTCTGCGCGAGACCGTCCACTTCATGTGGCCCAGTCTCACTATCCTCCCGGAGATGGAAACCGGAGCCTCCGACAGCATCTACACCATGGCTCTGGGCATACCCAGCTACGGCTTCAACGGCATGGCGATAGAAGACGGTGACGAACGCGCCCACGGCAGAGACGAGCGCCTCGGTGTGGAATCCTATTACTCAGGCGTGCAGTTCGAATATCTCTATCTGAAAGCGATGACCTCTGGCCAATAATCCATAATTGCTGCATCCGGGGCAGACGATCAGTTCGTGCCGAGAGAGGACCGTAAACTAAGCCTGCCACTTGCTTCTATGAAATCGGCGCGCAACCACGGTGTATTACACTGGCCACAAGCCGATGCCCTCGACTGAAACTCATCGTACGTAACTCATCTTCAATTGAACAAAGATCTCTCGGAAAGAGTTCATCCAGAATGAATCGCTTCGTTCGGTTCTCGCTCAGCGTGTGTGTCCTCGCCTTCTCCGCGCAACCTGCCTCCGCTCAGGAACCACCCACCGCGGCCCCACAAAGCCAGCAATTAGGACAGCCTCGAGGTCCTCGTCCCAAGCCCACCAACCTCAAGGTTCTCCCCAAAGACATGACTGGTGACGAGGTCGTCAAACTCATGCGTCAGTACGAAGGCGACTTGGGTGTTGAATGCGGGTACTGTCACGCGAGAAACCCCGAAACCAAACGCAACGACCTTCCATCCGACGCCAATCCCGTCAAAGAAAAAGCTCGCATCATGATCAGGATGACTGACGATCTCAACGCCAAATATCTCACTCAGCTCGCCGATCATAAGTCCACTAACGTCATCACCTGCGGAACCTGCCATCGCGGAATGTCGCACCCTGAACCCTTCGTCCCCAAACCTCGTGAAAATCGTCCCGGTCCACCCGTCCCCCAACCCGCGGCACCAACACCCGGAAACTAAGAGACCGGCTCAAGAGCTTCCAGGTAGCCCTAGGCTTGGGTGACAGAAACATCCGCGCCGCAAACTCCAGTTAGAATTCCATGACGATGGGAATCCGAAACTTTGAAATCTGAATCATAGAGTTTGAACCTTTTAAAAGAGAACTGGAGAAGAAATGGCAGAAGCAAAGTTCACCCGCAAAGACCTCATTAAGCTCCTCAACGAAGACCTCTCTCGCGAATATCAGGCGATCATCGCTTACGTGAATTATTCTCAGGTCCTCAAGGGAGCCGCCTACATGAATATCGCCGGCGAGCTCGAAGTCCACGCCAAAGAGGAACTCGGTCACGCCCTGAAGCTCAGCTTCTGGATCGACAACCTCGGCGGCATGCCCTCCGTTATACCCATGGAAGTTAAAACCTCCGACAAAGCCGAAGAGATGCTTCGCTTCGACCTCGAAAATGAAAAAGAGACCATCCGCAACTATCGCCGCCGGGTCAAACAGGCCGACCTCCTTGACGAGTTCGCACTAGGCGAAGACCTCCGCGAGATTCTCCGCGACGAACAGGACCATCTCAATGCCCTCGCCACCGCTCTCGGCATTGACACCCCAGACCCAGGCATCGCCAACTAAACCGTCCAAAACCAAAGAGCGCTGGATCATCAGATTCAGCGCTCTTTCCCGCAAAAGCCCAGGAACAATCGCAAAGAGCTGCACGTATCTCCTACGCGTCAATCGGACGCAAATCCAGAAGCTTTGGGAGTCGTGCATGAAGCTCTCTGTCCAGCAGATTTTAATTACCTACTCCGCCGTCCTGAGTACGACATTCGCTGTGGTCCTGCTGATGGGGGCAAAGCCCAATCGCCACCAGGTCTTCGATGAGATCCAAGTCCACCGTATTGATATCGTCGAGCCCGACGGGACTTTGCGAATGGTCGTCTCCGATCACGACCGGATGCCCGGGGTGATCATCAATGGTAAGGAATCTCCCAAAGTAGACAGGCCACAGGCAGGAATGCTTTTCTTCAACGATGAGGGAACAGAAAACGGCGGCTTGATCTTTGGTGGACATCGCAACGCAAGAGGCGAGGTCGTAGACTCAGGCGGCAGTCTCTCCTTCGACAAATACGGAGCAACCCAGATTGTGCAGCTTGTCGGCGTGGACGATAAGGACAATCGCTTTGCGGGACTAGCAGTGAACGATCAGAGCCGCCGAATCTGGGTAGGACGCAAGGATGATGGTGCATCCGTTGTGTCACTGATGGATGACAAGGGCAGAAAACGTCTCGTTATGCAGGTCACTGCTGATGGAGCGGCAAGCCTGGATTTTTTTGATGCTGAAGGACACGTTGTTCGGCGTTTTATACCTGGGACGTGAGACTCTGAACCTCAACGCCCAGATATAGAGACTACTTATCAATCTTCAAATTGATGGTGAACTGGCTCTTGCTATCGAATGAGCTGATCGTCTTCACTGCGCTCTTCTTCCCATTATTTTCGGCCCAGATCTCATAGTCCGTATTCTGCGAGAGCTGCCCAAACCGGTACTCCCCTTGCGCATCAGAAAAATAGCTCTTCACCGAAAGGCTCCGTGTGTCCTTCAGATAAACCACGGCGCCTTTAATCGGAGCGCTGTCGGCATCGGTCACCTTCCCGGATACAACACGCTGCGAAGGAGCACGATCCTGTGCGAACACAGCCCTACCTTCGACAGTTACAGAAAACATCGCCATGCAGCTCAAGGCCAGAACAACGTTGCGGGCAAAAGATAGAAACGGAACAGAGATACGATTCATAAACCCAGTATAAAGTGTCGGTCAAAAAATTCGACACGACACTCTTTGTTATTCCTCGTCCTCATCCTCCGTGTGCATCGGATCCTCATCGTCGTAGCCGCTCTCATCGATCGCTGCTACCTCCAGCGGATCGACCGATACGATCTCAAGATCCATCCCGCACTCATCGCACTGCACCGTCTCGCCTTCCTCTACTTCGTCGGCATCGACGACAATCGGGTTATCGCATTCCGGACAGACAACAGCCATATTCGCGCCTCCACTGATTTTGGGTTCGCCCACCTGCCTATAGAATCCGTCTATAGCATTAATGGGAAAAGCACTCGCGGACAACCCCCGTTATTTATTTAGCGGTCTTCCCGCCCATTCGTCAAGCAGTACGATGGCAATACATTTTTGGTTTCCACAAGGAGATTTAATCGTGACCGCCGGCCCTCGCTTCTTCATTCATTTCAGTCGCGTTATCGTCGCCTCGTCTTTGCT
>Ga0206905_10007_pt2 | contig 50277 bp, 36 predicted proteins | sample Alteio_BWOrgHeat_43_FD_152940 | JGI IMG/M metagenome (GOLD analysis project Ga0206905, IMG submission 152940) | Enriched cells from forest soil in Barre Woods Harvard Forest LTER site, Petersham, Massachusetts, United States -... | ecosystem: Environmental > Terrestrial > Soil > Temperate forest >...
AATCTCGGGAAGGCTCATGGAAATGCAGGTTTTCGATTTTAGCGGACGAAATGAAATCAGAAACCGAAATCATTCTCCAATCGCTTCATCGGGGTCGGCGGGCGATGCCGGTTCGTCCGGCTCGATCGGTTCGCCGTTCTCCGAATGCTCGGGCTGTTTGTGCGCGTGCGCATCCGGTTCGGACGCTTCGTCTGGCTCGCCCCCTTCTGACTCAGGCATTGCTTCGGAGTCGCCGGCGGATTCCATCGGCTCGGCGGCAGTTTCGCCAGGCGCCGGTTCCGTGGCAGCAGCGGGAGCGGTGGGCTCGGCCGCTCCATCCGGTCCGGCGGATTCCGCCGGAGAGGCTGGTTCGGCGCCCTTTGCAGCAGCAGCCTCGGGAGGCGCGGCAGGCGCTGCGGTCGGCAGCGGAATGCGTTTCAGTTCGCCCGAGTTCGGAAGCTCGTCCGTCGATTTCAAACCGAAGTGCTGGAGAAAATATTCCGTGGTCGAGTAGAGCAGGGGACGGCCCGGGACTTCCGCGCGCCCGGCGATCTTGACGAGGCCGCGATCCAGCAGCACCTGCATTACGCCATCCACGGCCACGCCGCGCACGGCTTCGATGTCCGCCCGCGTGACGGGCTGCCGGTAGGCGATGATGGCGAGGGTCTCGAGTTGTGGCCCCGTGAGGCGCGTGGGTTTGGCCTCGGGATAAAGCTGGCGCACCCAGACGGCGCAGCCGGGATCGCTCACCAGCGTCCAGCCATTCACCCGATCCACAAGCTGGAAGGCGCGCCCGGAGGCGATGAGCTGCTCCTGGATTTCCGCGAGAGCGGTCAGCGCGTCCGGCTCTTTGATTTTCGCGTAATCCTGCGCTTCCTGCCCCTCGCTCGATTCGCCGGCAGCCTTCAACGCGGCGAGGATCTCCTTCGTCAGGAGCGGCTTCGGCGAGGCGAAAACGAGCGCCTCTATGACTTGTGTCAGCGTCATAATCGGTCTGAGAATTTCCCGGGAATCAGGCGGCCCGCAATTCGATTTCCCCAAATGGCTCGTCCTGTATCGCCTTCAATTGCTTGAGGCGGATCAATTCCAGCAAAGCGAGAAACGTGACGACGATCTCGGCGCGTGAAGCCGCGTCGGAAAAGAGTTCCATGAATTTCAGCGGCACGCCGGAGGACATCATCTTCATAATCAGGTCGATCTTGTCGGAGACGGTGTAGTTTTCCTCGAAAATCTCGCGCAGGTCCTCGCTCTTGTGGGCGATGCGCTTGAGGACATTGTTGAAGGCGGTGATCAGGTCGAAGACGCTCACATCGCCCAGCGGACGCTCCACGACGGCTGACGGATCATCCGGAAGACGCGAGAAGAGGTTGCTCTGGTCGAGTTCGCGCTGGGAGAGCTGCGCGGCGGCATCCTTGAATTTTTTGTATTCCACGAGCTGCCGGATGAGATCCCAGCGCGGATCGGCCTCCTCGGCTTCCTCCTCCGGCGGTTGCACGTGAGCAGGCAGCAGCGCCCGGCTCTTGATGTAGATGAGATTCGCCGCCATGACCACGAACTCCCCGGCCACATCGAGATCCAGCACTTTGAAAGCGTCCATGAACTCCAGGTACTGCCCCGTGATCCGCTCAATGGAAATCTCGTAGATGTCCACCTCATCCTTTTTGATGAGATAGAGCAGCAGATCGAGCGGGCCTTCGAAGACCTCGAGTTTGACTTTATATTCCTGGGACATGGGCGGGCGAGACTATCCGCCCTACCGCGGGCTTGAAAAGCGGCAAGTGCAGGCCTCAAAAACGGGGGTGTTTGACTGGATTGCATGCCTGAATGCGAGACGCCGGGTCTTCAAGAAGTCTCCTCCGCGTCCCCATTGGACCGGATGCCATGGCACGTGAAAAGGGGACGGTAGATGGCTCTCCGAGCCGTCCGAACGCGTTCATTTGCATAGACGGTCTCCGAAATGATCGTCGGGCGGACGGCTCGGAGTGCCGTCCCTACCGTCCGCGATTGAGCGCGGGGCGCTCAGCAAACTCCGTTTCCCCGGCGGGGACGTCCGCGGGTCCGCCTTAGCAGTTTCGTTCACGCCAAAATAACAGCGGAAAAAGCCGCAAGAAATCGCGAATTCTCCGTTTTGTTCCTTATGGCCTCCAGGCATTCCCCACCCGGTCACCCCAGATTCACGCCCGGCCTTTTGCTTGCCGCTTTATGCGCAGCGCTGGCATTTCATCTTGGTGCGCTGCCCGTCCGCGCCTTTGAAACGACCTGGTGGGTTTGGCATCGCAGCGCGCCACTGAGCGATGACGAATCGCAAATTCTTGCAAGCGAAGGCGTTCGGAAGCTGTATTGGCACGCGGGAACTTTGCGTTCCGAAGGGGAGGGGTGGCATCTGGAAGGGCGGCTCAATCTGCCCGAAAAAGGAAGCGCGGCCATTGCGCTGGCGCCGGTGCTGCGGCTTTCGGCGGACGGCGCCCTGCCATTGGGCGCCGCTGCCGCGGAGTCCGTCTCGCAGATCCTGATGGAGGCGGCCCGCCGGGCTGAGGCTGGCGAAGTGCAGATCGATTTCGACTGCTCGGATCGTCGCTTGAGCGACTATGCCGGCTTCCTTGCAAAATGCCGCGCTCGCATTGCGCCGATTCGATTGAGCGCGACCGCGCTGGCGGGGTGGAGCAAAGCGCAAGCGTTTGAAAAGCTCCAGGCGGGCGTCGATTCGCTGATGCCGATGTTCTACGACCTCGTGCCCGACGCGCCTTCGGAAGTGCGCGCGGGACGCGCCCTTCCGCTCGTCGACGCCGCGAGCCTGGCAAACCAGATCGAATCGTGGCGTACGTGCCGCATCCCGTGGTTTGCCGGCGTCCCGAATTTCGCGCGCATTACGGTCTTTGACAGGGAGGGTCGCAGCCGTGGCCATCTGCGGGAGTGGGACTGGGATTCCATTTGTTTCAATCCTGTCCTGGCCCTGCGTGCGCAGCCCGCGCCGGGAGTGACTTTGCTGCAAGCGGGTTCCGACGCGGTTCTCGTCAACACGCCTGTCTCAAAGGGCGAGACGATTGCCTGTCGCCGCCCTGATCTCGTGCAGCTCGCGCAAACCCTCGCGGTTGCGGAAAAGGCCGGCGCAACGGGCGCGGCGATCTTTCGTCTGCCAGGCGCGGGCAGCCAGGGCGGCTGGTCGCTTCGGCAGATGGACACGCTTTTGCGGGAACGGACGGCATGCGCGCCGGAGTTCAAGCTGCGCCGGACTCCGCATGGATTGGAAATGATCAATATCTCGGTATCAGACCTCGCGCCGCGCCTCGCCGGCAAATCGGGCGATCATGATCGCGGCTGGCAGCTCGAAGTGGAATCGAGCGCCGGCGCCGTCTTTCGGGAAGCCAGCCCCGGCGAGTTTGCGAATGTGTTTGGACACGCCGAGCCGGATGCCGCTGAGCCCAGGCGCGTCCAGATCCCGATGGCGCAGCGGCTCACTTACTGGTTCGCAGACCTCCGCGCCGGGCAATCTCGCCAGACGGGCCTGCTCCAGCTTGCGCCTGGTGTGGAAGCCGCCTCGTTGCGGTGGCGCATCCCCCATTCCTCCGAAAACTCGCAATGGCAACCGATCGAATGAAACTCCTCCATCTCCTCCTATTTGCAGCGCCAGCCGTCGCGCTTTCCTGCGGCCCATATTTCTATCCCGCGCCTCCCACGCTGGATCGCTTTCCCGAACGGCTGCCGGTGAAGACGATGCGCGAGATACTCGCCGAGACCAATCCGCCCCCAGCCGATGCGGCGACATTCGATCAGCTCTCCACCGAGATCCTTTCGATTGGCCATCAACTCGATGTGCCTTCTCGCGCGAATTTGTTGGGCAAAATTGATGAGACGCTCAAACGCAACCGCGCGGGCGATTACCGGAAGCGCTTCGCAAACTGCCTTTACGACTTCCGCGACCTTGTCGCGAACGAAGGCGCTACGGCGTCGGAGATGATCCACTATGCGGATTGGCGAGTGCAGGCCATGGATTGGGATGACGGCTTTTTTCGCCGGCGGCCTTCGGACGAGCCGTGGAACACGGCGCCGCAAAAGGTCGCGGAATTTCAGCGCCGATGGGATCGGACGTTTAGCGAAACCGCGGATCGGCTGAAGGCGGAAATCGCCAAAGCGGGCTCCGCGCTGAAACCGCACTGGCTGGTGCAAGCGGGCGCCTGGCAATTCAAATACGCGCACTTCGACGAAGCGATTCACTTTTTCCAGCAGGTAATCGACGAGGCTCCAACGCATCCGCGCGCCGAAGTCGCGCGGCTCATGCTGGCGCGGGCGCGCATCGAGGAATGGCGCGTAGCCAAAGAGCAGGCGCGAATGAAGGACGAGCCGGCGCCAGACGCGGTCACGGAGAAATTCACCGCGGCCAACGACGCGCTCGATTCGTATCTGGCCGCGCATCCGAAGGGCCGTTTTGCGCTGGATATTCCAGGGTGGCGCGGCGGTCTCGCCCGCGAAAACGGAAATCCCTCCGGGGCGCTGGAATATTTTCTCCAGCAGATGGATGTCTTTGATCACCCGGAAATCGTGCGGAGCGCGGTGCATGGATTTGAAGAGTGTCTCGAAGATCTCGATCCGCCGAAATCGGGGGACGAAGTCGAAGGTGATCGTTCTCCGTCTGCTCTGCCGCTGGAGGAAATCGCCGCCCGACCGCTGGCGGCGCTCGCGGTGGTTTATCATTGCCTGGACTCGGAAAGCCGGCGCGATTTTGACGATTTGCTCAGACGTATGGATACCGTCACGGCCAGCGATGTGACGGATCGGTATTTGCCTCCGATGCTCAAGATGCGGCGCGCCGGGCTCGAAGTATTGCCCGCCCTCGCGACGGCAGTGGCAAAGCGCAAAGAAAACTATAACGGGATATGGCGTCCGAAATACCTGGCGATCCTGGCGTGGGCGTCGAGCGAATGCGGCGAGCATTTGCAGGCGATTCGGGTCTGCGATCTCGCGGGGCCGGAGCTCGATGACAGCGATGATTTGCTGTTCGTGCGCGCAGTCGCTCTGCAACGCGCCGGGAAACCCGCCGAGGCCATCGTTGGGTTTCGCCGATTGAACGACAAATTCCCGGAGAGCCCGCTCGCTGCCGAGGCGCCTTTTCGGATCGCCACGGCGCTGCGCGATGAGCATGAGTCCGGGCTGGCGGCCGTGGAGTTGATGAAGATCAACATCGAGCTACAGCAGCGACAGGGTTCGCGGGAGCCGGTCGATGATGATCCCAAAACCGCGGGATCTGTGCCGCTGCATATCGAATCGGAACTGAACCAGTGGATCGATACGCTGCTCCAGTTCGCGCCGCTCGCGGAATTGGAGCGAGGTCTTTCGGATCCGAATCTCGCACCGGAGGTCTCCGCGCGACTGCGGCGGATGATCCGCCTGAGGCGATTCGCACGGGAAGACTTTACGGCGGCCGCGCAATTCGCCGAACCGGCGGAGGCGGAGGGCTCCGCGACAAAACCAGAAAACTTTCGCCTGTCCGAACTGGCCGGTGATTCGTGGCTGGAAACGGTGGATCGTCTGAAGAGCCTTGCCGAAGAAGCTGCGAAGACGGCGCCGCCGAAGGTGCGAGCTGGGAAACTATTTGCTCTGGCCGAGGCATGGTCATCCGTGCGTGGGCGGTTCACGCTTCCTTCACTGGATGACGATTGGGTGTTCGGGAGCGAGTATTACAAGAGCTGGATGCTGCGGCGCCAAAACGCGCGCCTCATTGGCGTTTCGTCGGCCCAAGCGGCGGAAGAACTCCATGAGCGCGATGAGTTGCGCCATGCCTTTCGTTATTACTTGCGAGCGGCAGATTGCGAGCGCGGCACACCGCTCGCAGCGCGAGCACTCTGGCGGGCGAACGACGCGCTTCGCGGGATGGCAGAGCTTTCGCCGTGGTCTGGCGCCCAGGCGTTTGAGACAAATGCGACGACGCTTTCCCGGCAACTGCACGAGCGCCTCTTGAAAGAATGCCCGGATTCGGAAGAAGCAAAACGCCTCAGTGTGTGGTGGAGTTTCCCGCCCGCGGCCGAGCTTCGATGGATGCCTGAAGGAGGGACTAGTTACAACGAAGAGGCGGCGATTGCCGATACTTTCGAGGGAAGGAAAGGGCACAGCGGCGATTCTCCGGTCTGGCAGGATTACTACGAGTTCAAGAAGCCTCTGGCGGAGTTGGCGGCGAACGCCGGAACATGGGACGTGGCAAAGTTGCGGCGCGAAATCACCACGCTGCGTGAAGATTTCATCCCGCGTCTGGCGAGTAGTCGTGGCGCGTGGGTGATCAATCATCTCGATGATCTCGCCCTCTTCATGCATGAGCCCGGCCTTACGCCGTCGGTGCGGACAAAATATTTTGCCGCCCGCCTCGCGGGCGGACCGCCGGCTCTTGATGATCCGGAGATGCAGCCGTGGCGCGACTACCTGACGTTTCTCGCCCTCGTTCGTGAAAGACCTGTTGCCGAAGATGGGGCCACGGGTCAGCGGATTTCCCGCCCGATGTCGGTGCGGATGCGCGAATTCCTCGCCCAATTTCCACACAGCCGGAAACGGGAAGCCGCCCTGGCCCGGCTGGCGATCGCGCTGGTGCGTGAGTCGCGCGTGCATACCCGTGTCGTCCGTACGGAATGGCCCGAGGCGCCCATTTTCACCGGGTATAAAAAGATCGAGGTGACGCCGGGCGATCCTTTCGATGCGAAACGCGTCTTCGCGGGACTCGACGCGTATGAACGCGAATTTCCGGATGGGCGCTACGCAGCGGAGATGAGGCTCTGGCGCGGCGCGGCGTCGATCGATGCCGGGGACTGGAAGACAGCGGTGAACCTGCTCGTTATGACGCTCGACGATAAAAACGAGCGCGATCTGCACCTCGATGCCGCGCTGAATCTCGCGGATGTCTTCCTGCGTTTGCTCGACGAGCCCGATCGTCGTCCGGAGATCATCGCGGCCATTCGCGCCAATGGCGCGGCCCAGGAGCGGCTGCATCAATTCATGCACAGCGATACTCTTGGGGCGAGGCTCTGCTGCATGGAAGGATACCTCGATGAACGCTTCGCCGCAGGCGCTCCAGAGCGCCATTGATTCCTTCGAGAAAAGTCTCCTTCGTGTTCTCAATTACCGGACCCCACGCGATATGAAGCGCGGCTGCTTTAGCTAAAGGCGCTAGATGCCTTGCATATTTCTCCGTTTTCCGTTGGTAAATTGCGCTCACCCGTGGCTCCTGCTCATGGGCGCTTTCACTTCCAACCCGCTCTCCATTGATCGCCGATTTCCTGCTCATCGATAACAGCAATTCGTTCACGAAGTTTTCCCTCGCGTGGCGGGATCGGCTGGGGCCGGCGCGGAAGCTGCCGACGAAGGATGTCACGCCTGCGGCGGTCAAGAAGACGCTGGGCCGCTGGCGCTGGAAAGGCGTGGTGCTGTCGTCGGTGGTGCCCGAGAAAGGGGACGTGCTGGAGCGGGCGCTGGCCACAACCCCGGTGCTCCGGGTCAGTTCAAAACTCCAATTGGGCGTAGGGATCGAATACCCGAAACCGGCGACGATCGGCGCGGACCGCCTGGCGAACGCGGCGGGCGCGTTTGTGCTATTTGGAGCGCCTATCGTGGTCGTGGATTTCGGCACCGCCGTCAGCTTCGATATCATTTCCGGGGCTGGAAACTACGTGGGCGGGGTCATTGCGCCGGGCCTGGAGGCGATGACCGATTACCTGCACCAGCGGACGGCGCTCCTGCCGCGCATTACGCTGCTCGAGCCGCCCAGCGCCATCGGGAAATCCACGAAACACGCGATGCTGGCCGGCGCCGTATATGGTTACCGCGGATTGGTGCGCCAGATTCTGAAGGAGATCGGGAAGGACCTTGGCATCCCCTCAAATATGCCGGTGGTGGCTACGGGCGGCTACGCGGAGTTGATCGCGGCGGGATTGCCGGAGATCAAGGTGGTGACGCCGAATCTCACGCTGGAGGGGTTGCGAATCATCGCCGGTCTGAACGGAATGTGAGTGGTTATGACAAGCAGGGCGCGGCCAGCGCCTCGGGCTCCGGCGCGCATGCCGCGGCCACTGCCCGGCGGAGCTCGCTTTGCGGGACCGGTTTGGAAAGCACGAGATTCACATACTCGGGAAGCTCGCCGGGCATCCGGGTCGGATCGGAAAATCCCGTGACGAGGATGATCGCCTGATCGGGCCGTATTCGCCGAACATCGGCTGCGAGCTGCAAGCCGCTCATTCCGGGCATCGCATGATCGGTGACGATCAGATCGAAGCGCTCCACGCGGAATCGCTCCATCGCTTCATGAGCGTTCACGGTAGCGACGACGGAATGCCCGTCTCCCAAAAGATACTTGCTGAGGATATCCCGATTGACGGGTTCGTCATCGACCAGAAGCACATGAAGCGATCGTCCGAGAGACGACGGTTTCTCGGTCGCTGGCCGGAAGACATTCATCGTCGCGGGGAGGCGAACCCGGAAGAGCGTTCCGTAGCCTGGCACGCTTTCGATTTCCACGATGCCCTCGTGGCGCTTGATGATGCCGAAGACCATGGAGAGCCCGAGACCGGTGCCTTTCTCGCCCTTGGTCGAGAAAAACGGTTCCAGGCAGCGCATGCGCACTTCCTCGGTCATGCCGGTGCCGGTGTCTTCCACTTCCCACACGACTTGCTCGCCGTCCTTGCGTGTCCGCAGAGTGATGTCTCCGCCGGCGGGCATCGCGTCCACGGCGTTGAAAATCAGATTGGTGGCCACCTCGCGCAATTCGGCGGCATTGCCCAAAATGTTCGGAATGCCTTCCAGATCGAAATTGAGCGAGATGACCCGGCCGCTGGCGAGCGCCTGATCGCGCCATTTCGGCTGCGTCAGCGGAACGACCTCCTCGAGAATCTTGTTCAGATCCACTGGCAAAAAGACGTCGGAATCTTCGCGGGGACGGTAGGAATCTCGCAATCTTCCCACGACGTGCGAGGCATCGCGGCCAGCCGTGTTCATGATCGTGAGAAACTCATGCACCACTTCGGGATTGGCGCGCAAACCGTCATCCTGAAGCAGGATTTCGCTGTACCCGATAATAGACATCAGGGTGTTGTTGAAGTCATGCACCACGCCGCCGGCCATTTCGCTGAAAGCGCGCAAGCGCTCCTGGGCCACGATCTGGCGCTGCGCGTCGCGCAATTCCCGGGTGCGCTCGGCGACTTTGACTTCGAGGGATTCGTTCTTGTCCCGAAGCTGCCGATGAAGGGCGCGCATCTCCAGCAGATTGCGGATGCGCATGATGGCCTCGGATGTGTCGAAGGGCTTGGTGAGCAGATCCGACGCGCCGGCTGCCAGCGCCCGCCGTTTTGCGTGAGGAGTAGCGTCGGCGGTCAGAATGAGAACGGGGATGAATTCATCCGGCGTCCGCTTCCCGAGATGCTGCATGATCGTATAGCCATCGAGATGCGGCATGTTCAGATCCAGCACCAGGAGATCCGGCTGAAAGTTTTCGATGGTGGTAAAAATTCCCCGCGGATCCGTGAGCATCTCGATTTCGCGATACCCCATCCTGTTCAGGATATTTTGCAGCAGGCAGAGATTGCTCACTTCGTCATCGACCAGCAGCAATCGGGCGGTGGACGTCGAGTGAATCATCATGGCTGCGAATGGCTGGAACGACGGTCCGCGGGATCAGTTTTCATGCCAGGGCGAGATCGGGAAGTCCGTTGAGCATGATGGGATGGCGCGGGAATGCCGCCGGCGCATTGGCGCTGGGAAGCGTGACCGTAAATGTGGATCCATTGCCTTCCGCACTGCTGACAGTAAGAGCGCCGCCCATGGCTTGCACAAGGCGCTTCGATGCGGCCAGACCGAGTCCGGTTCCCGCGACCCCTCGATTTTCCGCGCCAAGCCGGTCAAATGGCGTGAAGAGCCGCGGCAGTTTTTCCTGGGAAATTCCCAGTCCGGTGTCGCGCACGTGGATGTGTTGATCGCCGGCGCCGCCCGGTTCGCAGAAGATCGTCACCGTGCCGCCGTCGCGGTTATATTTCACCGCGTTGGCGAAAAGATTGATCAGCACCTGTTTGAGCCGCAGGCGATCCGCCGCCACGCACGTCTCGGCCACGCTGTCTTCCACGATGATCTCGATGCCGCGCCCCTCGGCGTCCGCGCGAACGAGATCCGCGGCTTCGCAGACGACGGAGGCGACTGGCACCGCCTGGGCGGGGGCGCTTTTGCAGCCCGCCTCGATGCGCGAAATCTCCAGCACTTCATTCACAAGCGCGAGCAGGTGCGATCCGGCGCGCGAGATATGTTCCACACAAGTAGCCTGGGCCGCGGGAAGCTCGTCCATTTCCAGAACCTGGGCGAATCCGAGAATCGCATTGAGCGGGGTGCGAAGCTCATGGCTCATTCGCGAGAGGAATTCGGTCTTCGCCTCGTTCGCGTGTTCGGCCTGTTGCTTCGCGCGGAGGAGATTTTCCTCGGCCGCCTTCCATGCGGTGATATCGCGCGCGACCTCTGCAAAACCGCGCAGCTTTCCGCTTTCATCCCTCAATGCGGTGATGACCACATTGGCGAGAAAGCGCGTGCCATCCTTGCGCGTGCGCCAGCCCTCGGTTTCCATGCGTCCCTCTTTCGCGGCGATCTGAAGCTCGCGGTCGCCGTTCCCGGAAGCGACCTCCTCCAGCGGAGAGAAACACGAGTAGTGCCGCCCTACGATCTCCGCGGCCTCGTATCCCTTCAAACGCTGCGCGCCTTTGTTCCAACTTGCAACGCAACCCCTGGCGTCGAGCATCACGATGCCGTAGTCCTGCACGCCATCGACGAGCAGTGCGAACCCCTCCTCGCTCTGTTGCCGCGCGCGCTCGGCGCGTTCCCGCTGGGCGATCTCCGCTTGCAAATGCTCGTTGCTCGCCACGAGATCGCGCGTTCGCGCATGCACGCGTTGTTCGAGCTGCTCATTCGCCTCCCGCAGAGCTTCCTCGGCATTCCGGCGATGAGTCACATCCGCGTAAACGCCGATGATGCCGGACACGGCGCCCGCATCGTCGAAAGTCGGTGTGAGCCTCGAATCGAAAACCACGCCGTCCACCTCCACCGTGGTTTCCACCACCACGCCGCGAAGAGCCTCTGCATGGGCGTTGCAAATCTGCGTCTGGCCGCGATAGACGTCGAAAATCGAGTGGCCCACGATCTGTCCCGGCGAGAGATTCAGCAGATGCAACGCGCTTCCATCGGAGAATGTAAATACGCCGCGGGCATCGGTGGCCCAGATGACCACGGGCGCTTTGCCGATCACCGTCCGAAGCCGTTCCTCGCTCTTGCGCAGAGCTTCCTCGGCCCGCCTGCGCTCGGTGATATCGCTCAGGACCACGACAGCTCCGAGCTTCCTTCCGCGGGAGTTGAACATCGCCTGGCCGTTGCACACCACGCGCCGCACGCCCGAGCGCTGCGATTTGATGAGCATCTCCTCGCTCAGGACGCGCTCCCCTTGAAAGGCTCGATACAGCGGGATGTACTCCATCGCGAGATGCGCCTTCCCTTCGGTGTCGTACATGTCGTAACGCATCGCCCAGCGCTCCGGGGGCGAGGCTTTGCCGGCCAGGCCGTGCAGTTCGCGCGAGGCGCGATTGAAGACGCTGAGTTCGCCGCGCTCGTCGCATGCGAGAACGCCGTCGTGGACGTTCTCAAGAAGCACATTCAGGAATTCGCGCTCTTGCTCCAGCGCCTCGCTCACTCTTCTCTGGGTCTCGTCGATCCGCGCGAGCGATCCGCCCACCGACCAGACCACCACGCTGAACAGGACGATCATCGCCAGCGAGACCAGCGCCGCGCCAGTCTGCTGATCCAGGAGACCGCCGCTCAGCGCCTGGAGTCGCAAGGCTCCAAAAAAAGCGGGCACCAAAATGACGAAAGGAAGGAGGCGCCGCACCATGACCCCGCCCGCGTTGTCATTCGTGATCCCTCGCACGATGCCCGAAGCCGGGTGAAGTGAAACAATGCCGGGGACGAGGAGGAGCAGCATCAGCGCGGAAGGCAATGCCATCGGAACCGGGCCCGAAGGTTCGCAAAAATAGGGCGCTCCATAAATGTAGCCCATGAACGAGAAAAGGGCCGTGGCCCCCGCTGCCAAAGCGAGCGTCTGCGAAGCGAGCAGGCTGCGCTCATGTGCGGCTTGCGAAAAGAGGAACGCGCCGCCGATGAGAATGAAGCTCCATCCGTCCGCGGCTGCCATCGCGTCCAGCTTCACTGGCACAGGGAAAACCATGCCGCATAACTTCACGAGACCCGCTGCCGCGATGAGCCCCGCGAGAGCGAGCGTGATGCGCCGGACGTTTCGCTGGTCGCGCACTGAGAATCCCGGGGCGAGGCCGCACAATGCCAGGGCGAGACCGCCGAACGCGAGCGCGGCCGCGCTCACTGGATGAATCGCCGCCAATCCCGGCACGAGACTGGTGAGCGCTTCGGAGTGAATCGAGTGGCCTGTCCAGCAAGTCAGAGCTCCAGCAATCACCACTGCGCCGGCGATGGCCGGGAAACGGGGATGGAAGAGATCGCGGCCGTTCTTCGTTTTGCTCATGGGACGGTCATGGGACGGTCATGGGACGATCATGGGACGATCATGGGACGATCATGGGACGATCATGGGACCGCCTCGCTGGAGCCAAGCGCGCAGGAGACGACTTTCAGAAGGGCGGCCGCATTGTAGGGCTTTGGCAGAAAATCCTTCACGTTCGGGCTGATCGTTCTCGCAAGCGCTTCCTTGGCGCTGATGCCGCTGGTGACGATGATTTTCACATCCGGGTTGATCGAACTCAGCATGCGGATCGTTGCCGGGCCGTCCATCACCGGCATCATCATATCGACGATGACCGCCGCGATTTCCTTCTGGCGGTCGGCATAAAGCGCGGCGGCTTCCGCCCCGTCGCACGCGAGCAAAACCTGGTAACCAAATGCTTCGAGAGTCTTCTGAGTTATCTTGCGGATCGCCGCGTCGTCATCCACCATCATCACCCATTCGCCATTTCCCCGCGGATACCTTGCAGGGCGGGCCTCGCGAGCCAGCGGATTTGCGCCGGGCTCCGCGGGCAGATGCACCTTGAAAATGGAGCCCTTGCCGGCTTCGGAATCGACACGGATGAAACCTCCGTGACTCCTCACGATCGCGAGCGAACTCGAAAGACTCAGCCTTACGCCCTTTCCGGATTCTTGCGTCGCGGGAAAAGCGGCGAATATTTGCTCCAGAATTTCGGGAGGCATTCTCGTGCTGCTGTCCTGCACTTGGATGGCGATATAGCGTCCCGCCCTTGTGCCGGGGTTCGACTCTTCGGAGCCTTCGTCGATGACCGTGTTTTTCGCGGAGATCTTCAGCCGCCCGCCGTCAGGCATCGCATCCCGGGCATTTTCGCAGAGGCTTCGCAAAACCTGCTCAAGCTGCACGGGGTCTCCCAGAGTATTCCAGAGATTCAGCTCCAGTGTGAGCTCGGGCTCGATGTTCCGGGGAAACAATTCGGCCACCGTTTCGAATACTCTCTCGATGAGATGCCTCGGTTGAATCGATGATCGCCCGCCTTTGGTTCCGTCGGCAGACGACGGCGCCCGCTGGATGAGCGCGGCTCCCTGGCAGGCGGCGCATTCCATCGTATGCAGCGCCCCTTGCGCGACGGCGTTGGGTTCGAGCGTGGAGTGCATTCGCGGATCGTTCAGGACGCGGAGGCAATCCCACTTTTCGCTGAGGCGGAAACCATCTCATCGACGGCGGCGACCAGATCTTTGGGGGCGATCATTTTTGAAAGGAAACGGAATGGACCGCGGGCGATTTCGTGCATCCGGGGATCCGTGGGCGGCACCAGCCCGCAAAAAAACAGAATCGCCGTCTCGTGCAGCAGCTCATCCTTCCAAATCTCCCGCGCCACCTCCGCGCCATTTTTTCCGGGCATATTGAAATCGAGAACGATCGCATCCGGCGTGAACTGCCGCACGGCTTCCACCACATGCGCCGGCCTTGTTTCCAGCGAAACGTCGTATTTTCCCGCCTGATCGAGCATCATGCGAGTGATGCGCGCGATGTGTGGCTGATCATCGACGACAAGAATGCGAGGGCGTTTCATACAACGCTTGTTTAGCAGCCGCGATGCGAGCCATTCGGCGGAAAGTACGTATTCCGCCACAGTTCTTCATTTTCGATGAAAAGCCGGGTGATGTGATGTGAAAATTGGTCCTGATTGATGAGCGCGCGCCATGCCGACTATCCTGCGCATGTCGAGGACATTTTCGCGTTGCTTCCAAATTTCTCAATTTTGAAGGGCGCCGGCAACCACCCGCCTGAGGATCGCAGTGGAACTGGCTGGGAATCTGCCGCGTTTAGCCGATTTGCGCTCGACTCTGCGCAAACGCATGGAAACCTCCGTCTTGATGGATGCGTCACGTTTTGCGCGGAATATCGAAGCTGCCTACCGCTCTATGTGGCAACGCTGGTGCGCCACTGGCTGCTGATCATGAAAACCTTCCAATGGAACGGATCCCGAATTCTCTAGACCCGGCGGCCATCCTTGACCAGGCGCGGGATGCCATCATCGTCCACGGTCTGGACGGCGCGGTGCGCTACTGGAATCGCAGCGCCGAGCGCATTTTTGGATGGTCCGCGTCGGAAGCGATGGGGCGGTGCATTCAGGACTTTCTCTGCAGCGATCCTCGATCGATCGACGAGGCGCTGGCCGGCGTGCTGGCATCGGGCGAATGGAATGGGAAAATCGCCCACGTCGCGAAGGCGGGGAATGAAGTGCTGCTGGAGTGCCGCTGGACCATGCTCCGCGACGAACGGTCCAGCGCCAGATACATCCTGTCCTTCAGCGCGGAGCGAGTGGAGAGCTCCGAGAGCGCGGACAAGGAGAAGAGGGAAGCTCAGTCCGCCCGCCTCCAGCGCCTCGAAAGCATTGGGGCATTCGCGAGCGGCATCGCGCACGATTTGAACAACGTGCTCGGCCCGATCATCATGGCCGTTGATCTATTCAAGCTCACGTTGAAATCGCGGCACGAACTGGAAATCCTGGAAACCGTGGAGGTGAGCGCGCAGCACGGCGCGGAGATCGTGAAGCAAGTGCTCTCCTTCACCCGTGAAAACGAGGATGGAAATTCCAATCCCGTTTCCGGTGAAGACGCCGGGAGGTCCGTTTCCCAATCCACAGCCGGTCTTCCTCGCGGCAACGGCGAACTGATTCTCATTATCGACGATGAGGCGTCGATCCGGATGATCACCTCGCAAATCCTGGAAACCTTTGGCTATCGTGTGATCACCGCCTGCGACGGCGCCGACGGAGTCGCGAAATATGCGGGACACCGCGGCGAAGTCGCCGCTGTGATCACGGACATGATGATGCCGGTCATGGGAGGGGCGGCGACCATCAGCGTGCTCATGCAGCTCGATTCCTCCGTGAAAATCGTGGCCACCAGCGGCCTCAATATGAAGGTGGCCGAGGCGGAAGCGCTGCAGAGCGGAGTGAAGTTTTTTCTGCGCAAGCCATTCACCACCGGAACGCTGCTCGGTGTGTTGAATTGCGTCCTGCAGCCGGAGACTTGAGCGGAAAGGCGGAGCATCGCCGCTCAAGTCTCCGGCATTCGCTTCTTTATGCCGAGACGATATGGTTGCGAATCGCGTACTTCACCAAGTCCGCGAAACTGGCGAGTTTCAACTTTTTCATCACGGTGGCGCGGTGCGTTTCCGCCGTCTTCTGGCTGATGCCGAGGATATCGGCCACTTCCTTGTTGCTCTTGCCTTCGGTAAGCAATTGCACGACCTCCCTTTCACGGTTGGTTAGCCGCCCGGGGGTCGAATCCTTCGACACCTCTTCCTTTCCGTGCAGGAATTTCGCGAACAGCACTTCGCCGACATCGCTCGTAAAATACGATTTGTGCGCGGCGAGCGCGCGGAGGGCCGCTTCGAAATGCTCCTTTCCATCCGTCTTCAAAATGTAGCTGCGGGCGCCTGCCTCGAACATCTGATGCACCAGCTTCTCCTCTTCCACACCGGTAAAAACGAGCACTTCGGTGAGGGGAGATGCTTTCTTGATCTGCCGCGTCGCCTCCAGGCCATTGAGGTCGGGCATGGACATATCCATGACCACGATGGAGGGGCGAAATTTCTCCGTCAGATCGATCGCCTCCCTCCCTGTGCTCGCTTCGCCGCAGACTTCCCACCCGGGCATGTTCTCGACCGCGGCGCGCAGCCCTCGTCGCATCATCTCATGGTCATCGGCCAGCAAAACCTTCGTAGTGTTCATCGATGCAATTCCTATCAGCTAGTTAACGCGAATGCCATCCTGAATGGATGCCTGAGGGATTTCAATGATGCCTTGCGTCAAGCAAACGGAGAAGGCGCCCGGTCCGGTCCTCGGAAAGCAGTTCCTGCGATAGGGCAATTGGACTCTCATCAGTATTCTCATCGGTGAGATTTTTGGCGCCATTAAGGTTTCTTTTCGCTCAATACATTGCATCGGCGCGAAAGAAACGATCGGATTCATCCCTGGTGCAAGGGGAAGGCGAGGGGGAGGATCTTCCCTAAAAACGGGAATTTAAAGAGGGAAATGCCCTCCTGCTGACCCGCACCTATGGTGTAGTGTTTTACACTACATAACATGTCTGCTTCGTTAGGAACAGAAGTGCACGGGCTTTGCTAATTTGTTTTGCGTCATGAATAATAATTTAAAATCTCATCACGCCTTCACGCTCGTCGAAATTATGGTGGTTGTTGCTATTATCGCCCTACTCGCCTCCATTGCAGTCCCCAATTTCCTGAGGGCGCGCAAGCGTTCGCAAGCTACACGCATTCTGGAAGATCTGCGTATGATCGATGGCGCGATCGACCAGTACGCGATCGAAAACAACAAAGCGGCTGGCGCCGGCGTCGCGTGGTCGGATATTCAAGTTTATCTCAAAACCGGGTCCGTCCTCTACACTTCGGGAGGAGCAGACATCTTGGGGGACATTTATGTCGGCTACAGCGTCGATACGATCCCGAAACTGAGGTCCACGTCGTATAATAAGCTCTCCGACGTGGCTCCGCTCTCCTTTTGGTCGCCGTATTACCCCTGAAAAAGCGCGGATGGCGATGCGGGCTCCGAAATGCCGAATGAAGCTCTGCGGTTCCCTTGAAGCCCTGCGGTCGCCTTGAAGCCCCGCGGTTCCGAAAGCACGAGCCGTGGGGCTTCGCCCGCTCCCGGCAGTTCGCGCATCGAAATCCGGAAGACAGTTCGTTGCAATCCTGCGCGCTTTGATCGACGTTTCCGGCAATGAGCAAGCGTCCTTCATCAGCAGTTTGGGAAACCAAGCATGCCACCGCTACATCGACTGTGCGCGTCGGCGCCACAGTCGATGTGGTCTTCGCGCGCTGGAATCGCATGGAGGAGTTTCCGTCCTTCATGGAAGGCGTGCTGGAGATTCGCCGGTTGAATGAAAAGCAGTTTATCCTGAAATCGGAGTCGGGCGGGGAGTTCTTTGAATCGCTCTGTGAAATCGTATTGATGATTCCCCAGAAACGGCTCGCGTGGAGAACTCTTTCAGGCCCAGAAAGTTCCGGGGTCGTTTGTTTCGAGCGGGCGAAGGAGGGGACCGAGGTGACGCTGAAGATGCGGTATGATTCCGAAAGCGGCTGGAACAATCAGGAACAGGTAAAATCCCGCATGCAAGGCAATCTGGAGCGGTTCAAGGCGCTCGTCGAAGCGTCGAAAGAGGCTTGAGGCTGCGAAAGAGCCCTGAAGCGGCGAAAGAAGCCGGAGTCCCGAAGGAACAGAAGATGGTAGCCGGTCGGCGTAAGCCACCAGTTGTCCGGACTTAATCATACCTGCCGAGACGAAGCAGTGTTTCCATCGCTCGTGCTATCGAGTATGGAGCGTTGAATACCAAACCTCCAGCAACCCCCTTTACCCCCAGCAATGCGTTCCATCCTCCTGCTCCTGCTCGTTGCAACCACTGCGTTCGCCGAACCGAAGATCGGCCCGGCGAATGGCTCCCTCCTCATTCATGGCGGCGGAAAACTCGGGCGCGAAACGCTGGTTGAATTCATCAAGCTCGCGGGCGGAGTGGACGCCAATTTTGTGATTATCCCAACCGCGGAACCGGGCGAAGACTGGGGAGAAAGTTATGTCGCGAATTCCTTTCTCACGCGCTCCGGGGCGGAGCACGTCACGATCGTCCACACCCGCGATCGCGCAGTTGCGGATAGCGCCGCATTTGTCGAACCGCTCACAAAAGCCAACGCTGTCTGGATCGACGGCGGCCGCCAGTGGCGGCTGGCCGATGCGTATCTCGGCACGCGCACGCTTGCCGAGATTCGCGGCGTGCTCGCGCGCGGCGGCGTGGTCGGCGGAAGCTCGGCCGGCGCTACGATCCAGGGCAGTTACATGGTCCGCGGCGCGCCCGAGGGAAACACGGTCATGATGGCGAAGGGTCATGAGGAAGGCTTTGCCCTGCTGCGGAATAGCGCGATCGATCAGCACGTCATCACGCGCCATCGCGAGGAAGACATGCAGGCCGTGATCGCGGCGCACCCGGAACTGCTCGGCTTCGGCATCGACGAAGGCACCGCGATCATCGTCCAGGGCGACCGCGCGCGAGTTATTGGCCCGAGCAAAGTGGCCATCACCGATCACGCCTATACGCCGGGGCCGGACGGACTTCACTACTTCTTCCTGAACCCCGGCGACGTGCTTGACCTGGTCACGCGCCGGCCGGTCCCAGCGGTTAAGTAGGTCCTTACACGTTCTCTACACGTGTCGAGGCATCGTTCCGAGTTTCCTGGTTCCCAAGTTGCACTTGGGAACCCAGGATTGGGCGAAGTTGCACTTCGCGCGGAGGGGGCGTCCGGGGGTTGGAGTATTCGCGCGGAATTCACGAGCACGCCTTCCCGAAGACACCCCATCCACGCGAAGTGCAACTTCGCCTGTTATGACTTTCCCAAGTGCAACCTGGGGAAGAGGATTGATACTGAGACCTAGCCTCCATAAGTTATGCTCCCTGAACGCGTTTTATGAAACGATTCAATGTCTTCGTCCTTACCTTGCTTGCGGCGGGTGCTTCTTGTGTCGCTGAGAGCATAAAAAGGGCTGTTGATGATGAACCTCTTCCTTCGTCCTGGATTTTGAAACTTGAAGACGCAGTGGCACGTGGAGAAATTATCGTAGAGGCCACGCTTGTAGATATCGGAGACACCGATGCTTTACAAGCAGGACAGGCTTCTTTCGACAATGCGAAATTCAAGGTGACAAAGATATTCAAGGGGGGCGACATACGTATCGGTAATTTGTTGATATCGAGGCTAGTCATCTCCGTAAAACCTCCTTGGATTCCGAAGAACGGCGAGAATTATATCGTATTCATGGTAACTCTTCACGACAACATAAAACAGGTGGTAAAAATACTGCGAGCAAACTCGCAAAATGAGAGAAGGGTAAATGCTGCTGTCGCTGGCGCTCGTTGACACGAGAAAATAACTAGGGGTCAGGCGAGAATGGCGCTTGCTTAAGATCTTTGAAGGGGGAAACCGCGGATAGCGCGGATAAAAACCTCTGTAATCCGCGGTTAAAAATCTGCTTAAGTAAGCGCCATTCGGGTCATGGCGACATTTCTTGACAGGGGGATTGGGAAACCTCGCCGAACCCTCTCTTTCCACAATTCGTCTTGACGAAGATCGACGCGATAAAGAGCCTGCCCGCATGCGCCTCACAATGGGCGCAGAGCCATGCAGACTCCAAAAAACCATCCAGTCGGGCCGGCGAAAAAAGCTGCAAGAAGCGACTTTGATTCACGTACACGAACCTGACTAGAACCCACGCCGGAGAAAGCGGCGCTGGCAAAACAGCAACGATCAAACCCTATCATCCATCATGAGCGTCAGCAACGAAGCGGCGGGGATTACGACGAAGCATATTGGCGATATCGAGAGGACCTGCCAGATGACCAATACCTTCCTGCTCGTGCGCCCCAGCACGAAGGAAACCATGCAACTCATCGGCGAGGGATATGCCACCAAGAGCATGGACATCCACGACAAATCGTCGGACTGGGGCCCGGCCTCGGGGTTTGTGCCGTGCGACCCGGCATTTTCCAAGGCGCTGAAAGGCACGCCCAATAATCATCCGCACTACCATGAACACGGCGACGCCAAGCCGATTCAGCTTTGCCTCACCGAGAAGCTGGCCACGCCGGGAACCAACCCCAAGCTGGTCGCCGACACTACCCAGGCTTCCACTGGGGACACTCGCTATGTGAAGGCCAATCCTTCTGGGGCCGGCCCCAAGAGCAAGACGTTCAAATTTGTGAAGCAGTCGTCGGAATGGGCCGTATTCTGGATGGATGGCGCGACAGCAGTGCCTCTCTATGTCTGGGGCTACGATACGGCAAGGGGCGTAAAGCCGGTGACGGGCGACTACGATCTCTGGATGGTGGCGCCGCATATCGATCGCTGGTCGCAGCATACGCAGGTCATGGGCATCAAGGACTCGCACGGAGAGTCCGGAGCGACGGAATTCATCACCTGGCTGCTGCAAAAGCTGAACGCGGAATGCGGCCGCTCCGACAACCACGTATTCCACCACGGCGCGGAATCGCAGAATTACGGCTTTACGCAATCCATCGATCCCAACCTGGCGATGTTTACCCCGGGGGGAACTTCGGAGATGGTAAGCATTGGCGATCTGCCGCAGATTCTCGCGGACATGCAGGTGGCCGGTTATCTCGTGTATTGGAACAAGCGCTACGGTGAATCCGATCCGCACCTGATGGGCAGTGCGGTGAATGCGGGGGTGTCCGGAGGCACTCCGGGCAAATCGATCATCGAATCGCTCATCGAGGAAGCGGCCCTGGTCAAGGAAGCCAACAGGGGCACCGTGCTCGGCGAAGACAAGGCGCAGGCGCTGATCCAGAAAAACCTGCTGGGCCGTGGCGGTGAAGTGCCGAAGATTCAGCAGATCCAGGCCTTCAACAAAGCGCTTACGTCATGCATGGAGACCATGGAAAAAGCGCGCGAGGGAGGCACCTTGAAGTTTCTTAAGCCGGACCTTCACATTCCTCAAACCGTTCTCGACAATATGGTGGGCGATGTCGAGGGCCTGAACCTGCAGAAGCAACTGCAGCGCGCTGTGATGGACCTGAGCGAGATGGATTACGGTTATGGAAAGTCCGGCCCAACCCACGGAGCCACCCTGGCGCCCAGCCCGGAAAAATGGAAGAACTGGGCGGAGAACAACAGGCCGCTCTTTCAAAAACTGACCGAAAAGTACGGCGACATGGGGCCTGTTACCCTTCGGTTTGATCGCATTACGGGAACCCGCGCCTACCAGGCCAAGCAAGTGCCCGTTCCGCCAATCCCGCAGCCGACCTTGGATAAAGTTCTTGGGGACTTTTTTGGAGATCTTTTCACCAAGATATACGGGTGGTTGATGTCCTGAAATTTGCAGGTTAGTTGTCGCTGCGATCCGGCCGCCAACCGACCCGAAGACACCCCCTCCATGCGAAGTGCAAGTTGCCGACCGCCCCCGCGGTCGCCCTTCGGGCTGCTGGCGCAGGCTATGTCGCTCCGCTCCATTCGCCCGTAAGTGGGTTCCCAAGTCGAACTTGGGAACCAGAAAAATCATTGATTGGCATTTTTGCGAAGCCGATCGATAAAATCTCGCTCCTCTGCTGCGGCCGCCTGTCGATTCTTCTTCGTCAGGTGGTGGAGATTGATGGTCGTCTTTTCGTCCCATGTGTCAACGGTGAGGCTGGCTGGAGCTGCCAATCTGAAATGGTCGTTGGTGATCATTCCGTTTTTGGCCAGCGTATTGACGGAATAGAATCTGTGTCGGCGGACATCATAGAAGGTCATGGGTGTGTATGTCGGGCTGTGGCCTCCAGCATTGACCACGCTAAATACGAAGAAGCGCGAATCGGCTGACCAGGCGGTTTGTTTCACGCGGAAGCCCTGGGTCCCGCCGCAAGTATAATCCTCCGAGCCAACGAGGCGGCCCTGGCCGTCTCGAATATCCACCCGGCTCTCGCCAGCACCGTAAAGATACCGTTGATAGTAAACGACAACGGCCCGCATTTTTCGATCCGGGCTATGGTAGAATACCTTTCTGTCGATGATCTTCTGATATTCTGCGGTCAAGCCGCTTGTCGTGATGCCGAGGCACAGAATACCGAAGGCGGCCACTCTAAGAAGCTGATGTGCGAAGCTGGCCATGATCAATCAGGCAGGCGCCTCTTTTTCCCCGCCGTTTTGACGATGAATGTATACACTTTGCTTTTGTAATTTGATCCGTGCCGTTGCCGGTGCTCGCCCTGACTTTAACGCCATGCTTGCAATAACCATCAACGGCCGCCCAGGCCCACCACGCGGATCTCGTGGCCTGGGGATTCGGTGTTGCAGGCTTTGTCTTTCGCCCAGGCGGTGATTTTGCCGTTGGCAGGGTTGTCGATGGTGATCTCCCAATCGGCGAGGCCGGGTTGGGCAAATGCCATTTTCGCGAGCTGGCCGTTGACCACGACAGCGGCGATTTCGCCGTTGTCGTGGGTGACGCCGGTGACGCGCAGTTTGCCGTCCTTTTGCAAGGAAGCGCCGGTGATCATGGTCGTGGGCGGCAGGTCGTCCACGGGATCGAGGAGTTTGGGAAACGGGACGTCGTGGACTTCGGCGACGACGGATTGGTCGCCGGTGAGCGGCGGTTCCTGGCGCCACGCCGTGCCGTCGTGCATGAGCGAAGCGTCCTGAGTGCTGGCGATCTTTGCGGTGCGGCCGGGGCCATAGTAGTCGTGCAGGAAAACGGGCACGCCGCGCTCGGTGATGGGCGGGGTGCGGGCGCCGCCGCCGCGGTTGACCAGAGCGCGGCGGCCATTATCGGCGCGATCGGTCAGGCGCACATTGCGGAAGTGGCTTTCCGCGACGCCGTCCGGGTTGTTGTCGCTCATCTGGATGAGCGGGATGAATCCGTCATACGGGCAGCGCACGAAGTTCAGGCCATCCACGGTGAGCCCGCCTTGCTGCGTGCTGGCGTCATCCATGCCGCGGTTGAAGGGCTCGCTGGTCGTGGATGAGATGGTGAGATCTCGATAGACGTGATTTTCAAAGGCGGGCCGGTAGATTCCGTAGGTGGCGTGATCGATGCGCACATGCTCGAGCAGCATGTCCGGCACTTGAGGACGCAGGCCGTAGTGGACCTGCCAGATCGTGGCGTCGCGGATGATGTGGGGATGGCGGATATCCGGTCCGGTGCGATCGATGCGCGCGAGTTCCGCGGGGTTGTGGATCGGCTCCCCGCCGGTGTTATTGCCGGCGAAGACCATGCCGTAAACGCCCTCCGTGTGGGCCTCATTGCCTTCAAATCGGTAGAAAGGCAGGGTGCGGATATCGACTTTTTCCTCTGTGCCGGTAGGCGTGCGCACAGCGAGCCGCGAGTCGAAGCTGCTGGTGCTCTGGCTATCGTAGCGGAAGCCGTATTCGGCATTTTCGCAGGAGACATTGCGGGTGAATGAATTGCGGCCATTCGCCCACCAGAAGGCCGCGCCTTCATTGGGGTCGAAGCCGAGGACTTGCTTGGGCAGCCGCTTTCCCTTGCGGGCCTGGACGCCGAGGTTGCGGTCGAGGAGGTTGAAGGCCTCGGAGCCGTCTTCAAGGAAAAAGCCGTGGCCGACGCTGCCATAGCCCACGCAATCGCGCACCAGCAGGTATTGGGCGCCGTGCAGCGTGACCCAGCGGTTGCCGCTGTCCACGATCGCCGCGCCGATCACCCCGCTGCCGCGCATGGTGTCCTCGACCAAGTGAAAGTGAATCGGGTAACGCCCAAGGACGCCTTCCTTGCCGAGATGGGCGAAGCGCGCGTAACTGATGCCGCCGCTGCTGAATTGATGGTAAATGGTGTGACCGCGCACGCCCTTGGGGTCGGCGCTCTCGATGATGACGTTGCGCGAGAGGTTGGCCACCTCGCTGCGAAAGTCGCCGCTGCCGAAGTGCTGGTTGGCGAGCGGGCGGTCGAGCGTGAGGGTCGTGCCGTCGATCTTTGAAATCACGCGCTCTTCGGTCTGCGGCCCCTGGGTCTTCCGGTATTCCTGGTCTTTATCCTTATCGTAGAGGCGCAGGTTTTCGACGTGGATCGAACCCGTGACGATTACTTCATCGCCCACGCGCCAGCCCGTCACCGGCTCGGACAAGACAACCGTGGCATCGCCGCGCTTTACGTCGGCGCCGAGCTTCACCCAGGTGCGGTTCATGGGCGCCCCGTGAAAATCCATCCGCGCCGAACATGCGCTGATCGCGGGCGCGTCGTCCTTGTTCATGCCCTCGAGATAGTGGAGGCGGATGCGTGCGGTGAACTCGGCGGGGATGGGTTCGGCGAGCGTCCCGACCTCCAGAGCGGCGCCCGCGTTTCCAGGGGCAGCGCTGGGCTCTCCCGCTTCCGTGACCGCGTGCAGATCGCAGCGGAAACCGTTTTCCGAGCAGTGTTCGCTATTTTGCACCTTAAGCAGGCCGACATTCAGCGTGGTATTGCGGTCCCGGGCGAAACGCAATTCACCGGCGACCTGGAGCAGGCGGATGACGTGCTCGCTATTCACGTCGTAAAGCACGCGCGTCCCCGCGCTGACCAGCACGCGAGCTCGATCGGCCGGAACGCGTGCCGGTTCCCAAGTGGCCGCATCAGACCAGGGGCCATTGCGGACGGAGCGAGCGTCGAAGACGAGGGCGGGAGAAGGGGCAGGAGCCGATGGCGTTTCGGCGCGAGCGTGCAGGCCGGCAAGGAAGAAGGCCACCGCGGCGAGGAAGGGGAGGTGGAGGGAAGGCATGGGGAGATGGGTGTGATTCTGCGAGAACGGCGGCAGAGCAGGGATTCGGATCCAACGCTCGGCGGGGATGGGGAGTTGAGAGGACAACCCGAGGGGTGAATGGAACTTAGCCTATCCGGGCCGGGCGCCTACCTGCCGCGCCCCTATTTTGCGCGAACACCGATTTTCACGAAAAGCGGAAAATAAACGAGAAAGAGCGCGGCGCTCAGCGCCTGGAATACGACACAGAACTCGGGCAGCAGATAGATCCCAAAATTTCCCGTATTCCACGCGAAGGAGACCCCAAAGAAATAAGGAATCAATGCCAGCCAGGGATTGCGAATCCGCGTGATCCAAAATCGAAAGCCTCCGCAGAGAAGAATCGGAATCACGAACATTCCAATGGCGAATGTCTCAAAGGGCCTTTGGAACGAGTTCAGATTGCGGATATCCGTCGTAAGAAATGCCCCATCGAGGATCGCGAGCGATACGGCAGACAGCCAGATCAAAACCATTAAGCTTCGTTGGATGAAATCATGCATACGGAGTGGCCAGAGGGAAGCCGAACCGGCGCGGAACGAAAAGCCCGAAGTCGTCTATGGTGGCTCGTCCTGACTCTGGTTGATTATGGCATTCCCAAGCAAAGCTTGGGAAAGAGAGGAGCGCGGTATATCGTCTCGGTCGTCGTCATAGAAATGTCATGGATTCCACTACATGGCTAACATGATAGTAATCTATAACCACTTTTTACAGCTATCCGCAGGGCTGCGTGATGCTCGCCATTAATTAAATGAAATAATGCAAGATGCGATCTGGAGGGCCGTTTTGTTCAGTATGTTGGAGGCCATCGTACAAGACACTGCTGATCGCAATACTGCGGCGGCACAATCAACCCTTGAATCCTGGCCGGAAGTGATAACTGCGCGCGGCATTTCAAACCCTCGCACACGAACGCTTCGATAACTCCATAGCAGCAAATCCCTAAAGAGGTAAATAAAATGAAAATAATGCACAAAATCATCATCGCGCTCTCGCTTCTTGGAAGCTTCGCTCTCGCTACTCCCGCTCAGGCCGACGGATACTGCCATCGCTACCATCGCCACCACTACTACGGGTGCTATCACCCCTATCATTGCGAGGTCAGTTACTACGCCTTCTACCACTGCCAGCCGCACTACTATCACCACTACCATCACTATCACTGCTGGTAACCGGTAGCGTGACCGAGTCACACAGGCCGGACAGCGAGAAACCCTCGCTTCCGGCCTTTCTCGTCCTTTCCCTCGTTACCAAAGTGAGGCTTGGTAACGAGGAGAATGACGCATGCTTAAGTTAGAGTAGAAGCGGCTTCCAGCCGCTTGCGGGGCCGGTTCCCAAAGCGGCAGGAAGCCGCTTCAGAGGCGGGACGCCTCCGCCACTTTAAAGCGGCAGGATGCCGCTTCTACTTTATCAGCGCCCATCCGCGAAATCCGCGGTGTCCATTTTCAAACGACCTTAAGCAAGCGCCTTTTGGGTCTGTCACCGCATCCTTTTCATCTCATAGATCTTGCCGCCCAGGGCCGCTTTGACATAAACGCCCCAGTACGGCGTGGGGGTGTAGTCCCAATCCTGAATCACCATGGGGCCGCACTTGGGATGAAAGCTGAATCCGGTCCAGTTCAGATGATGCTTCTGAATCATGCCCAGAACATCCATGGCCCAGTCCGGTTTGCTGAGATCTTCCGTGCGCTGATTGTTGGGAATAAAATTGAAGCTGGTCCAATCTGGCGGGCAGCCTACTTCTCCGACGAAGATTGGATACTTTGCGGCAGCGTCGAGTGTCCTTGCCTGCCAGTCTTTCTTCCACGGATAAATGTGGGAAGAATAGACGATGCCATTGCCGCCATCGTGATCTTTTAGCGCGAAATTCCCCGCGACTCCTGAAAGGTCATATCCCCAATCGAGCCCGCCGGCGATCACGATATTGTGAGCGCCTGTCGCACGGATCGCATCGATCAGGGACTGCATGCCGGTGGAGACATCGGCGCCGCTATCCTCATTGTTCTCTTTCGCGCCCACGTCCGTGTTCTTATTGTCCGGTCCCGCAAGCTTGCCGCCATTCCGCCACACCTCCCACGAGACGCTGTGAGGTTCATTGAAAAGCTCAAAGAGGACCTCCGGACGGTTCTTATAGCGAGTAGCCGCATCCTTCCAGAATTCCAGAGATTGAGCTGTCGGCGCCCCGAAGCTGTGGAGATCCAGCGCCAAATAAGCTCCGTGCGCCATGGCGGTATCGACCGCCGCATCCACCAGCTTGCGATAAGCCAGCCCTCCCTCTCCTTTCTTCTGCCAGGGTCCTCTTCCAAACCAGAAGTTCCCCTTCACGGGCAGGCGAATCACGTTTGCTTTCCACTCTTCGGTCGCCACCACGATCGATTGTTGAATCTTCTCGCCGGCGGCAGACCACTCCATGCTATCGATGCACAGTCCTTGCAGCCAGACGGCTTTGCCATCTTTCTGCTGGATTTGATTTCCCGCGACGTGAAGCTCCGGAAGCGATCGGCTTCCACCGACTGCGGCCACGGTCTCTGAAGGGATGATCGGCTCCGGCTTGGGTAGCTTGTCGGCAGTCGCGGGGAAGATCTCAAACCGGGCGAAATCCAGGGTGCCCGATTCCGCCTGAAACAGTGCGGGCATCAACTCCAGCACACTTGCCGACGGAGGGACTTTCAGAATGTAGCTCTTATCGATCCAGCCCTCTGAACTTCCAGTGAAGGATGGCGCGCCGGGATCAGGCTTCACAACCTTGCCCGCCGCATCCTTGAAGTGCGCCATCACTCTGGCATCGAACCAGGCGTTCTTTCCGCGTTTGATATTGGAATATCGGACACGCAGCTTCATCTCAAGCGCCGGCGGCGGCGGCGATGGCAGTTTCATCTCCCGATAGACCAAGACCGTCTGGCCGGGCTGGGAGGAGGTGAGCCGCAGAAAGCGGAAGCCACCCTCCGTTTCCCATGTCGCGCCTACGGGATGCGCCCAGTCATCCGGCCAACCCGCCGTTTTGGAATCCTTGCTGAAGTCTCCGTTGGATAAGAGTGAGCCGCTTGTATCCGCGGGCGCAGAGTGGAGCGGATATGCGCAACTCAAGAAGACCAGAAGCGCCAGCCGGCGGATGGACATATTTAGCGAGCGCAGAGTGAAATGACGACTCAAGAGCAGCGCGACTGCGGCGGCCCCAATGGATGAGGCGATAAGGTCTCGGGCAATGGGCATTAAAGAGTTCATGGGGTTTGTTCCTGCAACGGCGTCGACGCGTTTAAAATTCATAAAGCGAGAAATATGCGGTGGAGGGCAAGTATCAAAATCCCCGAATTGTGCTTGCAGACCTTGGGCTCAAACGCGACTACAAGCCACAATGAAAAGCGTTTTAAGGCTCATCGCTTTGACCTGCGGGCTGATTGCTTTGTTGGTGACCGTCGCCGCCGTATGCAATGGAGAGGACGCGATCGATCGCAATCGAGCCAAGGCGCTATATGACAAGTCAAAAGCGGGCATCAAGCTGACCGACGAGGAGCAGAAATACCTCGACCGTGCGATTCAGGAGCTAAGGAAGGCGAACGATAGGGCGCCCGACCCGGCGCCCGACCCGGCGAGGCCGGCTCCCGAAGTCTCGAACGAGAAGAGGGAGGAGTTGAAAAGCACCGGTTTTAAGCCACTCACGGAGATGACCGCTGACGACAGGTATAAAGGTGAAGACGGAGGTCTCTATGGAGGCGGAAAGCACGAACCGCCGATGGCCTACCAACTCGCGGTTCGCGAAGCGGCGCAAAAAATCACGCCGCTCGATTCGCAAGGCAGGCCATCGAAAGACGGAAAGATCGTGTTTATCTCTTTGGGGATGTCGAATACTTACGGGGAGTTCCGCATGTTTAAGGAGATCGCCGATCTCGACCCTCAGAAGTCTCCGGAGGTCTTGATCGTCAATTGCGCGATCGGCGGGGCCGGTGTGTCCAGTTGGGCCAAGCCGCAGAGCGGCACGTGGCAGCAAGCGGTCGGCCGTTTGAAGGAAGCCGGCGTTACGGTGGAACAGGTTCAGGCGGCATGGATCAAACACGCGGAACCGGGTCCGTCGCCCGACACTTTTCCCCTCCAATATGCGAAAAAAGTGCGAGAGGACATCGCATCGAGTTTGGCGATTACGAAGTCCACGTTTCCGAACATGAAAGTGGCATACCTTTCAAGCCGGATTTACGGGGGTTACAACATCGCGGGGATCCGCCGGGTGAATCCGGAGCCGTTTGCTTATGAGACCGCCTTTTCAGTGCGATGGATCATTCAAGACAGGATCAAAAGCGAAACGAACGGGAAGCGGGGCGGCCCCGTACTCCTTTGGGGGCCTTATCTGTGGGCGGATGGAATCACGCCGCGCAAGAGCGACAAGCTGGTTTGGGAGCGCAAAGATCTTTCAGACGATGGCGTCCATCCATCGCCGATCGGCGGGCAAAAGGTCGCCCACCTTCTCCTGGAATTCTTCAAGAACGATGTCAGCGCGAAAGCCTGGTTCCTCAAGAAATAAGGCTGCCCTCACGCGCCCGGATCGCTTCAATTCGGGGCAGTCGTGAACTTTCTTGTCCCACAGACGCGGCAGTCGCGCCACTCATGCATGAACCTCCGACTGCCATGAATGATTGCCCAGCCCGCTGACCCCGACGCGATTCGCGCGCAGCTCGAAACGCTGCACCCGGAGAGCTTTGCGTGGGCGCTGGCGTGTTGTGCGCACGACCTGGCCGAGGCGGAGGATGTCCTGCAAATGACCTATCTCAAAATTCTCGATAATCGGGCGCGTTACGCGGGGCGTTCGTCTTTCAAGACGTGGCTCTTTGGCGTCATCCGGTTCACCGCGCGCGAGCAGCGGCGCTGGGCCTGGCTGCGCTGGCTCCGGCGCGCGCCGCTCGAGGATGCGGAAGAGCGGCCGTCGCCAGATGCGCCCCCGGATGATGCGGCGGCGCGCACAGAGGCAATTGGGGAAGTGCAGGCGGCGTGCGAGCGCCTGCCCGCGCGGCAGCGCGAGGTGCTGATGCTGGTCTTTCAGCACGATCTTGCGCTCGACGAAGCCGCCGCGGTGATGGGCGTATCGCCAGGATCGGCGCGGAAGCACTACCAGCGCGGCAAGGAGCAGCTTCGCGCATGGCTCGGTCCTCATTTTTCAAAACGATGAATCCCATGAATGATCCTGACGATGAGGAGTTGAGCCGCCTGCTGCGCGCATCGGGCCGCGCGGGCGAGCGGCGAGCGCCGGCCTTTCAACGCGTCTGGCATGCGGCGAAAGCGGCAAGTGCAGCGCGCCGGGCGGCGCCGCAAACGCGGCTGGCTTGGGCTGCGGCGGTTGCCGCGGCGATTGCGCTTTGCGCCGTCGTCGCGCTGCCTCGCAGGCCGGCGCCTGTTGTTATCACCGAGGCGCCAGCCGCGAGCGACGAAGCGCTGCCGACGGATTTCCTGCTCACGACCAACAACGATGAAGCGGTCCACCGGCTCACCGGCGAAATCGACGCGCTGCTCCGGCCATGAACGCGCGACTTCTCTTCCTCGCCGCCTTCCTGCTCCCGACGTGCCGTCTGCTGGCTGAACCCGCCTCGGCGCGCACTTTGCCGAGCTTGATGCCGGCCCCGGAATTTGCAATCGAGCACGCGGACGAAATCCACCTGACCCCGGCGCAACGGGAGAAGCTCGAAGGCGGCGTGCGCGATCTTGAAGCCGCGGCGCAAAAATTTAGCGAGCAGGCGCGACGCGAGTCCGACGCGCTGGCGCAATTGCTCGCGAAGGATGCGCCGGACGAGGCGGCCGTCGCAGCGCAATTTGAGAAGCTGCTCGCCGCCGAGGACACCGTGAAGCGCATTCGGATGAAGATGAGCCTGCAAACCCGGGCGGTGCTCACCCCGGAACAGCAGGCCGAGCTCGCGGCGCTGCAACGCCGCGGCCCGCGCGCCAGAACGCTCACGCCTGAGCAGCAGGGCCTGGCCGCGCGGATGGAGCGTGTGAAGGAACTGATCGAGCGCGCGAAGAATGAGGGTCGCGATTTGTCGGTCATGCGCGAAACGTGGAAGCGCGTGGATCAACTGAACCGCGAGGGAAAAACCGCAGAAGCCAGCCGCCTGCTCGAAGAAACGGCGCAGAAACTCGAGAGCAGCTTCGCCACACCCGCCGCGAAATGAACCAATGACGAACATGAACACGGAATCGATCCTCACCCGCCGCCAATTCCTCGAAAAGTCCGCCATGGGCATGGGTGGCCTCACGCTCGCCACGATGCTCGCCGGAGCGCTTGCGCCCGCCACGCGCGGGGAAACGAATCCGCTGGCGGGCCGGCCTACGCATTTCCCCGCGAAGGCGAAGCACGTCATTCACATCTTCGCCGCGGGCGGGCCTTCACACGTCGATACGTGGGATCCGAAGCCGGAGCTGACGCGAAACGCGGGCAGGGCCATTCCCGGCCACGAAGGCGTGGCGTTTGCATCGCCATTCGAGTTCCGCCGGATGGGCCGCTCGGGCATCGAGGTGAGCGAAGTTTTTCCCAAACTCGGCGAGCACGTCGATGAGATGGCGGTGCTCCGTTCGCTGTGGACCGACATCCCCGATCACGACATCGCGTCGCGCTTCCTTCACACCGGCGCTCTGCAATTGCCGAAGCCGAGCCTGGGCTCGTGGGTTCTCTACGGACTCGGCAACGCCAACCAGAACATGCCGGGCTTTATCTCGCTGGGAGGCGGCAATCCGCAGTGGCGCCAGGCGTCGTTTCTCCCCGGCATTTGCCAGGGAGCAAACGTGAACTACTCGCCTACGATGCGTCTCGAGGAAGTGCTGCTGAATATCCGCAGCCAATTCACGCCGCTTGAACAGCAGCGCAAACAGATCGATCTCGCCCAGCAGCTCAACGCGATTCACAGCCGGAATTTGCACGAGGACCCGCAGCTCGAGGCGCGCATCGAGTCGTTCGAGATGGCGTTCAAGATGCAGACGGAGGCGACGGACGCCTTTGACATCGGAAAGGAATCCGCGGAGACGCGCGCGCTTTACACCAGCAAACGCCCGGCTGACCTGGGCGTGCGCGGAGCGAATGTGGCCGATCCGCTCGGCATGAAACTGCTCGTCGCGCGCCGGCTCATCGAGCGCGGCGTGCGTTTCGTGCAGGTTGTCCATGGGGCATGGGATCATCACAACGACCTGGAACGCAACCTGCGTCAGCGTGCGGGCGAGCTCGACGCGCCGGCCGCCGGCCTGCTGACTGACCTCAAGCAGCGTGGGCTGCTCGACGAAACCCTCGTGATCTGGGGCGGAGAATTTGGCCGCACCGTGGTGCGCGACCGCAACGGGACGGGCGGCACGGGCGCTGGCCGCGATCACAACAGCCACGCGATGTGCTGCTGGATGGCCGGCGGCGGCGTCAAGCCCGGCACTGTGTACGGCGCCACAGATGAGTTTGGCGCGCGGGCGGTCGCGGACAAGATCCACATTCACGACTTGCACGCGACGATTCTCGCGCTGCTCGGTTTCGATCACGAGCGGCTCACATTCCGCTACAATGGCCGCGACTTCCGGCTCACGGACAATTTTGGAAGTGTCATCAAAGCCATCATCGCCTGAGGCTATGAAACACCTCTGCTTCATCTTGGGCGCAAGCCTGGCGTTGTTTGCCGCCCATAGTTTCGCGGCGGACGACTACGACGAGGCCCGCGCACATTGGGCCTATCAGCCGGTGCGGCGGCCAGCGGCGCCGGCGGTGAAATTGACAGGGTGGGTGAAGACACCCGTGGATGCATTTATCCTCGCCCGGCTCGAAGCGAAAGGGATGCAGCCGTCGCCGCCCGCGAGCAAAGAGACTTTGCTGCGGCGTGTCACGTTCGACCTCATTGGCATGCCGCCAACGACCGGGGAACTGCGCGCGTTTCTTGCCGATGCCGCGCCAAACGCCTTTGCGAAAGTCGTGGAGCGGCTGCTGGCGTCGCCGCACTTCGGCGAACGCTGGGGGCGCCATTGGCTCGATACCGCGCGGTATTCCGATACCGCGGGCCGCCCGCAAGCGGGAGTGCAGAGCTACCGGTATCCGTACGCGTGGGCGTATCGGGATTACGTCATCAATGCGTTCAACGAGGACAAGCCTTATGATCGCTTTATTCTCGAGCAACTCGCCGCGGATAAGCTGTCGCTCGGCGAAGATAAGTCCGCGCTCGCCGCGCTCGGCTTCCTGACGGTCGGCGAGCGGTTTCAAAACAAGAACGATATCATCAATGACCGGATCGACACGGTGACGAAGGCCTTCCTTGGCCTCACCGTTGCGTGCGCACGCTGCCACGATCACAAGTTCGATCCGATCCCGACGGCGGACTATTATTCGCTGCACGGCATCTTTAACAGCAGCATCGAATCGGTCGAGAAGCCGATCGTCGCGCCGCCGAAGGACAAGGCGCTCCTCGCCGACTACGCGGTCAAACTCCACGCGCTTGAGGGGCAGAACGTCGATGCGTATTACGATGCGGTCGATAAGATCGATGGCGAATTTCGCCGCCACGCCTCAGGCTATCTGCTGCTCGGCGGATCGCCCCGCGGCCGGCAGGCCGGCGGCGACGCGGAACGGATCATCCGGGAATACCAACTCAGCGACGCCAGCCTTGCAGGCGTGGCGCTCCGGAACGCCCGCATCGACGACCCGGTGTGGGGGCCGTGGTTGCGTTTCCGCCAGCTCTCGCCCGATGAATTCGCCGCGCGCGGTGCCGCTCTCGCGAGCGAGATTGCCGGTGGGAAGTGGAATCCAGTCATTGCGGCACAGTTCAAAAACGCCGCGCCGCGCTCTCTGGCCGACGTGGCTGCCATCTATGGCGCGGCTTTCGCGCAAGGGGACACGCAGGCGAAAAGCTATTTCGCCGCGAAGCGCGGCGCGACCACCGGGCAGGTTTCGGGATTCGATCCGGCGGTCGCGCAATTGATCGAACTACCGCTGCCGATGGTTTCCGGTGGAACTCTCACGACCGAACGGCTGCGCGATACCGTCATGCAATGGCCGCGCGAGTTTCGTTCACGGCCGCGTTTTGTTTTCGATGCGATCAATGAACTCGAACTCACCAATCCCGCCGCGCCCGCGCACGCGATGGTCGTCGAGGATTCGCCGGCTCCGGCGGACTCGCCGATTTTTATCCATGGCCAGGCCGAGGTGCGCGGCGAAGTGGTTCCGCGGCGCTTTCTGGAAATACTCTCGGGTTCCAAACGTCCGGTCTTCACGGAAGGAAGCGGCCGGCTCGAACTGGCGCGCGCCATCGCGAGCAAGAGCAATCCGCTGACCGCGCGCGTCCTCGTCAATCGCGTGTGGATGCACCTCTTCGGCGAGGGCCTCGTGCCCACGCCCGACAATCTCGGTGTGCAGTCGGAGAGGCCGAGTCATCCGGAGCTCCTCGACTGGCTCGCCAGCGCATTCATGGAGAGCGGCTGGTCGCAGAAAAAACTGATCCGCTTCATCGTGCTCTCGAATATCTATCAGCAGAGCAGCGAAGAGAATCCGCGATTTTCCCAGATCGATTCGGACAACCGGCTGCTATGGCGCGCCAACATCCGGCGCCTCGACTTTGAAGCGATCCGCGATTCGTTGCTCGTCTTCAGCGGCAAACTCGACCCGACGCTCGGTGGCAAGCCGATCAATCTTACCGAGGAGCCATATTCCTTTCGCCGTTCGGTGTATGGCTACGTGGACCGGGGCAATCTACCGGAGCTGATGCAGCAATTCGACTTCAGCGATCCGGACATGCCCAACAGCAAGCGCGCGACGACTGTCGTGCCGGAGCAGGCGCTTTTCCTGATGAACAGTCCGATGGTCGTGGACATCGCACGCAAGATGGTCGGGCGAACTGAATTCGTGTCGGCGATCGACGACGCGGGCCGTGTTGCCGCGCTTTACAACATCGTGTTCCAGCGCGCGCCGCGAGTCGAGGAATCCAAGCTCGGCCTCGCCTATGTGGATGACTTGACGCGCACGATCGCCAATGCTCCGGCCGTGATCCAGACCCCGGCGCCCCGCCGTCGCGGCGGAAACATTCCGACGGATGGGCGCGCGCCGATTCGCAACCAGGGTGAAAAGGTCGATCGCCGGCCGCTGACACAATGGGAGCAATACGCTCAGGCCCTGCTGTTCGCAAACGAAGTCATCTACGTGAACTGATGGCTCCGATCCCCCGAAAGATCGCTTCAATTGGTTTTGGAGCCGCGTTGCTTTTGTCCTCTCCCGGCTCGGACCGGTCGTCTCCGAATCATTTACGCTGATTAATATATGAAACTCATCTCGCTGTTTTGCCTCATCTCCGCCTTTGCGATGCTGGCTGTTGCACAAGGAGTAGAATCTGAAGCAGTGCGTCAGATGGAGGTCCATGTGGCGCAAGCTAATAATAAAAGCCCCTATGTCTTTGTCCGGGCGAAATTTGAACCGGGAGAAGTATCCGATCCGTGGGCAGTGAGGTTCTTTGACTCGGCGGGCGCTGAAATTCCCTATTTCGTTTGGGATTCGGTTTCGTGGCGCATCGCCCGCGAGGGACGGGAAGATTGGGGGAAACGGTTTGCTCTGATTAACCACGCCCCCGGTGACGCGCCGGAAGCGCTCAATGCGCGCACTCAAAAGCTGGAGTGGGCGAAAACGAGTCTGCCGGCGCTTGGCGCTAAGCTAGAAGCCGCCGATCAGGCTGCCGCCGCCAATCCGGATTCGATGTGCGCGGTGATGTACTTGCTTCGCCGCGGTGTTTCGCCGTTTGCCAAGGAGAAGTTGACCATGCGGGTGTTCAAGTCACGGCAGGTTCAGCCGGAGCATCAGGAGTGGAATGGGAAAAACATCGGTCAACGCGTATCTGTCGAACAAGGCGACCTGGTGTTTGGCGGTTTGCCAGATACACTTACCGTAGCGTGGAAGGGCAAGGAACTGTTCCGGTATGCCGGATTTAGCGCTGGTGGCGCATCAGGTTCATCGAGCCATGCGGATCCGCTGCGGGCATATACGATCGAGAAGCTGGGCGGAATTATTACCAAGGTGTGTGTGACCGGTCAAACCGATGGACGCAATGGACTGCCCATGAACTGGCAATCCACCTATTGGCTCTTTCCCGAAGGTGGTTACGTCGCGCTTGAGGGCTTCAGCATGGACGACTCAAAAGGATACCGAGGAGGGCCGCAAAAAATCAGCATCTGGCAGTCGCCCGCGGATTTTAAAGAGCTGCATAAGCCGGACTGGGATGTCCCATGGTGGCTGCATCAGGCGGAGCCGGGCGGATTCGTCGCGTCACATCTGCTCTATGCTCCGTCGCTCGCGATCGGTTATGGCAATAATCCTTTCACGATCAATGCCGAAGGCAATGGGAAGGAGCCGGCGGTGGAGTCTGCCGGCAATCAGTTGGCGCTTACCTGGAATTATCAATTGAACGACCCGGCGATCGCCCGCGTTCAATCTCCCGAACCCGCCCCTCACCGGGGTGTTCCCCCGGATTCCGTGAAGCCCACGGAAGTCGAGTGGAAGCCAAAGATCGACTGGCTCTATCGGCAATACCTCGTGGGCGTCGGCGAGGCCTCCGGCCCGGCGGAGAGCGCCTTGCGTGACATCCTTGGCGCCGCGGCGGGTTGGATTGACCGTCCGCTGGATGAAGAAACAACTGCCGCGTCGATTGTCGAAATCATCAAGAAGATGAACGTGGACCAGCCCGGCACGGAGTTCGATCAATTGATTGTTTCTTCGCTGATGGAGAAGGGCGACGCCAATGGGGCGAAGAGCTATCTCGCACACGCTCGGGATCAGTCTGAAAAGGCCGATTTCTATATGGCTTCCATGCGGGATTTCGTGGCTCGCGGAGGCAAGCCCGCCGGCGGAAGCCACGTCGATCCGGATGGTGTCCGCCGCGAAGGATTCACGGGCAATCCCTGCTATTTCTCCCATCTTCTTCCCGCGTATATTCGGGTATTCGATTTCTTCGAACTGCCCTACCGGCGGGAAGCCTACCATGCGGCGGTGAAGCGGTTTGCGGATTTTTCGATGGAATCGATAGCGGGCAAGCCTTTTGACTTGGAAAAGTGGAATACGACGCTGGGAGCGGAGTGGCCCAGTCGTGTCGTGCCTGCCATCCCGCTGATGATCGGCGCTTACGCCGAAGAGCCGGATAAGAGATATTCGGACGCCGCGACCATTCTCTTCGACGATTTGATGCGCCTTGTGGAGCGAAATCCCCACGGGTACTTTCCGGTCTGGACCTTTCATCCTGGCGCGGACCGCTGGGATACCGTCTATAACCCTGTTTCCTATTCGCGCGGCCTTTCTTCCTTCTGGACGGAAGAGAAGCTGGATTGGATCGGACGCCAGCATGCCACGGATTTCGTTGCCGCCCAGGTCCGCTGGATGGTCTTCAGCGGCCAGTTTCTTGATACGTTGGAGACGGACAATGTTTGCGCCATTCGCGCCGCGAATCATCACAACCACACCAACTCCCGCACGCAAATCGGCCTGTACTTATTGGACGATTTCAACTTTTATCGTGGGCTCGTTGGGGGCGTCATCGATTGGTCAACCGCGGCCTGGCAGTCTCCCGATTCCCTTTTCCCGGCGGGAACAGGCCCGAATCGAAGCCTCACTATTGAAACTCCCATTCTTCGCTGGGCGCTCGACATCCACCCCGGCGGCAAATGGCATGAATACAAGGTGGAAAAACTTCCCGGACAGTCCGGCTTCAAACTGCTGGCCTGGAACCGCCTCCCGGGTTCCGACAAGCCGATCAATCTGACCGGCGAAGAGATTGGCATTGCATCGCCAGCCAATGTATTTGGGATCGAGTTCAGTGGTGTGTCCTATCGCATCCCGGCCCAGGCGGAACTCGCCAGGGATGGCGCCAAGGCAATCATCAAGATCAGCAAGGCGGCGAAAGTGCATCTTGACTATCGCGCGCTGTTTCCCAGTTGGGCGGGTAAATCCAAGCCGGTTCTGCGGCTGCGCAACTCAAAGGGCGTCTTTGAAAGCGTGAGCGCGCCGTCCATAACGGGTGAAGGCTCTCTCGGCTGGGATGCCGTCGCGGGCGAGTACGAGCTTCATGGCGAGTGATCGTGGGAGGGAATGGTCCATCCATACTCGCTTCGTGTTCAGGGATTACTTTCTTGAGAGCAGCGCGTTAAACCTTGAATTGCGGAAATATCAAGCCTCAGGCTGCGGTTGTTCGATTCTGGCAAAGGAATCACTCCCATGAACCACCCTATCCGCCGAGTTGCTCAATCCATATTTACCGCGCTAGGCCTGGCAGTTGCTTTGATGGCCAATGCCAGTGCGGAGACGCGCGTCGATCCTCCAAAATGGATTTCAGAGGTGCCCGTTTTGCGCTCGGGGAATGCCGAGTCCTTTCAGTTCCGGGCCAACATGGAAATGTTTGGCATCCACTTGATTGCCTACGTCTCGTGGGCTCCTCCGGACCATCGGGCTGTCATTTTGTGTGACGGCAGCGATGGGCTTCCGCTCTTGATCTCAGTGGATGGACACGCGTGGACCTACGATTTGGTCAGCGGCCAGATTCTCCGTGGCAAAGACGAACCCTCATTCGAGGTGCGCGTGAAAAATGAAAGAGTTGATTTTGCCTTCGGGACCAAACCCGCGGGTCAATCGGGCAGCATTCATGTGGACTTCGCGTCGATATTTAGTCGGAAATCCGCCGCCCTCCAAACGACTGAGGACAGCAAGGGACGCGTGGCAACCTTCGCTTCGAGCGAATCCGAGGGAACGCTGCGGGTCACTTCCTCGAACCCGCCCCGGCCGACCTCGGTCCTGTTTGTCATTCCCAGCGCGAATCCTCCCGCGCGCATTGAGTTCGACGCCTTTCGATTCGGGGCTCCGATTCCGCAGTGGCATCACTCGCTCGACACAGAGGCATTAGTGCGGGATGTGCCCTATTGCGACATGGAAGACATGAAGGATTTTCCGAAAGAGAAGCAGGAGATGCTGGAGGCATCCAAGCATTTGATGCTCGCCGGAGCGACCTTCCTTATTCGTCCCGCCATCCACGATCTGGGTGCACGGCAGAAGCTCGAGGGGCTATCCGTCAAAATCGATTTCAAGCAAATGGAATTGCACGAAAAGCTCCTCAGCAAAGCGTGGCTTGGCGCGTTGAAACACCAGGGGATCGACCCCGCGAAACTTGCCGCGGGCCCGATGCCAATTGACGGCGCTCGCGCCGCAGCCGATGCGGCGCCTGAGACTTCAAAGACACCGAATGGCTTGAATCCGGCACTCGTGGTCATCGATCTCGGACGCGTATTCGCCGGGCATCCTGAAATGGAGAAGGCTCAGCGAGAATTCACCGCTCGCTTTGCGTCGGACAATGAGGCACGGCAGGGTGAAATTGCGATTGCGAAGAAGCTGGCAGGTGAAGTCGCCGAGCTGGACGGGAAACTCGCAAATTCAGATTTGGGCGAAATTCAAAAGAAAGAACTTGCGAGGCTCCGTGAAGACAAGGATGCGGAGGTCCGTCGCATCAATGAGCGTACGGCGGCTGTCAATACAGCGATGGAGAAATGGAAGGCCGCCAAGCACGACGAGATTGTTAAAAATATCGAATCCGCTCTCCATGGTCTCTCCAACGGAGGAGAATCCGTCATCGTCCTCGACAAGAGCGCGTCGAGTTCCAACAAGGTTCCCGCCGTCGTCTTCAGCAGCGAGGCGATGGAGATCAGCGAAAAGGCTCTTGAAGCGATTCGCTCTGGAAAACCGATATCCCCGGACGTGATCAAGAATGTGCCGCGAAAACTACGGATTGCCGGTGTGGATCTCTACAAGGTGTTTAATAGCGTCCATCAAACAACAGAAGTGAACGATAAAATCGATGAAGTGGTTCGTTCGAGCAATGCGGAGATCAAGGCGCGCATGGACTCGTTGACCGTCCTGATGAATGAGGTCAATCGATTGGCGAGTGAAGTGCAACAGACAGGGCTGGATGACCCGCAAAAGGAAGAGAAAAAGAAGGTTCTGAATGAAAAGGCGAAGCTGCTTCAAAAGGGAGATGAAGAGCTTAAGAAAGTGGAATCGGCGCGAGACAGGCAGTTTACAGAAATCAAGGAGGCCGGCATGGTCCGGGTGCCGCGCGAGATGCAGAAGGCGGTTGCGGAATTGGCGCGGAAAGCTGGAGCGGACCTGGTGCTCGATTCCACGGGCCAAAACTCGGGTGGTGTGGCCATGGCATTACATTTCAAGGGGATTCCGGACTGGACCGAATCGGTGATTGAAAAGATGAATTCCGCTTCTCTCGAAGCAAAATCACCGGATGATGCGCCTTTGAACCAAACGATCTCGTCGGAGAAGCTGCGATTCGGAATTCTCGACTTTCAGAGAGTTCTTAGTGGCACGCCGGCCGGCGAGGCGTTTAAGCGAAAGGAGGCGGAAACGACGGCAAAGTTGAAAGAGCTCGCCGCTAAAGAAGATAATGAACAGAACGCAAAAGACGCGATTTTCAACGAAGGCAGGGCGGCATTGGATTCCATAGTAGCCGCTGCGAACAACGTAATCGCCGCGCAAAAAGGCGCGCCCGATTTTAACATCGTCTTTGAGATCGGCGGCAAGACCGACAATGGCACTCCGCTCGCGGTATCTTATGATCATGTGCCGGATTTGACGGAAATGGTGATCAAGGCTCTCACTGAAAAGGGGCAGTGATGAATGATTCCAAGATAAGGAGGATATTGGAGGGCGATTCGTTTCGCCGGGTGCGTAAAAAGACGCACGCACTCCGTCCAAAATGCTCTCTGTCATGCAGCGAAGTCGAAGCACCTCCAATATCCCGCCTTTCTCCCTCGTGAGACGCCAGGCGCATTTCCCGGAATTACGCGGGCCTTCGCCATTCTGACCCACTCCCGATTTCGTCACAAGAGTCCGATGATGAGGTCAAGAACTGAGAATCGCCCCCCGGACGATTAACCAACGAGTTTTTGCAACATCGCGTCGCGAATCGACGTATTCCCAATGCGATGAAATCCAAAGCGATCTCTTTCATGCTGATTTTGTGGGCGATGATTCCGTCCGTCGAATCTCTCGCCGATGGCGAAACGCCGAGGGTCAGGAAGTTCCGACGTGGTCCTGTCTTTCAAAGACCAGCATTCAAAACGATTGAAGATTTCGTGGAGGCGGTGCGCATGCGTCGCTATCCATGGATGGAACTGCTCACCCCGGACGATATTCCCAGCTTCGACAACCCGGCGGATTTCTCCCGTCCTCTCGCCGATGGCGTCCGCGTCATCCATCAAACCGAGCGGATGGCGATTGTTTATGCCGACAACAAACCGTCCCGCACGGCGCCGTTTAGCTCAGTGATCTTCCTGCTGGAAAAGAAAAGGAACCGATTTCACGTCGCAGATTTCATTCGCCGGGCAACAGGATACGACAGCTATTCCGGCACGGGCGAACCGAAGGTTTTGAAATTGCGACCGTTCGGTTTCGTTCATTTTTACTTCAGCGAATTCCGTGGCGGGAGGAGGTGGGGTTTTGATTCGGACGAATTCTACATAGTTCGGAATCGGCGATTTTACCACACGCTTGTGCTCAAGAACGACGGCGCTTATCTCAGTCCCGCTGCTCCCTACAGGGAATTTTTCCAAAGCGCCGAAGTCGGCGTCTCTGAGGGAAGGCTGGAGATGGCCGTCCATCGGATTTGGGGGATGGAAGATGGCGGCGACTTGGACCAAAAGTTCTCGGTCGCATTTCATTGGAATTCGCGCACCCAAAGGTTTGCCAGCGCAGACGCCGGCAGGTTGCAATTGAAAAAACCGGGGCAGACGTGGACCGCCGACGGATTGCCCAAACCTCCGCCGCCGCCCTAAGTGAATAAGCTGTCCCCCTGAGACGCCGATCCGGCCACGCACGGGACAAATGGCGGGAGGTGACTGCGGGCGAGCCCTGAATGCTGCCTAGCTCAACACTGCCAAAGGAACTTTGCGGAATGCGTGGCGCAGGCACAGTCGAAGACATACGCACAACCGCCGCCGCCGAAATTCATTTCGGTCTTCCAATCAGGGCCTTGCTCGAGCTGGGCCAGGAAGGACATCGGTCTTTCGCAGTGCGCGCAGTTTGGCGTTTCATCGCCTTGGATCCATGCGGGGTTCCCGCGAATCTGGCCCAACACTTCGCGGCTCTTTCGACCGGTCTGTTCGCTCCATGCTTCGCGGGCCGAATCATAATCCTCGAACGGTGATTCGATTTCGCAAGCGCCGTATTCCGCATCAAGAACGGTCACGCCTGCCGGGGGCGACTGAACCCCCCGAAGTCCATCGGTCTCCACAACGACGGCGCAATTCCCGCCCGCTTCGGCGTCCCATTCTTCGCAAGCGCCGGGATCGTTTTGGCACATGAACAGCAGAACGAGCTTGGGCGTCTCGGGAATGCGGAGACGGCCAAGGAACTGCATCGCGCCGCCGCACGTCTGGCATAGGGGCCACGTAAAATCGACGCCGTTCGGAACGACGGGCGAGCCGCCGAAACGATGGGTTGGTGTGAGGGCCGTCGGCGCCGAATCGGCAATCAGGAGATGAACCATGGAGTGGAGTGTGTCGGTGATGCGCTTCGTATGGAAATATCGAAATTCGCGCAACTCCACTTCCCTACCAGTAGGTGTAGGCGATGGACTCCTGCATTTGCGGGCCCTGGATTTTCCAATTGACGAGGAGGCGTCCGGAATCCAGTGCCAGTTTGGCGGTGTAGCAATCTTCATTGCATTGATGCGGGCTGACCTCCCGCCACTCGCCGTTTTCGGAAAGTGCCAGATCGAATAGATACACAGGCCTTTCAGGACCGAAGCGGAGATGCTCCAGACGAATCGCATCTCCCATCGCGGACCATCTGAAAACATTTGTGAACCGGATGGGGTTGCGACCGGGGGCGTTGGGTTGCCATTCGCCGGATTCTGTGAATACGAGCACGCCGGTGGAGGGCTCAGTGACGATGACGGTTCCAGTGCCGGAACCGCTCCAGCCTGTGCCGGTTTCACTTCGGGCTTCAAAGCTCAGTGAGTGGACGTTGCGCAAGGAACGCCAGAGTTCGTGAGGAGAGGGGGCAGGCATGGAAGCGGCGCGTCTCAATATACTATATCACCCAAGCAACGAGAGAAGCAGCGACTGGTATGATTGGGGTGTGATTAAAAGTGGCGCAAAGCGAGCCTGCATTCCGATGCGGGGTTTGAGGGCTTGTTATTCGAGGGTGTCTATTCCGTGGCGATGGCTGGCCCGCAGACCGGATATTGCTCGCCCGAAAGGCACCTGCCCCCGCTTGTCCCGTACGCCACCACCTCGGAGGTGCTTCGACTGCATTCAGGTCGCGGAACTCCCTTCATTTCGCTCAGCATGACAGAAAAGCTTTTTGGACGGCGCAAGCGCGGATTCGAGCACTATTTTGCGTGAGATTGGTCGTTTAGATTCAATCTATGTGCGCCTGCGGCCTTTCGCTTTCGCGAAAGGCGTAGTTGCCTACAGGTATTGATCGAAATCCCGCTCGCTATGTGTCTTTCGGCGGATGCGGAAGACGTGGGCGGGGCGCTCGGGGGTGAGGCGCACGAAAATGCGCTCCTGGCTCCATAGGTAGCGTTCGTCGCTCAGGAGGTCGTGGGCCTGGAAGGTCTGGCCTTCGTTCCAGCCGAATTGCTCGATCGGGACGTGGATGAAGGATTCCTGCGTGTGGAATGGATCGAGGCTGACGACCACGAGGATGATGTTGTCCCGCGCTTCCGTCATCTTGACGTAGAAGAGCATGAGATCGTTTTCGACCGTTCGGAATTGGAGATTGCGGAGTTGCTGGAGGGCGCGGTTTTCGCGGCGAATCCGGTTTAGGCGCGTGACGACTTCCTTAATGTTGCCGGGGGCGTTCCAATCGCGCTGTTTCCACTGGTATTTCTCCGAATCGATATACTCCTCCTTGGCGAGCTGCTTGTAGTCATTGTCGCACAGATGGAGAAACTGGCGCACGTCGCCCGCGGCGTCCCAAGGCTTTTTCTCGAGGCCTGCGTTTTCGCACAATTCGAAACCGGAGTAGATGCCATAGACCGGCGACAGCGTGGCTGCGAGGACCGCGCGAATGAAAAATGCGGGCCGTCCGCCGAATTGCAGGAAGCTCGGGAGGATATCCGGCGTGTTTGGCCAGAGATTCGGGCGCATATATTCGGCGCACTCGGTTTGCGTAAGCTCTTCAAAATACTCGGTGAGGCCCTGCTTGGTATTGCGCCAGGTGAAGTAGGTGTAGCTGTGCGTGTAGCCCGCTTTTGCGAGGGCCTTCATCATCCGGGGGCGCGTGAAGGCTTCGCTGAGGAAGATGGCGTCCGGAAATCTGCGCTGCACACGGCCGATGAGGTATTCCCAGAAGGCGACTGGTTTTGTATGCGGATTGTCCACGCGAAAGATGCGCACGCCGTGCTCGCACCAGAACTCGATAACGCTCGCCAGCTCCGACCACATCGCGCGCCAATCGGCGTTGTGGAAATTCATCGGATAGACGTCCTGATATTTCTTCGGCGGGTTTTCCGCGTATTTGATGGTGCCGTCGGGACGCTGGTAGAACCAATCCGGATGGGCATGGACGTAGGGGTGATCCGGGGAGCAATTGATGGCGAAATCCAGCGCGATCTCCAGATTGCGCTTTGCGCATTCGGCGACGAGCCAGTCGAAATCTTCGAGCGTTCCCAACTCGGGCGCCACGTCCTTGTGGCCGCCGCCATTGGGAGATTTCTGATGCCGGTTGCCGATGGCGTAGGGAACGCCGGGTTCGCCCGGCTGGCAGACCACCGAGTTGTTCCGGCCCTTGCGAGCGGAAATGCCGATAGGGTGGATCGGCGGAAAGTAGATCACATCGAAACCCATGGCCCGCGCGTCCTCGATTCTGGGCAGGCAATCGCGAAACGTGGAGCCTTTGTCGCCGCGCCCTTCCGCGGAACGCGGGAAAAACTCATACCATTGGGAGAAGAGCGCGCGGGAGCGATCCACATGCACCAGGGGATACTGCGCGGCGGGCGTGGGCCTCTCTGCCGTTTTTACAGGCGGCGGAATTGCTGCCGCCGTTGCCGCCGCTTTTTTGGAAGACTTGTCTTTAACGGCTGGCTTCGCTTCCACCGCGATCACTTCTTCATCGTGCCCTGCGCCGAAATCGGACGGAGCGTCCACCAACTCCTCTACCGGCGGGAGATTCAGGACATACTCCGCGCTTTCGTGACGATCGGAGTAGGCCACCATTAACCCTTCCAACTCCGGGGAATGGGAGATGGCATGCACCTCTTCCGGCGTGCTCTTCCGGATCTGGGCGGCGATGGCAGCGAGACGGTCCGCGTCCCGGGTTTGGCCGGCCTTTCGCGCCAGGCGCGCGCTCGTTTCCACGAATCCGGCGCCCTCCAGCGTCTCGCTCTGCAAGTCCGTGAGCCCCGCGGCGAACTTCGTGTGAAACTCGTGCTGCCAGGATCGAAAGTAATCGCCCCATGCCTCGATGGTGAATTCATAGACCGCGTTTTCAAAGACCGAGAAAACACCGCTCCACCGGTCCTTATTGAACGGGTCCACGATCTTCAATGGCGTCTCGTACCACTTGGCAGCGCCGCGTTTTCGCCATTTGAGGACCGCCGAGACCACGTCGTGGCCGTCTTTGAAAACGTCCGCCTCCACCGTCACGTCTTCGCCGATGGCGCGCTTGATGGGGAATCTTCCCCCTTCGATGAGCGGTTTGAAGTTCTCGATGACACAGGCAGGCGGGCGGAGAATCATGTTGCCGCGGATGTTGCGTCAGGCGTCGCCCGCGGAGCAAGCTCACGATGACTTCCCTTTTGGTTCTTGGGGCCATTGAGGACTCTCCGCAATCACATCTCCACACTCGTGCCGGTGGAAGCGGCGCATCCAAGGCTCTCTTTGGACTCGCGCAATCGCCAATCCGGGCCGCGTCGCGAAGACGGCCCGTTTGATGCGACCGTTTTTAACCCATCCAGAAAACAGGAGACCATGAGCACCAGAAACAGATTCACCAGCCGTGAGATTTTCACCGGCGAGTTCCCCGAAAGGGGTTTTGACCGAGGCGAATCGGGACTTCCTGACTTTGGGAATCGCGGCACGACTTCTTTGAACGGCGAGGCCGGGCAGATTCCCCGGACGCCGCCGCCATTTCGGATTCTTCATGTGATTCCGGGCCTCGATCCCGCGAGAGGAGAGGCTTCCCGAGCGGCGGTGGAAATCGCGGCCATGAGCGCGGCGGATGGGATGGCGCCCACAGTGGCATTTGGCGCTCCTGAATGGAGCGTTTCCGCCGTGGAACGCGAATGGACGCGACGCTATCCGGGAGTCGTTTTTCGCGGATTTCCCTATTCCTTTCCGAGCCGTTTTGAAGCCTCGGCGCCGCTCATGACGTGGCTCTCCGGCCACAGCCGCGATTTCGATATCATGCAGGCGCATAGCATCTATTCACTGATGTCGCTCCAGGCTTGTTCGCTCGCGGCTTCCGCGAAACTTCCTTACATCCTGCGTCCGCTCGGTTCCCTGGACCCCTACGATCTCACGAAGCAAAGTTCGGTGAAGTATCACGTTTTCGCGGCATGGGTGGAGCGGATTCTCAAAGGCGCGAGTTTCGTCCATTTCGCCGCACGGCAGGAGGAGGCCAACGTGGATACTTTTGGCGTGAATCCGACGAGGAAAATCCTGGCTCTGCCTGTGAGCGCTCCGGAGTGGGCGGGCGATCGCGCGCGTTTCCGGCGCTCCATGGGCATCGGGCGCCAGGACTTCGTTTTCCTATTCGGCGCCCAGTCTGACAGCAAGGAGGGGCCCGAATTGCTGCTTCCTGCCATGATTCAGGCCGCTGTGAGCCATTCCGATGCACACTTGGTGATCGCGGGCTTGGGCGAGGACGCATTCGCAACAGAGCTGAAAGCATGGGCCGCAGAGACGTCCCTTGCGGATCACATCCATTTCGTGAGCCGCGCGTCGTTCACATCGGGCCAGGCAAAAGCGGACGTGTTTGCCGGGAGCGATTGCTTTGTGCTTCCGTCCCGATTTGAAAACTTCGGCATGGCCGCCATGGAAGCGATGGCATACGGGCTGCCGGCGCTCATCTCGGACCAGGTGCAGATGTGGCAGGAAATCGTGGAAGCGCATGCGGGTTGGGTTTACAATGGCTCCAGCCAGTCGCTCGCCGCCGTGATGGAAGGCATCTTGAATGACCGCTCTCAGATTGCCATCACGGCGAGCTGGGCGCGCACGCTGGCGCGCAAATTTGAGCCGCAGAATCTCAGATCTATCTATCGGGCGGCATATCAGGCTGCGGCGGGCCGGGTCGCCGCGGAAAATGCCGAGTAATACTTGAGAAGATTTGATCGCGATGCCTCCCGAACGGCGCAAAACCTTTCGCTAGCAAAGGCCGGGCGGCAATTTCCTCTTCCCGAATACATACTTTCCCCAAATGCCAACGAATGGAACGTGCTAATGACAAATATATGAACAAAGGCAAAATACTCATCGTGGACGACGACCCGAACCTCTCGCGACTGATGAGCGTATTTCTCAGCAAGATGGGCGGTTACGTTCTTTGCGAGGAAAACCGCCCTTCCGCGGCTTTTCTAACGGCGAAATCATTTCAGCCGGATCTCATACTGATGGACGTGGAAATGCCGGGCAAAAATGGCGGCGAAGTCGCCGCGGAAATGAGCAAGGATTCTGCGCTGGCAAAGACGCCGGTCATCTTTGTGACTTCGCTGGTCTCGAAAAACGAAGCCGGCTGGCGCAATGGAAAGCGCTTCATGTCAAAGCCGGTGGATCCGCAGACCCTTTTGAAAACAGTGCAAGAGATTTTGCAGCCGGTTTGCGCGTGAAGCGGCGGGAGGGCATCGGGCAATTTGCATTTTTCATATTTTACTTCTCATCGAGGGGAAATGCCGCGTTGGCGAGATGCGGATTTGAGGGACGGCGCAATGAAAAATGAGAAATGAGAAGTGAAAAATGCAAAATCCCGGAGTTCTGAAAATCCGCGCTATCCGCGCCATCCGTGTTCAAAAAAGATGGAGAAACGCCCGCCATGTGCGGGCGCCGTTTATTCAATAGGGAATGCAGAAACCTGCATTGAAGCAAAAGCCGTCCGAGTGCATGCTTCGGGGCAATGTTTTCTCCCTCCCCACGGAAATTCTCATTCCTATTCCTAGTCCTCCTTTGCGCGTCGTCGTTCACTTTGCACGCGGAGGAATGGCCTGCCGCAAAAGAGGCGGAGATCCTTGCGCGGATCAGTGCGCCACGCTTCGCGGAGCGTGATTTTCCGATCACCGATTTCGGCGCGGTTCCCGATGCCGATTGCACGGAGGCGCTCGCGAAGGCGATCACGGCGTGCAATTCGGCGGGTGGCGGCCGGGTGATTGTGCCCCCAGGGGTTTGGCTCACCGGCCCCGTGCGGTTGAAGAGCAATGTGGATTTGCACCTCTCTCAGGGCGCAACTCTCCGGTTCTTTCCCGAACCGGAGCGCTATATGCCGGCGGTGTTGACGCGTTTTGAAGGGATCGAGTGCATGAATTTCTCTCCGCTCATTTATGCCTTTGGACAGGAAAACATCGCAGTGACGGGAAAGGGAGCGCTGGACGGTTCGGCGTCGCTGGAGAACTGGTGGGCATGGAGCGCACGGGAGCCAGGAGAGGAGCCGAAGCAGGCGCCCGACCGCAAGCAACTCGATCAAGAAGGCACGGATGGCACGCCGGTGGAGCAGCGCCTCTTTGGCCTGGGGCATTTTCTCCGGCCCAATTTCATCCAGCCTTATCGATGCACAAACGTATTGATCGAGGGCGTCACGATTATCAATTCGCCCATGTGGGAAATTCATCCGGTGCTTTCCAGGAATGTCACCGTGCGCGGCGTCGCCATTCACAGCCTCGGCGCAAACAACGATGGCTGCGATCCGGAGAGTTGCCGCGAAGTGCTGATAGAGGATTGTATATTCGAGACGGGTGACGACTGCATCGCGATCAAATCCGGCCGCAACAACGACGGACGCCGGGTGGGCGTGCCCACGGAAAATGTGATCATTCGCCGCTGCGCCATGAAGGACGGCCACGGAGGGATGACGATCGGCAGCGAAATCTCGGGCGATTGCCGCAATGTATTTGTCGAAGACTGCAAGATGGATAGTCCGAACCTGGGCCGGGCCTTCCGCTTTAAATCGAACGCAGTGCGTGGCGGCGTGATCGAGAACGTCTTCGTGCGCAATGTGAAAATCGGGCGTGTGGCGCACGCGGTGTTTTCCGTGGAGTTCGACTATGAGGAAGGCGCCAATGGGCCGTTCAAGCCGGTGCTGAGAAATGTCCTGATCGAGAACGTGAAGAGCGAATCGAGCGAGCGGGTGTGCGCCATCGCCGGCTTCCCCGGCGCCGTGATCGATGGCGTCCGGCTGCGCGATTGTGTCTTCGGTGGCGTCGAGGCGGCCGACCTGCTGAAGAGCGCGGGCGCGATCTCGCTGCAAGACGTCACCATCGAGCCGGCCAAGAAGGAGAAGAAATGACGGGGAGGCAACAGCTAGCGAACAAGCAGAACCAATATCCATGATTCCCTCACAATTTCTCTCGATTATCTGCGCAGCCGCGCTTGTGCTCCCGATGCGTGCGGAAGAGCGCTCTTGGAAGGAGCCACAGCTTCCGAAGATCCCGGCGCGTGTCTTCCCGATCACGGAGTTCGGCGCCCGCGGCGATGGAAAGACGATGAACACGGAAGCTTTTCGCGCGGCGATCCAGGCATGCGCCAAAGCGGGCGGAGGGCGTGTGGTGACGCCGGCCGGCATTTTCGTTACGGGACCGATCGAACTCGCGAGCCACGTCGCGCTTGTTTTGGAAAAAGGCGCTGTGATTCAGGCATCGGACAAGTTTTCTGACTTCGGTCTTCCAGATCCATTGCCGGGCGCTCAATCTGAAATTGATGCGCTGAAGAAGCAGCTTCAGCCGCTCATCTCGGGTTCGAAACTCGAGGATGTGGCGATCCTCGGCTCGGGAACGATCGATGGCGCCGGCGCGGGATGGTGGGCGAAATCCGACAAAGCGGCGGAGCGTGCGATGCTGCCCGCGGCTCCAGTTGTCGGCGGCTCTGCCGCGGCGAAAGTCGGCGAGGCGCCCAAAACCAGCGAGCCGGTTCCACCGCGCATCAAGCCGCTATATATGCCCAGGCCGCATCTCGTGGTGCTGCGCGATTGCGCGCGCGTGCATGTGCAGGGCGTTACGTTGAGGAACTCGCCCATGTTTCACTTCGTGCCCGCACGCTGCCACGATGTCCTCGTCGAAGATGTGACGATCCACTCCCCGGCCGATGCCCCGAATACCGATGGAATCGATCCCGCAAACTGCCGGGATGTCCTCATTCGCCGCTGCACGATCGATACAGGCGATGACAACATCGCATTGAAGGCCGGAGCGGGGGGCGTTCTCCCGACGGAAAATGTGATGGTGACCGATTGCACATTTCTGCACGGGCATGGCGTATCCATTGGCAGCGAGGTGCAGACCGGAGTGCGGCATTTCCTCGTGCAACGCTGCACATTTGAAAACACAGGAACGGCGCTGC
>Ga0206905_10006_pt2 | contig 50259 bp, 45 predicted proteins | sample Alteio_BWOrgHeat_43_FD_152940 | JGI IMG/M metagenome (GOLD analysis project Ga0206905, IMG submission 152940) | Enriched cells from forest soil in Barre Woods Harvard Forest LTER site, Petersham, Massachusetts, United States -... | ecosystem: Environmental > Terrestrial > Soil > Temperate forest >...
GGTAGTAGCCATTGCATAACCTACAAAATCAGCAGAAATAGGGAAGGTATGATGGCCGCGATCTACAATGAAGGCGGTTTGTATGCGTTTTACACGAATATTCAGGAATGGTTTTAAGCTGTAAGCAATGGTGCGGCCTGTGCTCAAAACATCATCTACAATGATGATGCATTTATTTTTTAACGTTTTGATATCGATATCCAGCGTTACTTCACTCTGGGAAGGTGCCTGTTTATCCAGATTGACTTTTACAAGTGAAGTCTCAATGGTAGAAATCGTTTTGAATTCTTTTTCCAACAACTTGGCAAACGAATAGCCTCGATCGTATATGCCGGCAAAAACAATTTCCTTTTCTTTGAAATTTTGTTCCAGAATTTCAAATGCAATACGTTTAATACGTTGCTGAATTTGCTTTTTCGTTAAAATAAGATTCTTATCTGCCATGATTGTATCGTATGCTTAATAAACAAAGATAGTAATAGGTTTTAAGTTTTAGGTTTTAGGAGGAGTAAAGTTTAGAGTAATATGCTTTAACAAGGATGCTTCCACAAGTGGTTGGTAGTTTAAGTGAAATATTCAGCGCTTCTCGTTTTAATAGTAAAACCACTTAAACATACCGAACCACGGCTTATTATTTTGTGTCGATTAAAGATATGCCGTGGTTCGGTATGTTTACGCAAGTTGTGCGAACGATACGTGCATCCAGTTTATCTGCGTAAACTACCAACCACTTATCCTGTAACATGGGATTAAAACGGCCTTTTTAGCCTATAATCACCTTTTTATGCGAATCAAGGATAAATTATACGTTATTTTTTGCTGTCTTCGGATTATTGCGTATTTTTGTCGTCCGATTCATTGAGTGAACGGAGGAAAATGATCTGTAAGCGTTGCTTCTGGCTGCATTTTCAGTTAAAAAGAAAGAAAAATTAAACAATACAATCATGAAACAAGGTATTCACCCGGATTATAGAGAAGTGGTATTCCACGACATGTCTGCGGATGTAAAATTCATCAGCCGTTCTACTATCAAAACCGGCGATACAATCATTATGGAAGATGGCAAAACTTACCCATTAGTTAAATTGGAAGTTAGTTCTGCTTCTCACCCTTTCTACACAGGTCAGAAAATGTTCTTGGATACTGCAGGACGTGTTGAAAAATTCAACAAACGTTACAAAAAATAATATTATCCCCATTTACAGGGATTTAAAGTCTTTTCAATGGAAATTGGAAAGACTTTTTTATTTTTGATATATGAATATCCTATTCTTTGATGAGCCGAGTCTTCGAAAGGCATTATTGCCTTTAACATTCACACGACCTACGGCAGAATTGCGTATAGGTATTTATACCATTCGTGAGAAATGGCAGCAGTATTTTTCGAACGCACACTGCTATTTTCAAACACAGGATTATTTACAGGCGAAATTTCTTTCCATCAATACCGCTGATATATATATAAATGGCTCTGTTTGTCCGAACGAACATTTGTTTGCTGAAATACAAAAACTGAATGAAGGTGAAGGCCTTGTGCAACAGGGAATGGTTCTTGCATCCAAAGGCGTTTTGAAAAAGCGGGTTGATTATTTTCAGGAAGCGACCATTATACGTACACCGTGTGATTTATTCACGCATAACGGTGTTGAGATCCGTCATGATTTCAAACTGATTACAAAAGACAGAACAAGCTGCGAGATTGCAGACAAACATACCATTATATACAATCCTTCCAATGTATTTATTGAAAACGGCGTATCTATCAAAGCCGCAATTATCAATGCAGAAGATGGTCCGGTGTATTTAGGTAAAGATGTTGAAGTGCAGGAGGGGGCGATCATTAAAGGTCCGTTTGCTGCCGGGCAAGGTTCTGTGATCGCCATGGGGGCAAAGATGCGTGGTGATAATACCCTTGGTCCGTATTGTAAAGTAGGCGGAGAAGTAAGCAATACAATATTTATCGGTTACAGCAATAAAGTACACGACGGTTTTATTGGCAACTCCGTGATTGGCGAGTGGTGCAATCTGGCGGCAGGTACCAATGTTTCTAATCTGAAAAATAATTACTCCTCTATAAAAGTACATTCCTATACCAACGATGCGTTAGAAGATACGGGTCAACTATTCCATGGCCTGATCATGGGCGATTATTCGCGCTGTGGTATCAATTCCATGTTCAATACCGGCAGTGTTGTTGGTGTATCCTGCAATGTATACGATGCAGCATTTCCGCCGAAGTTCATCCCCTCTTTTGCATGGGGCTCTGCGGCAGGCTTTGTGGAGTTTCGTTTGGCCGAAGCATTTGATGTAGCTAAGAAAGGCATGGCGCGCCGGAAAGTTGAATTGAGTGAAGCAGACGTACATATACTCACACATATTTTTAATGAAGAAGCGCAACAGCGTTCACAATTATTGAAATAAAGGTTATGCAATTCTCTGAAATACCCGGCTTACAGGAAGTGAAAACAACACTGATTAATTCTGTGAAGAATAATCACGTGGCGCATGCACAGTTGTTTGCAGGTGTGGAAGGCTCAGCAGCTTTGCCATTGGCACTGGCGTATGCTACGTATGTGAACTGTCTGGAAAAGGAAGAAACTGATTCGTGCGGTAAATGTTCTTCATGCAGTAAATTTAATAAACTGATACATCCGGATCTGCATATCATCTTTCCGGTTACAACAAATAAAAAAATTACCAAAGATGCTTCCAGCGACGTATTCTTTCCGGATTGGCGCGAGGCCTTTCTGGCTAATCCGTTCTTCTCTTTTGCAGACTGGATGGAGATTCTGGACGGCGAGAATAAACAATTATTGATCAACGTAGAAGAGAGCCGTACCATTGTAAAGAAAATTTCGATGAAGGCTTTTGAAGCAGAATATAAAGTAGTCATTATCTGGCTGCCTGAAACCATGCGTGCCGAAGGTGCCAACGCCTTGCTGAAATCACTGGAAGAACCGCCTGCTAAGACATTGTTCCTTTTAGTGACGGCGAAGCAGGAGCGTTTGCTGACAACGATTATTTCACGTACGCAGCGTGTGCAGGTACGCTTGTTCGAAGATGCAGAGATTAAACAATATCTGATCGATAAAAAAGGGATTGGCGAAGCACAGGCTAAACGCGTAACCTATTTAGCTGATGGCAATATGCGTGAAGCCATTCATTTATTATCGGAAGAAGATCAGGATCATGAATCTAAGATCCGGGAATGGTTCAGAGCCTGCTTCAGTTCTAAGCTACAAGATATGATCCGTATGTCGGAAGAATTCGGTGGCTTGCCGAGAGAGCTTCAGAAATCTTTATTGCAATACGGACTGGGAATTTTCAGAGATAGTTTGATGTACAAAGAAGTGGGAACAGACCTGTTGCGTGTAGACGAAAACAGTACCGACGACATGGTGCAGAAATTCAGCAAGGTGATTGATTTTTCAAAAGTGCTTAGCTTATCTCAGGTATTGAATGAAGCACATGCAGAAATAGAACGCAACATCAATTCAAAGATGGTATTTATGGATACCTCTTTTCAAATGAATAAAATCTTCAACAAAAAATAATGAGTAAACCAGTACGGATAGGTACACGCGGCAGTAAGCTTGCCCTGTGGCAGGCAGAACATGTAGCGAGCTGTCTTCAGGCGAAAGGGCTTGAAACAGAAATCGTGATCATCGACACAACGGGTGATAAAATATTGGATCAGTCGTTGTCAAAGATCGGTTCCAAAGGGTTGTTTACGGAAGAACTGGAAGAACAATTATTCTCGGGTGTGATTGATATTGCCGTGCACAGCGCAAAAGATCTGCAGACACATCTGAAAGAAGGCTTATATATTATTGCTATCACGGAACGTGAATTGGTAAATGACGTATTGGTGAGTCATAAACCGCTTGATAAATTCAAAGATAATTCTGATGTCGTGATTGGTACATCGTCTACACGCAGAAGAGCGCTGCTCCGGAAATTCTATCCGAAGGCAAAAATGGTTGATATGCGCGGCAACCTGCAGACCCGCATCCGTAAGATGGAAGAAGGCGCATGCGATGCCATGCTGTTGGCATATGCTGGTATGCACCGTATGGGTTACGATGATTTGATTAAAGAAAAACTTTCGCTGGAAGAATTTATTCCGGCTGCCGGACAAGGCACGCTGGCAATAGAAGCTTCTCATACATTAGATAAAGAAAGAGCAGCGATCATCCGTGCGACTCTGAATGATGACATTACAGAAATTACCGTGTTAGCGGAACGTGCATTCTTACGCACATTGGAAGGTGGTTGCAGTATTCCGGTCTTTGCATTGGCTCAGATGAAAGGGATGATGTATGTATTAACGGGCGGTATCGTTAGTCTGGATGGTACAAAATATTTAAAGAAAGAAATTTCATTCACAGCTGCAGATGCAGAAGAGCGAGGTATTGAATTGGCTAATGCACTGTTGAATGAAGGGGCGCGGGAGATTCTGGCGGAGATTAAAAGTAATTTAGGGAAATAAGTGTATAGTGTAAAGTGTAATCGTTTCTTAACAATGATTTTGTCGTACAATATTACCAATTAAAAGATAGTAAGAATCCTGATTTATCAGACGACTACACTTTACACTCTACACTTTAAACCTATTCAATATAGCATACATAACCTACTTCATACCCTCTTTACTTAACGACACTCATGAAACAACTAATCCTTACCCTATTTACGTTGGGTTTGTTATTTACAGCACAGGCGCAGACTAAACCTGCAGAACCTGTAATACCTAAGACTGATTATTTAGTGAAAATTACAACTTCGTATGGAGAGATGGTTATTTTGTTATACAGCCAGACACCTCTGCATAGAAAGAATTTCATAGATCTTGCACAAAAGCATTTCTATGACAGTACTACATTTCACCGCGTTATTCTGGACTTTATGATTCAGGGCGGCGATCCTAATTCTAAAGACAGCATTACAACCAATGATGGTATTGGCGGACCGGGTTATACCATACCTGCCGAATTTAATCCAACGATTAAACACGATAAAGGTGCATTGGCAGCAGCTCGCATGGGAGATGATTCAAATCCGGCAAAGGCATCCAGCGGCTCTCAGTTTTATATTGTACAAAATAAAAACGGCACACCTTTCTTAGATAATAATTATACAGTATTCGGGCAAGTCATTAGCGGATTTGATGTGATCGATAAAATTGCACAGGTGAAAGTAGACGGCGCCAGCAGACCGTTCAAAGATGTACCGATGAAGGTTACAGCTGTTAAAATGAAAACAAAGAAGATTATTAAGCTGTACGATTGCGCATGGTTTTATAAGCTGTAACGCCGAAGGCGAAATGCTTAAAGCCTAATGCTTAAGTCGATCTTAATTCGTTTAGTTGATCGATAATTAAAGTGAAAAAACAATTACGAATGATCGAACAAACTTTTGGCTTTAAGTCTTAAGCGTTCATCTTCCAATAAATTCATTAACAATAAATCAAGCCTTGAGCTTTTAGCGTTAAGCATTAAGCTTTAGACCTTCGACCTCTATGAAAATTCTAATTACCGGCAGTAACGGCCTTCTTGGACAGAAACTTGTTTCGCTGTTATATTTAAAACCTGAGATCACACTCATTGCTACGGCACGTGGTGTAAACCGCGATGAGATCTACGAAGATTATATCTACGAATCTATGGATATTACTTCGGAAGAAAATGTCTTAGCAGTATTCAGAAAACATAAACCCGATGCGGTGATTCATACGGCAGCGATGACGCATGTAGATCAATGTGAATTGAATAAGGAAACCTGCGTGGATCAGAATATCAATGCCGTGAATCACATTGTGAAGGCCTGTAAAGAAGTCGGCGCCTTTTTATTACATGTATCTACCGACTTTATTTTCGATGGTACACGCGGACCGTTAACAGAAGAAGAAATTCCTAACCCGGTAAATTATTACGGTTGGACGAAGTGGGAAGCAGAGAAAGCTGTTGAGAAATCCGGCTTGCAATGGGCAATAGCACGTACCGTATTGGTATTTGGTGTGGTGCAGGATATGAGCCGCAGCAACATTGTGCTTTGGGTGAAGAATAATCTGGAACAGAAAAAAGAAATCAATGTGGTGAATGATCAGTGGCGCACACCAACATTGGCAGAAGATCTGGCAATGGGCTGCTGGTTGATTGTACAAAAGAAAGCAACAGGCATCTTTAATATTTCGGGTGAAGAAATGCTTAGTCCGTATGATTTGGCACATACCGTTGCCGATGTTTGGAAGCTTGATAAAGGATTGATCAAACAGGCCGATTCATCTACATTTACACAACCTGCGATGCGTCCACCCAAGACAGGTTTTATTATTGATAAAGCGAAGAAGCAATTGGGCTATAAGCCGCATACATTGATTGAAGGACTGGAGCTGGTGAGAGAGCAGCTGAAGACTGCCTGAGGCTGAATGCTGAATGCATAAGGTCGTAAGAAATTACAAATAACAAATTCCTAACTGCACTGGATTATAGCCCGCGGTTTTAACCGCGGGCTTCTGTATTTTAAAGAGAGCTAATGGTTTTAACCATTTGTCTTTGTAAATGAATCAAGAGCGCTTTGTGTTAAACCGTTAAAACGGTTTGCGTATTCTTGCTTTTATTATTCCCCATGGTTGAAACCATGGGCTTTTCCTTTTTACTGGCACCAGGCTTTATTGAATCGGGTTTGGCGTCTAAATTTTTTGTAGTCTTTGCTTACATTTTTCATCCAAATGCAGAATTAACATAAATTTTATAAACATTCTTTTTGACCTCTGTTTTCAGAAAAAAAGATCTTTTTTGATGAATAGGGCTTAATTTTTATCCTAATTGTTATTAAATCATAATCTTTTTCTGAAATGGCCTGAAAATGTTAACATAGGTTAAACTTTTTTGCTCGTAACACATTCATCTATAGGGTATTAATTCATCTTTTTGTTTGTTTATCGAAAAACTTTCTTGTACTTTTGTTTCATATTAATGCAACACTTTTTATGAAGCATGCGTTACTGAACAAGTCTTACATAGCCAACTTTTGTTCGTTTAGTTGGCGAATAAGTTGATAAAAGGGTTAAGAGTGGTGCTGATAACGCCACTCTTTTTTTTGTATCCTACCGTTTTTCTCTCTTATTTTATAACATGGAAGAAACACAAAGTCTGGATGCTGCAATAAATGCGTTCATCAGTCCGGTCTCCGATTTTATTACTTCAATTATTTTTTATTCCTTTTCAGTTTCCGGTGTAGATGTTCCGTTGATTGTGCTCTGGCTTATTACAGCCGGGTTGTTTTTCTTCTTCTATCTTAAAGCTATTAATATTACCCGCCTTGGTCTTGCTATTAATATTGTGCGTGGCAAATACGATGATCCCGATTCAAAAGGAGAGGTCAACCACTTTCAGGCATTAGCTACGGCTTTGTCAGGAACGGTTGGTTTGGGCAATATCTCCGGCGTGGCAGTTGCTATTTCTCTGGGTGGCCCGGGTGCAACGTTCTGGATGATTGTAGCAGGCTTCTTTGGTATGATGACAAAATTTGCCGAGTGTACCTTAGGCGTGAAGTACCGGCAGGTAAGCGCGGATGGTGTAGTGTCGGGCGGCCCGATGTATTTTCTGCGCGACGGATTAAAAGCAAAAGGTTTTCCGGTATTGGGAAAAGTGCTTGCTGTGTTATTTGCGGTGATGTGTATTGGCGGTGCGTTGGGAGGCGGCAATATGTTTCAGAGCAATCAGGTTACGGCACAGCTGGTAGCAGAAACAGGCGGCAGTGCAAGCTGGTTCTATAACAACCTGTGGATTGTTGGTGTAATTTTAAGTCTGTTGGTTGGAAGTGTAATCATTGGCGGCATTAAATCCATTGCCAATGTAACAGAGAAAGTAGTACCTTTTATGTGTGCCTTATATGTAGCGGCTTGCCTGTATATTATCTTCGCAGCCTGGGATAAAATCCCCGAAACATTCATGCTTATTATAAACGGGGCGTTCAATGCAGAAGCCATGTATGGTGGCGTGTTGGGTGTATTGATCACAGGATTTCGCCGGGCATCGTTCTCGAACGAAGCTGGTGTGGGCTCTGCATCCATTGCGCATGCAGCTGTAAAAACGAAAGAACCTGTAACCGAAGGATTGGTATCGTTATTAGAACCGTTTCTGGATACGATTGTTATCTGCACCATGACCGCTGTAGTAATCGTAATTACAGGCGCCTATCACGAAGTGGGCAAAGACGGTATCACACTTACCTCACATGCTTTTGCTACTACTGTGAGTTGGTTTCATTATATCTTATCGATAAGTGTATTTCTATTTGCTTTTGCCACCATGATCTCCTGGTCGTATTACGGGTTGAAGTCCTGGGGATATCTGTTTGGCGCGGGAAAAGTATCCGAACTGATCTATAAGATTATTTATTGTTTTTTTATTGTTGTAGGCTCGTCTATGAGCCTTACAAAAGTAGTTGACTTTTCAGATGCCATGATCTTTTCCATGAGCATTTTTAACATCATTGGCTTGTATCTGCTGGCGGGGGAGCTTAAGCAGGACATGAATCAATTCTTACATAAAATAGATACCGGAATTATTAAAAAACACAACTAACTTTTATTATGTCTTTTCAATCAGCTAAAGAAGCCAGCGGTTCCAGCAACCGCGAGGCTAAAGGATTTTTATTATTGATCGCGGTTCTTGTAACACCCTTTCTATTACAATACAGTTATCGCTGGCTGTTCTATAAGCCCCAGCCATTGGATTTACAGGTTACTTACCTCTCTGATACCTGCGAAACGAAAAAAACATACACGAATTATAATACGTCGTCTGCGGCGGGGTATGCAACTAATTATACAGCATCTTATCCGAAGAAATCTGTCGGAGCAACGCAGGTAAAATATAGCAGTGTTGATATTAATACCGCCGATTCGGTTGCACTGGAAGCCCTGCCGGGTATTGGTCCGGCGTTTGCCTCGCGTATTATTAAATACAGAACTTTATTGGGTGGTTATGTAAAATTAGAACAACTGAAAGAAGTATACGGCATGCCTCCGGAAACCTACGACCGCATTAAACCCAGCTGTACGCTAAGTACAGCAAAGGTGAAAAAGATTCCGGCCGATAGCTTGTGGTTGAAACCTTACAAATATTATCATCCGTATTTGAGTAAAGAACTGAAAGCATCTATTACTACAAAGAAGAAAACAACGGACTACTCGCAAGCTGTGCTGCAGGATTTGGTTGATGCGAGCAATGAGAAACTGGGGTGGTATTTGAGTTGGTAAAAGTTATTGCAGTTTTAGAAATTCCAAATTCCAAAAGACAAATTCCAAACGGAGGGAATGTATATTAGTGAATATCCGTCAGACCGCTTTTTCGCGGTCCGACGGTTTATTTGTTGTTGAACGACTTGTTTGCTTATCGTATGTTCGCCGCTGCTAATTGATTTGTCTGATTGTGACTGATTTAAACCTGATTTTTTATTCGCTCTGAAATCTACTATTTCGTAATTACCTCAGCGGGGTAAAATATACATAGCAATATTTTTTTCCTTTATACACGTACGGAGCTTCCGTAAGGAAGCGTTTTTTGTCTATAGAAACATCATTTCTGTTTTACTCCTCCGGAACTCTTATCTGATTTTAAAATACTTTTTGCCCGGTTTTGCCTTACCTCCTTCTATAGATAATAGATACCATTTATATGGGAGATAGGTGGGACATATATGGGAAAGAGGTGGGAAGTAGGTGGGAGTGTCTATGCTTGTGCTAAGAAAGTGAAGAACTTCTATCATGTATTAAGCAGATGCTATTTTGATGGTTAAAATGAGCAGAATACTGACATTTACTTATTTATTTATAAATTATTTTTATAAATAATAAAAATAAATAGCTTGTAATAATACTATTTTGTATGTTGTTGCATTAATTTTTTAATTATTCTGCCGATTAATTAAAAATTTTCCTGCTACCCCACTATTTTATCTCTAACTTTTAACTTTTTATTACAATGGATTTTAAAGATCAAATTCAACAACTTGGTACTAAAGTTGAAAAGATGTTGCCTCAGATTCAGACAGAAGAAGCAACAAAAAATGCTTTAATCATGCCTTTTATTCAAATTCTTGGCTATGATGTTTTTAACCCGTTTGAAGTCAACCCAGAATTTATTGCTGATATCGGTATTAAAAAAGGTGAAAAGGTAGACTATGCTATTAATGAAAGATGGTCAACCTATAATTCTTATTGAATGTAAACATCACAATGAGAAGTTAGATCCACATAACTCACAACTATTTCGATATTTCCATACGACGAAAGCAAAATTTGGGCTGCTTACCAATGGCTTGAATTATCGTTTTTATACAGATCTTGTTGAAACGAATAAGATGGATGATAAACCATTTTTCGAGTTTAATATTTCTGATATGAAAGAAGTAGAAGTATTAGAGTTAAAGAAATTTCATAAATCTTATTTTGATGTTGAAGCTGTAACAAATACCGCTAGCGAGCTAAAATATTCGAATGAAATTAAAAACATCATGTCGAATGAATTAAAAAACCCAAGTGAAGCATTCGTTAAATTTTTTGTAAGCCAAGTGTATCATGGTCGTGCAACAGACAAGGTAATGACGCAATTTGTTGAGATTGTTCGTAAATCTCTTAATCAATTGATTTCGGACATGATTAGTGACCGTTTGAAATCAGCACTTGATAAAGAGATTACTAAAGAAACTGAACAAGCTATTGAGCAAATTATAGGAGAACCTGTTGCTAAAGTTCCAGAAACAACAGAAGAGGAGATAGAAGCCTTTTTTATAGTAAAATCAATTCTTAGAAAAAAAGTAGATAGTCATCGAATCTTTGGTAGAGATACACAATCCTATTATGGAATTTTACTGGATGACAGCAATCGTAAAATAGTTTGTAGACTATGGTTAAACGGAACAAAGAAATACATTAGCTTTTTGGACGAATCTAAAAAAGATATCAAACATGAGATTACTCAGTTAGATGATATTTATGATTTTACAGATCAACTTTTACTAGCTGTAGAAAATTACGAAGTAGAAGTAATCAAATAACCCTTAATCTCTAAAAGCATGGGACAGAATAGTAAATGGCTTATAGCCTTTGTGTGTATTTTGTGCCTTGCTTTTAAAACAGCATCGCCTGTAGGAATGGTATTGATATGTGTTAGTCCAACGTCTTACGCCTATCATATTGATTACTGTCAAGGATTAAATAAGTGTACGCACGATGTTATTCGCATAACGTTGGATGAAGCGATAAATAAATATGGCAAGACTAAAGCTTGTGGGTATTGTTATTAAAAGATTAAACTAAATAATTACAAAATGAAAACTATAATTATCTATTTTTTTATATCATTAACTTCCCTTTTTTGTTTTTCACAATCACAGCCTATTGATGTAACAGAAAGAACTTTTAAAATTTCGGGAATTTCTACAGAAGAGCTATATTTTGGCTTTCAAGAAGGAGACCAGATCATTGTTACGTTTCTAGAACTTGAGAATAAACCCTTAAAAGAAGTTGAAATTACAGAACTTCCCTCATCTTCTAAATATATGGAATACGAAACAACGGGTTTTGAGAATAAAGCGTTGAATATTTCAAGGAAATCTATTTACAAATTTAGGTTTTATAATTCAGCTGTTGGAGGAAGAATTTGTAAAATTAAAATTCAACGCATACCAGCTAACGAAGCTCTAAAAAACTTTAACACTAATGTTATTTGGAAAGTGAAATATGATACATCTTATTTCACTGTTCAAGAACGTTATTTAGCTAAACGTGATACTGTTTTGGTAACTGTTTGTGATCAGATAGCTACAGTTCATTCTTCTTCGGTTCTTAGTGGGACTCCAAGCAAAACAATTACAGACTTCATTCTTCCTGCCAATACAGTTAGTTGGTCTTATTACATAGGAGTTAATAATGCTGGAGAAAAAGTGTATCAAGAAGCAAATCAGAAAATTTTATCTTCAGCTTCCGAACATGCATCTAAAATACCGGGTTATGGCCCAATGATAGCATTAGCTATAGATGGAGTTTCATACTTTTCTCCTCCTCCAATAGACGACAACGTCCTTTATTATTTCTTACCTGATTATTCAAATGCACAAAGTTTTATGGCTGGTGGACAATTTCTTCAATATAAACAGGGAGATGTAGTTGTTGATCATGGTAGGATGACAAGTCCACTACAACCAGCAAAATATCACATTGCCTTATATAATGATAATATTCAAGAAGGAATAAATGTTAATATAAAAATTATTGCTGTTACAGTAACTCAAATATATGCTATGAGAGATGTGAAAAAGTATAATGTTGCTACAAGTAATATAGCATACAATGAAGAATAATTAATAAATAACTTGTCTTCATGTCACAACCCTTCATTCCTGAACAAGAATATAAACGAACTGATCTTCATAATCAATATGGAGGAAATGCGCAAAGCGGTATATCAAACTGTGCAAAATTTCCATATATATTTATTTTTTCTGGAGTGACAGGCAAACAACATGGTTATGAGGATGTATGGGAAAATGCAAATGTGTTTGAATATACTGGTGAAGGACAAACAGGAGATATGTCTTTTACAAGAGGAAATCTTGCTTTAAGAGATCATTTAAATAATGGTAAGCAAGTTTTTCTTTTTCAATATCAGCGTTCTGGTATTGTCAAATACGTATGTGAGTTAGAGTTTTATGATGTTGATTATTTTGAGACACACGATACAAATAAACAATTACGGAAAGCAATACGTTTTTTCTTAAAAAGAAAAGGAGCATTGTTACCTTTAGTTAGTGAATTAGAATCAGCTGAATTTTTAGTAGCAGATCCCATAGAATCTTATGATGTTGATAAATTTAAAAAAACTAATCGTAAGGGTACTGTCAACTTGCGCATTGGACAAGGTGCTTACCGTAAAAGTATTATTCATCATTGGGAATACAAATGTGCTGTTACGGGATTCGATAAATTAAATCTTTTAAATGCTTCGCACATTCATCCTTGGAAAGATGCTACAGATAAGGAAAGGTTAGATGTTAGTAATGGTATTTTGCTCTCACCAACATATGATGCATTATTTGATAAGCATTTAATCAGTTTTGAAAATAATGGCAAGATAATTCTTTCTGAGACTATCGATTTCAATGCATATCAAAAAATAGGTGTAACTGGGAAAGAAAAAATAAAAGAATTAAGTAGTGGCAGCTTGACTTATATTGAGAAACACCGCGACTTAATTTTAAAGTTTTAATTTTCTACTTAAACCCCTTAAAAAATTCATTCAAACTCAGTTCATGAATATCCAGTAATCTGATCAGGCTGGCTAGCGTCATATTTTTTCCATTTTCATGATCGCCGTAGCCCGAACGAGGTAAATTATGATCAAAGGCAAACTGTTCGTACGACGTATAGCCCTTTTTGATGCGTAAATCCTTGATTTTCTGACCAACTTTTTCTAGTCTTGGGTCTAAAGGTTCTTTTTTAATCGCCTTTGCCATAGATTATTTTTTATGAAAGGTGATAAAAAAACCTATTAAACTTTACCCAAAATAAAAAACCTATTATATTAGTCTTTTAAATTACTTAGACGACTATGCAAACAACCATCAAAAACATCCGCTTCCATTATAAATACAGGGATACAGCCAATTATAAAGAATACGGCGCTCTCATTTTTAGCAATCCGGATCAACTTTCTATCGAAACCGTTCTGGAAAAACTGAAAGCAGGATTGATCGATCAGGAGTATTTTATTCCCTCGCTTTGTAGCATTCCATTGATTCATAGTTTTCCTTTTGATCCGGAACTGGATCATGAATGGTATGCACTGGATTATCTGGAAGAAACTGAGGAAGCTGTTACGGACAGCAGAGATATAGGAACTTTCATTCAAGCATGTATCGATGGAAATCTTCATACGCAATGATCAGCCAACGACTTGTCCGTATTGTGGTGCACGCACAGAGATTATTATGGATCTATCGTGTACCAAGTATCAAACGCAATTGCACGAATGCTTAAAATGTAGGTATCTGTTTATAGAAGAAAATGAGGAGTAATTATAAATAAATTATGGGTTATTAATGATGCTCTAAATCAGGAGAAAATCCAAATGAATAGAAATGAGTTTTATTAGATTTATATTAACCCTCCAGCAACTCCTTCGGTTCAACACCCAGCGTTTGCGCAAGCGTTAATAATGTTGCCATGGTACAATTGAGTTCGCCATTCTCTAAACGGGTAATCTGACTGCGGGAAATACCGGACTCATCGCTGAATGCATACTGAGATAAGCCTTTTGCTTCACGCAAGGTTTTTACCTTTTTACCCAGGGCTTTTAAAAATTTCTCTTCAGACATTGGCATAACCAAAATTGGTGAGTTTTGTGCATTTTAATAGTCCTATATATAGGACTATTAAAATTTCATTGTTATATTGCTTACAAATACGTCTGGATTGCTGAAAAGCATTTTTACATCCGCAGAAGTATGTACACGAATTATTTTATTATAAATGCTATGGAAACAACACCTGTTAACCGGAGGGAAATTATTATTCTGCTTTTGGCAGATATGCGTAACACCAGATTAATTGAGGGCCTGAAGTCGGCCGGGTTACACACCGAAAATTTTTATACCAAACTTACCGATCTGATCTTGCAGAAGATGGGCTTTGAACAATATGCAGACGAAAGCCTATGTAGCTGGTATGAGGACACACTGCGCAAGTTGATCGATAAAGATCTGCATTACTATATTTTTCATGAGCGCGAACTGGCAGAACATCTATTTGATCTGATGGAACTGAAAAAACATGCGATACAAAAGATTGCACCGCAGCCGTTGCGGGTAGTATGGGGAGGGTTGTTTAAGAAATGGATGACGGGGAGGGAATGATGAAAAAATTATGAATTATAAATTATGAATCGCAGCTGTGAAATGAATTCATAATTTATAACTCATAATTACATTCTTATTTTTTCCGGCAGTTGTGGAGTTTTCTTTCGTGAAGTTCGCAGTATTCCATTTTACCATCGTTTAAGGTAATGATCAGTGTGTTGTCTGCACCGAACTCTACGTTGGCAACGTTTGTTTTTTCGTAATTACCGGCTTCGATGTTGGTTTCTTTTATTTTACAGATCTCCAGTTTGCCGTCTTTGTATACGATTGCTATGATTGTCTGGTCGGCATTGATCACTGCTACCTTTACATTGGTGCGTCTCGATTCGCAGTCGTGCAGTTTGGTGCCGTGCTGTTTGCATACTTTCAGTACACCGTCTTCGGAAATGTGTACAGCAACAGCCTGTGCCTGTACCGTTATCTGACAAATGAATGCGAAGAATAATAAAGCAATTAGTTTTGTGTTCATATACGGGTATGATTTTGTGTTAGGGGTTAATCCGTTACAATCTATGTGTTGAAATCTCAAATGGCAACAATTACGGTATAAATACTTCTGTTTTTTTCTTGTTTTTACAAAATACTCACAACTCAACGTGAAAAACAGCAGGTTATTATTCCTCAGACTGGTAGCGATGAAAGGGTAGATCTGTTTACAGAAACGGAATACGTATTGAAAATCAGTTTGGGCTTTCACCCGTTACTTTTTCTTTTATCTTTGTTTTTATAACGAATTCTTTACCTGTACGCATCACTAATATATTTAATAATGCAAACACAAATAACAACATCACCGGCATTCAAAAGAACGGTTACTTACGCTATTTTGTCCATTGTATTTTTTATTGTTATGTATCTGACATTAATTGCCGGCGCTTTCATGCTGGTTGGTCTCTGTTGTTATGTGGCACTGCATCTGGTTATGCTGCATGCCGGTTTTATAACCCTGATGGTGGGTATTGGTCTGGTCGGTATGAGCATTCTGATCCTGATTTTTTTATTCAAATTTACCTTTGCAAAACATAGAACAGACCGCACCCATCTGATTGAAATTACCGAAGAACAGGAACCGGTACTGTTTACATTGATCCGGGAGATTGTGGCAGATGTTAAAACAGATTTTCCGAAACATATTTATTTATCAGCCGATGTAAATGCTGCGGTGTTCTACGATTCCAGCTTCTGGAGCATGTTCTTCCCGATAAAGAAAAATCTTCAGATTGGTATCGGGCTTGTTAATTCGGTGTCTGTTGTAGAGTTCAAAGCTATACTGGCACATGAATTCGGACATTTCTCTCAGCGAAGTATGAAAGTAGGTACGTATGTGTCGAATGTGAATCAGATTATTTTTAACATGTTAAACGATAATGAGTCGTATAACAAATTTGTTACGTATTGGGCAAACTTAAGCGCTTATTTTTCTTTCTTCGTTATGATTGCTGTGAAGATTATTGAGCAGATTCAGTGGGTATTGAAACAGTTATACGAAGTAGTAAATCTGAATTATCTTAAATTATCGCGCGAGATGGAATTTGATGCCGACGAAGTTGCTGCACAGACAGTAGGTTCGAAAGCACTTGAGACTTCGTTGATGCGGATTAACCTGGCAGACTTTTCGTACAATGCGGTGATGAATCATTATTATCTGAAGCTGGATCAGAATATGAAAACAGAAAATATTTATCCGCAGCAGAAATATGTGATGGATATTGTCGGCAAGGAAAACAACCTGATTTTTGAACACGATCTGCCTCAGATTACGATTGATTATATGAACAGGCACAGCAAATCCAAGCTGGATATATCCGCTCAGTGGAATTCGCACCCAAGCACAGAAGATCGTGTGGCACGTCTGGAGCAGCTGAACATTCCTGTTAAGAAAAATGACACGGCAGCAGCAGCGGTTTTGTTCCGTAATATTACAGAAACAGAACAGCAGTTAACCCAAAAGCTTTTCGCGTTATTGCCGTATACGACAGATCCTGAAACTATTTCTTTTGAAAAATTTACAAGCGATTATACGAAGGAGTTTCAGGAAAATTCTTTCGGTAAAGTTTTTAACACCTACTATGATTATATAAATCCCCATATTCCGGATATCGATGCATTAAGCCCTGCAACGGAGCTTTCTACCGACAATGTACATCGGCTATACAGTAACCATGCTGTTGAGCTTGCTTACCGCAAAGCATTGCTGGAAAATGATATAACCGTTTTAAAACAGGTTGCAAACCGCGAACTGAAAATAAAATGGTTTCAATACGATGGTGTGAAATATTTTTACCGCAAGGCTGAAGGATTTATTACGCAGTTGGAAACGGAGTCGGAAGAACTGAAAAAAGAAATTGAGAGGAATGATGCAGCGATCTACAGTTATTTCTATTCTTTTGCGATAAAGCAGGGGACAGAAGATACATATAAGACACTCTATAAAACGTTTTTTGAAACGTCTGCTGCTTTTGAAAAGAAGGCTCCTGCTTATACAGACTTAATTAAAGAGACTGGCTTCATATATGAGCAGCTTCCTTTTAAAGAGATTGAAGTGAATTTATTGGCGGTGTATCGTCTGGAAAAAGTTTTTAAAAAGGAAGTAGAGGATATTCTGGTTAATCCTTTATTTGCAAAGGAACTTACAGATGAAATGAAGGAAATATTTACGAAATATGTATCTGAAGACAGGGAATATTTCCGCACAATAGAGTACGATCAGACAGCGTTAGAAATATTCTTTACCAGTTTAAATAACTATCAGCAGTTGTTATCCAAAACAATCTTTGCCCGGAAAAAGGATCTGCTGGATTATAAAAAAGCATTGATAGAAAGTGAGCGTTCGTATAAATAGAATATTGGCGGCTTGCAGGGCAGGGTTTTGTATATTATAATCGGAACAGTATTTTGTAATACTGATTTATTTATAAAACTTGCATGGACCGTACGATAGCTCTTGGCAAATAATTCTGAACGCATAAAATAACATCAAATGATCATGAAAATCTTCCGCACCCTGGTATGCTTAATTTTCATACCTGTATGTGTATTAACAAGCTCCTGCAAAAAGTCGCATCACAAGCCGGCCCTTCCTTCGGGAACAGTTACAATGTTTGTATCGGGCATTATAGACGGGGCTGATGTTATGACGTATCCGTACGGAATTGTTTCAGACGCATCGGGCAATTTCTATGTGGCAGATTTTGGCACTAGTGTTATTCATAGAATCACCAGCGATGCATATATCAGTACGTACGCCGGTTCCATAAATACCGGTGCTATAAACGCTACAGGAACTACAGCATCCTTTAAAAGTCCCGCGGGATTAGCCATCGATGCATCCGGAAATATATATGTGGCAGATAAAGGCAACCACCTGATCCGGAAAATTGCTCCGGGCGCGATTGTTACTACACTGGCTGGTTCGGGCAGCATTGGTTCAGTAAATGATACGGGAACGGTAGCTTCTTTTAATAGTCCTTCTGGTGTTGCAGTAGATGCATCGGGCAATGTGTATGTTGCCGATACCGATAATAATCTGATTCGTAAGATTACTCCTGCAGGCGTTGTTACTACACTGGCTGGTTCGGGTAGCATTGGTTCAGTAAATGATACGGGAACGGTAGCTTCTTTTAATGGTCCTTCCGGTATTGCGGTAGATGCATCCGGAAATGTGTATGTAGTCGATACGGACAATAATATGATCCGTAAGGTTACTGCCAAGGGAGTTGTAACTACGGTAGCTGGTTCGGGCAACCATGCGTTTGCAAATGGTACAGGTACTGCTGCTTCATTTAATAAGCCGATAGGGATTCTGCTTGACGGCTCCGGGAATATTTACATAGCTGATTCGGGCAATAATGTTATCCGGAAAATTGATGCGGGTGGCGTTGTTACCACCTTCTCAGGCGCAGGAATTCAGGGCAGTGCAAATGGCCCCGGAGAATATGCATATTTTTATTATCCGTCTGCTATGACTTTTGATCTTGCAGGAAATATGTTTGTATCAGACACAGACAATAACATGATCCGTGAGATATATAAGTGATGTATTTCAGAGATAATACTGATTTTATATGAACGCGGTCAGACGGCTTTTGGGGCCGGATATGCTATTCTTGATTTTCCAATAAGTGGTTGGTAGTTTAAATGAAACAGCCTTTTATTTTCTACATATAGTCAGGCATTTAAACATCCGTTTGCCGCGGCAGACACGGTATATTTTTAGTCGACTGAAAATATGCCGTGGTTCGGTATGTTTTACGCAGCTGTTCATATAATAAGATTGTTCTGTGTATTTGCGTAAAACTACCAACCACTTGCTGGGTAATTCGTTACTTATAAGCAATGATATACTTTTACTCGATAATTACGCCGCCGGTTTCGTTGGCATGCTGATGGAGTTTGAAATAAATTCCTTCCTGCGCCGGTAAAAATTGGTCATGCTTTTTTTTGATTTTATCTTTGTTTACTATCAGAATCAGATCTGTGCAGCAGTAGTTGTATTTAAAGGCGCTTTTCGTTTTATTTTTTTCAGTGGAATCATTTCACTGTTTTCCGCATCCCATAATTTTAAGCGGAAGCATCGCCACATACAAACAGGATTCCATGACGTAGTACTTACCTGTTGCAATTCGGGAATTCCGTCCATGGCTTCTTTCAAGCGGTAGAATGGAATCCTTGAATTTAAGTGGTGTACGTGATGGTAACCGATATTTCCGGTAAGCCATTGCATCACAGGATTCATAACCATGTAGCTGGTAGAAGTAAGAGCCGCCTGATCGTATTTCCAATCCTGATTTTCTCTGAACTGTGCCCCGGGAAAATTATGTTGGGAGTAGAATAAATAGGAGCCCATGGCAAACGCAAAGAAGAATGGCAATAGCCAGCTTAAAACAAATGTAATAGATCCTAAATAGTACCAGATGACAAGTGCGGAAGTGAAATGGATAAGCAGTGCGGCTAAAGAGTCCATGTGTTTGCGTGGACTTTGCATAAATGATTTTACATTTAGCCAGTAGATAAATAAGGTAAGATGTCCGAAGATAACAGTTAGCGGATGGCGGTTTGCCAGATACAGGAACTGTTCATTTTTACTCAGATCAAGATACTGTTTCTTAGAAATGGTGGGGTATGAACCGATGCCGTTGGTGCTTAATTTAGAATTGTGATTATGGTGGTGATCGTGCGAACGTTTCCAGACATTTTGTGGCGTAAGCATATAAATGCCGAAGGCTTGCATAATGACACGGGCCATTTTTGAATGTTGCAGTATCGCATGGTGTTGGTAATCGTGATAGATCACAAATATGCGTATATATAGTAAACTTGTGGTGAGGCTGCAGAGGAGGCGTATAACAAGCGGCACTTCATTGAAAAAAGTTGGCAGGAGGAACAAGCCTAACAGTGTAATGGTAGTCCATGTTTCAAACCAGCTTTGGTTACGATTTTCTACAGTGAATTTTTTACTTGAGAGAATAAGTTCTTTGCTTGGGCGCATTAGATAAGATTTTTGAATCAGCACATTTGTGGGGTGTGTGTCTGGCTGGTCATACGTGGAACTATCTATATAGTTGTACTTCGGCTATATTTCCAGCGACGGTGTGACCAGAGCCAGGTGACAGGATCTCGCATAATTTCTTTTTCAAGCCTGTTAGTGAATGCTTTAGTGATTTCGCCTTCTTCTGTTTTGGCAGGATATTCAAATAATAATTCGGGAGTAATCTCATAATAACCTCTGCGGATTCTGTTCACACTCATATATACGACCGGGTAATCAAATTTTTTCGATAGTTTTTCCGGCCCTGTAAATACGGCTGTATCCTGATTTAAAAAGGTGGTCCAGTAAGCTGTTTCTGCCCAGGCTGTTTGGTCGGCAATAAATGCGGTTGCAGTTACCTGTTTGCGGTTTGCAACCATATCACGTAATGTATTGCTTGCGGGAATTATTTTTGTGCCGAATTTAGTCCGCATAGACTTCATCATTTTTTCAAAATAAGGATTTGTCAGCGGAAGATATACAACTATTAACTGATACGTTGTATGCAGGCTGAAGCTGGGGCCTGCCCATTCCCAGTTGCCGTAATGACCCATAACAATTAAAATGCTTTTATGCTGTGCGTGCAGTCTGTCGAGCCAGTCGGTAGAGTGAAAGGAGCAACGTTCTTTCGCTTCCTTTTCTGTCATCTTTAATGTTTTTAATGTTTCAAAAACAAGATCGCAGAGGTAGCGGTAATATGATCTGCAGATAGCCTCGATTTCTTTTTCACTTTTATGCGGGAAGGAATTTCTCAGGTTTTGGAGTACAATTTTTTTTCTGTAACCGGAGAGTAATAATAAGTAATAAAAAAAATCTGAAACTACGTATAAAGCTTTGAATGGCAAGGAAGCAATCACGTAGATGAGCGGATAAATAAGGTAGAATACGATTGCCTGCATGTGTTAAATTTAAATGTAAGCGTTAAAATAAAAGAGCGTTTGTAAAGGAGTTTATTAACGCCTCTGCAAACGCTCTTGTGTTATAATAAAATGGACGCGTGTCTTAAAACACACGAACTAATGATAGATTTTTTTATTCAATAATTACTCCGCCGGTTTCGTTGGCATGCTGATGGAGTTTGAAATAAATTCCTTCCTGTGCCAGTAACGATTCGTGGGTGCCTTGTTCTTTGATCTCGCCTTTATCTAATACCAGAATCAGGTCTGCGTGGCGGATGGTGCTTAAGCGATGGGCAATTACAATAGAAGTCCTTTCTTTCATTAAATAATTCAAGGCTTCCTGTACCAGTTTTTCTGATTCATTATCTAAAGCAGAAGTTGCTTCATCTAAAATCAATATGTCGGGATTTTTTAATACCGCACGGGCAATGCTCAAACGCTGACGTTGTCCGCCGGATAATTTTGAGCCGCGTTCGCCTATAGAAGTCTGATATCCTTCTTCTGTTTTAATGATGAATTCATGTGCATTGGCAATGCGTGCAGCGCGCTCCACATCTGCCGGTGTAATGTTTGGTAAGCCGAATGCAATGTTGTTGAAAATAGTATCGTTAAATAAAATTGATTCCTGCGTTACAATACCTATGTGTGAGCGCAGAGAATGAAGCGTATATTCTCTAATATCAGTGCCATCAATTTCGACAGTACCTGAAGCCGGATCGTAGAATCTTGGGATCAGATCTACCAGCGTTGATTTACCACCACCGCTTGGTCCTACAAGAGCAATCAGCTTTCCTTTTGGTATTTCAATATTGATATCTTTCAATACTTCATGGTCTTCATATTTGAAGCCAATATTTTTTAAGCGAATAGATGTATTAAATGCCGTTAATGTTTTAGCATTTGGAGCATCAGCAATTTCAACCTTTTTATCCAGCACTTCAAAAATACGTTCGCCGGCTGAGATCCCTCTCTGGATAGATGCAACAGAGGAAGCAATGCCTTTTACCGGTTCTAATATTTTATAGAAGGCAATAATGAACAGGAAGAAAACACTTGCTGCCAGTGCGCCCGAGAATACTAAATTGCCACCTATATATAAAATAACGGCAACGATGGTTACACCCATGAATTCGGTAAGGGGAGAAGCAAGCTCGCGTTTATAGCCCATGGATTTGGATAACTTCCGATAATTTTGTCCTTGAGCATTGAAGCGGTTAAAGATGAATGTTTCGGCAACAAAGCCTTTAATGATACGGATGCCGCTTACTGCTTCATCAATAAGTGACAGGATATGCCCTACAGATTTTTGACTCTGCGCAGATTCTCTTTTTAATTTTTTCCCGATTACAGAAACACCAAGTCCCGCTACAGGAAGTATCAGTAGCGTAAATACCATCAGCTTCCACTGGATCAATAATAACAGGACAAAATAAATTACCAGGTTAAACGGATCTCTGAACAATACTTCCAGTGTACCAACAACAGACACTTCTACTTCGGTTAAGTCGTTTGTCATGCGCGACATCAAATCGCCTTTACGTTGATTTGTGAAGTAACCAACATCCATTGTTACTACTTTGTTGAATAAACGTTCGCGTATATTGTATACAACCGTTGTACGCAGGCGTGTATTGGTGATTTGCGACAGGTATTTGAATAAATTGGTTAAGAAATTCGTACTGATCAGAAACAGCGAAATGAATATCAGCGTAGTGCTTTTTCCGTAATTCTCAATAAGCATGGCTGTATAATAATCCGTAACTCCTTTGAAATACTGTACATCAAAGGCTGGTACTGGTTTTGCCAGTTCGCTGAAAGGTTTTGTTGCATTAAACAACATATCCAGAATCGGTATTAAGAAGGCAAAGTTGAGCAAACCGAAAAGAGTAGATGCCATTGCAAAGATGAAATAGGGAACAGCAAATCTCGGATAGGGTTTTGCAAAAGAAAGGATGCGTTTAAATGTTTTCATTTATGGGTATTAGAATTCGTAATTACGTGGTTGTATGTTGAGACGGATGCCGCAGGTTATGTAGCTGGTCGTTAGATTGCGCGAAGCAAGTTCGCTGGTTTGTTTCCGGTATATATAGGTCAAATCTACGAATAAATTATGACGAACCTGATAAGAGGCCTGCAGACTCAGGAATAATATATTGGAACGGATGCCTTGCGCAATTTTGTTGTTGTAGGTATTTGCATCAGCAATAGGCGTATAACTTTTGAAGATATTTCCCCCATTGTTATTCTGTACATTATTTTTCGTTGTTGTGCTATCGTCGCCCCAGATTGTGTAGAATGCTTTGCCCTGAAGCATTAATCTTGGCAGCGGCTGGTAACGGGCAATACCGATCATTTCAGCAAAGTTGGCGCCCATCGGGTGTGCCAATGGCTGGTTGTATTGCGTGTAATTTGTATAGTAGCTGGCATGCTGGTACATATATGGGCGTACAATATTTGTTTCGGCCTGCAGATCCAGGTTTTTTATACCCAATGCATTAAAGTATTTCAGACCCAATTGTATGGCTTGTTTGTTGCCCCACCAGCCGTTGTGTTTTTTTACGTCCTGAAAAACCAGTTCGTCGATGACCAATTGCCCGTAAAAAGAGAAATGCTTTAAGAAGTTGTATTTGAAATCCATGCCCAGTATGGAGTTGTCGCTGCTGCCGTTTGCCTGTTCAATAGACCGATAGAAAATTACCGGATTCAGATAACCGACATCAAAAGTACCTTGTTTGGTGGAATCGGAGCGGCCGAATATAATGGATTCAAATACGCCTATATTTAAATTCTTGCCAATATTTACCGACAAGTGGTGGAAGGCCATGTATTTTTTGGGATACAACACATCAGAGCCACCTGTATTTGCATTCATCTGGGCAAAGATATTCTGGTAATGAAGTTTCCATACACGGGTATTTAATTTCAAAAACGTATAGGGTGCTCCTACATCAGATAAAACAAGAGAGCGGTAGCCATTGCCGATAAAATTTTTATCGTAACCGAATTGCACGTCAACGTATTTCTTTACCAGCTCAAAGGTAATGTACCCACGGCCTGTTATAAAATCGTAGCCATTGGTTTTGAATGTTTTGGCGAATGCCTCATACGGGACAATTGGTGTGGGCGAACCTTGTGGAGTATAATAAGCAATTTTATCGTTTACATAATTCGGGAAAGCACCTTGATTGTCGGTGAAGAAAGTATAAAAACCGATCCTGTTGGCAATTCTTCCGCGCAGTTCGACACCACGGGTATTTAAAAAGGTATAATTTCGCTGGGTGTTCCCCGCTCCGTTTCCACCGGAAAAATACAATACCGGGTTTACGTGCAGATCAAAATCTTTGGTATTGACCGAATAAGCATCGGCCTGCTTTTCATAGAAGTATTTCAGCAGGGGCTTTTTCGATTGTGCGATGGTCGCTTTCGACCATTCCCAGGAATCAATCTTAAAGTAATTGATATTGAAGCTGTCGGCCTTGGTTTGTTTGACATTTGCCGGCAGGGAATCGATAAACTGAATGGTTTGTGCTCTGCTATAAGGTTTTAGAGAACTGTGTATGCTTGGGTCAATGCGTCCGCTTAAAACCTCGTACCGGTCTGTCAGTTGATAAGCGCCTGTATTTAAGGGCATATACGTGCTTTGTGCAAGCAACTGGAATGGTAACAGGATACAAACAGCAAAACTTAAAAAAGTGAATCTGTGAATCATTTAGTTATATGATTATTTGTGCAAATATACTTCATTATTTGATTGGTTTTTAATTCGATGGGTGTTTCGTTGGTTATCTGATTTTGTCCTTTTATCAAACCGTTGTAAAAAATTAAGTGGTTGGTAGTTTACGCAAATAAATGCCAGAACTTTATATAAAAGCATCTGCGTAAACATACCGAACCACGGCATATTTTCAGTCGACACAAAAACATGCCGTGGTTCGGTATGTTTAAATGCCTGAATGCTTAATTTATAGAACAAAAGATCATTCCATTTAAACTACCAACCACTTGTTAGTTATTAAAAGTGAATATCTTAACACAAAAGCAATTTATGAATCGTTCGTATTTATGGGCATTTGGACTTATATTTGTGCATGACAGAAAAGATAGTTGCATACCTTGCCGTAATAGCAGCGAGTGGTTTTAAATATGCCCTTGGACCGGTGATGGCCGCTGCATTTTCGCTGTCAATATGGGAAACCATTATTTTAATGATCATTGGAATGATGTTGACGGTTATCCTATTGACGATTTTTGTAGGTGATATATTTTACAGTTTTTTAAAAAAAACGCTTTTTAAAAAAAGAAAAATATTTTCTCCTGCAACCCGAAGGACCGTAAGTGTGTCTAATAAGTGGGGTTTGATCGGAATCGCTTTTTTAACTCCCGTATTATTTTCACCAGTTGGAGGGGCTTTGATCGCAGCTTCGTTTGGAGAAGATAAAAAGAAAATAATTCTGTATATGTTTTTAAGCGCCTGTTTCTGGGCTCCCATAACAGCATTATTTATGGATGAGATTATTTATTTCATAAAATCGCTGATTCATTAATTCAATTAATTGCATACATCGCATGGTAGAAACAACTTCACAGCTTTCAGAATTCGGAATGATATTATTGTTTATCATTACCGGTATTGTGTTTGTACTGATAGGTGTAGCGGTTGCAGCATTGATTCGCCCGAACAGGCCAAACATTGAAAAGATGCTGGTATACGAATGCGGTGAAGATGCAGTGGGCAAAGCCTGGGTAAATATGAATGCGCGTTATTATCTGACGGCATTGATTTTTGTATTGTTTGAAGTAGAGGTAATCTATTTATTTCCTATTGCAACGGTATACGGAGATGCCAAACTGGACGTGGCAACAAACGGCAGCTGGACTATTTTCTCTCTTGTAGAAATTCTTATTTTTATCGGGTTGTTATTTATTGGTTTGATCTATGTCTGGAGCAAAGGTTATTTAGACTGGAACAAACCGGAAGTAAAATCAGAGGCATTTGTATCGAAAGTGCCGCGTAATTTATATGAGGCGGTTAATAAAAAATATTCAGAAACACATTCATGAGTTTACTCGATCATAAATTCGGACAAGGCGGTATCGTAGTATCGCAGCTGGAAGATGTGCTGAACTGGGCACGATTGTCTTCCATGTTTCCGATGAGTTTTGGTCTGGCTTGCTGTGCCATTGAAATGATGCAGACATTTACTTCGGGATATGATCTGGATCGTTTCGGTATTATACCAAGACCGAGCCCGCGTCAATCGGATGTAATGATTGTTGCCGGTACGGTTACATTTAAAATGGCCGATCGCATCCGTCGTTTGTATGAACAGATGCCTGAACCGCGTTACGTAATTTCTATGGGTTCCTGTTCTAATTGCGGCGGTCCGTATTGGGAACATGGTTACCATGTGGTAAAAGGTGTGGACCGGATTGTGCCGGTGGATATTTATGTACCGGGCTGTCCGCCGAGACCTGAAGCCCTGATCGGAGGTTTTTTAAAACTGCAGGAAAAAATTCGTAAAGAAACATTGGTAGAGCCGAAAGCCGTTGAACGCTTTTTAGCCAATCATAAATCAGAACAGCCCGTAGTATGAGTCATACATTTCAGGATATAAAAGAAGCAATCAAAACCCGTTTCGGGGAATATGTTATAGCCGGAGAAAATACTGCGCTGGCACAGCCTCAGCTGATTGTTAAAACATCTCTGCTGAAAGACGTATGTTTGTTTCTGCGCGATGACAAACGTTTTTTCTTTGATCAGTTATCGTGCGTAAGTGCCGTAGACAATGGTCCGGTTAAAAATACTCTTGAAGTAATTTATCATCTGTACTCGATTCCTTTTCATTTATTCTTTGTATTGAAAGTTGAAGTGGATCGTGGAGATGGTAAAGAACAATTGCCTGAAATACCTTCTGTTGTTGATGTGTGGCGCACAGCCGACTGGCATGAGCGCGAAGCGTATGATATGTATGGAGTAATGTTTTCCGGACATCCGGATTTGCGCAGAATATTATTACCAGCCGATTGGGAAGGATATCCGCTGCGTAAAGATTACACCGAACAGGAATATTATCACGGCATTAAAGTAGCTTATTAACGTGTCTCAACCGATCAATCATACTTTTGACCCGACGCATCTCGAACGTTCTGAGCCGCTTGTTATAGATGCAGGCACGCTGAAGCGGGGGGAGATGATCATTAATATGGGTCCGCAGCATCCGTCTACACACGGCGTATTGCGTCTGGAAATTTTAACAGACGGGGAAATTGTTAAAGATGTTATTCCGCACATGGGTTACCTGCACCGTTGCTATGAAAAGCATGCAGAGAAGCTGCCCTACAATCAGGTGATTCCGTTTGTGGATCGCATGGATTATATGGCTGCCATGAATTCCGAGCATGCCTATGCTATGGGTGTTGAGCGTATGCTGGGTATTGAGCACGATATTCCGAAACGGGTAGAATATATCCGTGTGCTGGTTGCCGAACTTAACAGACTTTCTTCGCACTTTGTTGCAATTGGTACATACGGACTGGATATTGGTGCATTCACGCCGTTCCTTTGGGTGATGCGTGATAGAGAGCATATCAATCGTTTGCTTGAATGGGTGAGTGGTGCCCGCATGCTATATAATTATATCTGGGTAGGTGGTTTGTTCTATGACTTACCTGTGGGTTTTGAAGAACGTTGCAACGATTTTGTTGCCTATCTAAAACCAAAATTGATTGAACTGCAAAAAGTCATTATTGATAATAAAATTTTTATTGAACGTACGGCAAATATTGGTGTACTGCCGCTTGATCTGGCTATTAACTATGGTATTACAGGGCCCATGTTACGCGGGTCCGGACTGAAGTTTGATTTACGTAAAGTAGATGCTTATTCGGTGTATCCTGAACTGGATTTTGATGTTCCGGTTGGCACAGGTGCTATGGGCACAACCGGTGATTGTTGGGACAGAACACATGTGCGTGTGATGGAATGTTTTGAGTCGGTAAAAATTATTGAACAGTGTATTGAAAAACTGCTGGGTGAACATAAGCGTACACGCGAGTTTGATCCGCAGGCAGTTGTTCCGAAAAAGATTCGTCCGAAGGCGATGGACTTTTATGTGCGTGCAGAAAATCCAAAAGGCGAATTAGGCTTCTTTTTCCGGACTACAGGTAATACGGATATACCGTTCCGTTGTAAAGTGCGCGCCCCGAGCTTTGTAAACTTATCTGTATTGCAGGCGATATCAAAGAATGTAATGATTGCCGATCTGGTTGCGATACTGGGTTCGTTTGATATTGTGATGGGTGAGATTGATCGTTAATAATTTCATAAATTATATTCTGACTATGAGTCGTATTATTGGTATACTTTTTTCATTGCTGATACTTTCATGCACCACTGCTCCGGAAGTAAAAAAAGAACATGTTGAAACAGTAAAGTATACAGTTGTAACTCCTCAAAAGGATACTGTGACAGCAGAAGCCGTACCGTTGGTTAAAGATTATGTGCAGCGTGTACAAGCATTTAAAGCAATGCCGGACGCTACCACGGAGCAACAGGTCGCTAAATACGAAGTGTTTTCAAAGCTGTATGTAGCATATACAGAGATTATAAAAAATCAAAAACAATATTCGGATGTCGAACGCAAAAATAACGAGGAAGCTTTTTTTGATACGAGAGATGCAATGGTTTCATTAAAAGAAAAGCTGAAGCAGAATATATCGTCCATGACGAAAGAACAAGAAAACAGGCTGGATGTTGCGGATGCTGAAATGAATGCCTTGATGCCGAATGTATATCAGCCATGATCTTTAATTATTGAAAACGGTATTTCAGGTTTGAATATATTATACCTACGGCCTGATATTTTTTTCGTTGTGCTGCACAAACAATCTGACTAAATAATAAGGCAATCATAAAATGATTGCTGTTGACTATAGATTTTTTTATTATTTGTATATTTTTTTACACTACAAATATTTGTATCTCTCTATTGCTACGCTTACTACGTCTGTTTGTTTTTATATAATACAAAACCTTGAATATATAATTTGATTTTATAAAAACCTCTGGCACTTCTTTACGTTGGTAATTCATAATTTTTAATCAACGTTTTTCAGATGCCGATGAAAAAAAAAGTAATTATTTTAGGAGGAGGTGTAGCCGGATTGAGTGCTGCACATGAATTGATCAATCGAGGTTTTAATGTTGAAGTGTATGAAACGAAGACAGTACCGGGAGGGAAGGCCAGAAGTACTTCGCTTGAAGGCACTGCAACAATGGGGAAGAAGCCCTTACCCGGCGAACATGGTTTTCGATTTTTTCCGCGTTTTTACAAACACGTAACAGCTACGATGAAGGAGATTCCATTTGCAAATGGAAAAACTGTTTTCGATAATCTTACACAGACTTCTGAGATCCGGGTAGCACGCTTTGATCAGGAGTCTTTCTATTTACCTGCCCGTTGTCCGGATTCCGTTAATGCTATTAAACGGTATCTTAACCTGGATAAGAATACGAAGCTTGGTTTGAGTGATGAAGAGAAACAATATTTTGCAGACCGGATCTGGCAATTGATGACCAGCTGCTTTGAGCGCCGGAAGCAAGAGTACGAACGTATGGGCTGGTGGGAATTTATTGAAGCCGATCGTTTTTCGGATGCCTATAAAACTTTTTTAGCACGTGGTTTAACACGCACGCTTGTTGCAGCCCGTGCAGAAACGGTTAGTACAAAGACCGGCGGTGATATTATGCTGCAGCTGATGTTTGATATTGCAAAGCCCGGTACCAGTTCGGATCGTATTCTGAACGGCCCGACCAACGATGTATGGATCAACCCCTGGTTGAATTACCTGCGAGGGAAAGGTGTGAACTATCAGTTGAATGCAAAGGCCAAACAAATCCTGACGGATAAGCGCGAAAATGTTTCGGGTGTGATTATTGAGCAGGATGGAACAGAAAAAACCGTAACGGGTGATTATTATATCAGCGCTGTTCCGGTAGAAGTAATGGCTACACTGCTGAATGATGAAATGCTTTTTATTGATCCCACGCTGGAATCTATTAAAACACTTGCCGCAAATGTGTCGTGGATGAATGGTATGCAGTTGTACTTAACAGAAAATGTTGAGATCAACCATGGGCATACGGTATATATTGATACACCATGGGCATTGACATCTATCTCGCAGGCGCAATTCTGGAAAGATTTTAACTGGGCGGATTATGGAGACGGCAATGTAAAAAATATTTTATCAGTCGATATCTCCGATTGGTTTTCTCCGGGTATACTCTATAATAAGGCTGCGAAAGATTGTACCGCCGATGAGATTGCGAAAGAATGCTGGGCACAATTACAAAAAAGTTTAAATGTAAACGGTACTCAGGTGTTGAAAGATGAATACCTGCATCACTGGAATATTGATGATAGTATTGTTACCAAGAGTATGCCGGCGATGAATAAAGAACCGCTTCTGGTGAATAATAAAAATACCTGGTGTCTTCGTCCGTATGCGTATACGGATATTACAAACTTTTTTCTCGCATCGGATTATGTGCGTACCAATACAGACCTAGCTACTATGGAAGGTGCGAATGAAGCCGCACGTCGCGCAGTAAACGGAATTTTAAAGCTCAGTAATTATAAAGGGAAAGATTGCAAGGTCTGGAACCTGCATGAACCCTGGCTGCTTTCCTTTTACCGGTTCAGAGACAGAAGAAGATTTGCAGACGGTTTACCTTGGGATGGAAAGCTTCCGTTTGGCGTAACGGCGTTAACAAATTTTATGAAAAAAGTAGTTGCACTCTTTAATTAATTTTTAATTCTTATGGATAAAATTGTCTGGTTGAATATTGAAAACTATACAGTGCTTCAACTTGTTTTATTTGGAACCGGAGCATTGTTGTGGATCGTGAATTATATTTTTATTATCCGCAATATCATCAAACATAAATTCGTTGAAATGCCTGCATCGGTGCTTTGTGCCAATGTAGCCTGGGAGTTTCTGTGGTCGTGGATCTTTGTGCCTGATATGGGTTTTGCTATTGGGCTGGGTTATAAGATGTGGTTTGTACTGGACGTTTACATTGTCTGGAATTTTTACCGCTTCGGATACAAGCAGGTTTCGGCATCTGTAGTGCCATATTACAAACTGCTTTTTACATTTGCGCTTGCAGCATGGGTGTTGTGTTTGTATTTCTTCATCGATCAGAAAATGGATAACCCCATTGGTGCTAACTCAGCATACATCATTAATATTTTAATTTCTTCGCTGTATATATTTTTATACTTACGTATAGAAGATAAAACATTGTTTTCGATTACAACGGCCTGGACAAAGTGGGTCGGAACAGGTTTTATAAGCGCTATGTGTATGCTGCGCTGGCCTGAAAACCATTGGTTGCTTGCCATGTGTGCAGCGTGTTTTTTAATGGATATGTTTTATATGTATTTAGTTGTGAAGGGGAAAAAGGTTTTAAGAGAAAAGGTGTAACGTTGAAAGTGCATAGTGTAAGCGTTTCGTTGTTTTGATTGTTGTTTTCTATTGCAGTTGTTCTGCATTTGCAATCCAGAAGCCAGATAAAATGGTTTGTAACCACGTCCTTCCCAGCCCACGGTTTTAACCGTGGGCTGGGTTGTTAAAAGAGGCGATGTAACGGTTTTAACCGTTTTCGATCTTGAAAACTAAGCAAGTGATTAGACATATTTATGCATGTGTACCAACGATATGATTCTTTTGTGTGCTTTGCGGTAACATATAAAAATCCGTAACAACACGAATACTTTCTCTAACTCATACATTTTCAGATTTTTATTCGGTAAATCAATTTTAATTGGGATATTCCGAACAAACTTTTTAGCTTTACGCAGATGAAAAAAGGTCTGACCATATTATTGATGTTTGTAATACTGCTGCAATGCGGTATTAAATCAATATATGTGGCTTATTATAATATCAATCAGGATTATATCGCCTCTGTTCTTTGTATCAACAAAGCAAAGCCTGCATCTGCCTGTAACGGGAAATGTTATCTGGCTAAAAAAATGAAAGAACAGGAACAGCAGGAACAAACCATTCCTTCTGTTTTAAAAGGCCTGGAAAAGGTAGTTCTTTTTTGTTCGGAACACAGCATTGCTCTTACCCAATATTTTTCAGTATCGTCTACCGTTGCTGTTGCACAGTATAAGATGAATGAATACTCTTCCCCAACAGATTTAATTATACAGCCTCCTCAGTAATCTGCTTAATATATCGCTGTCTGCAATAGCTGCAGGTATTTCTTTATCGATTATTAAGTATTTCTATGAACATTCTAAAAAGATGGTGTTCAGTACTGCTGTTTGTAGTATTGAATATTCAGTATGTATCTGCGCAATCAGATTCTTTAAGCAGCTTTAACTGCGTGTCGTGTATGTGCAAAGAAGATGCAACGCCGGCTGGTGTTATGATTAGTCATGTGCATCCCAAAGGAGAGCTCATGCTTTCATACCGTTATATGAATATGGCCGGCAGAGGCCTGCAGGATAACGGTACTTCTATTTCAAACGATCAGGTCTACAATCAATATCTTATGTCGTCGGACAGGATGCATATGGATATGCACATGTTGATGGCCATGTATGGACTTACAAGAAAAATTACTTTGATGGCCATGTTTGATTACAATAGTTCCTCTATGAATATGAAATCGCCTTCCGGAAGCAGCCACATGATGATGATGGATGGAGTGATGATGATGATGCCGGGAGGGGATATGCCGGACATGAAATCATCCGGATTTGGTGATGTAAAAATAACGGGACTGTATTCGCTGCTCGATAATGTCAATCATCATGTATTAGTATCTGCCGGAATTTCTGTTCCGACTGGTTCCATCCAGACAAAAGGTAATGCTTCAAGTATGTATCCCGGAAGTCGTATGCCTTATATGATGCAGCATGGATCAGGTACATGGGATGTATTACCGGGACTAACTTATACATTTCAGAAGAATAAAATCATAGCAAGTTCTCAGGTATATTCGACCATTCGTACAGGGTATAATGTTGTTGGTTATAAATTGGGAAATGCTATTTCATTCAATGATTGGTTTGCCTATCATTGGTTAAAATGGCTGAGTACATCCTTGCGCGGAGAAGTAAATGTTACCGGACCGATAAAAGGATCTGATCCTAGTTTGTATATATATAATGATCCATCTGCTAATTACATGAATTACGGGGGTACAAGCGCATGGGCTCACGCCGGTGTGAATACGTATTTCAAAACAGGTTTTATAAATAATAAAATCGGAATTGAATTCGGTTTACCTGTGTATCAGAATTCAAATGGCATTCAACCAGCTTTATATTATAGTACAACCTTTAATTATTCAATCGTATTTTAATTTTCAATCAAAAATATATGAAAAATAAAAAAATCAATCTCGCTATACTGCTACTTATTACAGTATTAATTGCTTCATGTAAATCACACAAATCAGATCCTTCACCTGCAGGCGTTAACGTAGCAACAGCACCGTTAAGCCTTCACCTGCACTCATATATAGGAGAAACAGAAATTGACGGATACAATATTACTTATATGGACGACGATAATAGAAAATTTTCTCTAAGCCGCGCACAGCTTTTTATATCGAATATTGAACTGGTAAAATTTGACGGGTCGATTTATCCGATAAATGATGTGATTCTTTCTACAAATATTGATAATGAAGTTTATCCTGTAGCCAATGTGCCGGTCGGAAATTATAAATCCATCAATTTCTATGTAGGATTGGATAGTACGCAGAATGCTCAGGTAGCTTCCGGTACAAGTGTGTTAAATGATACCAGTATGTGGTTTAATAAAACGGCTCAGGCAAACGGATATGTGTTTGTATCGTGTATCGGAAAGATAGATACAACTGCAGCTAAAAATGCAGCCGATACAGACCTGATACCTTTTGTATATAAGATTGGGATGAATAAACAATTGAGAAAAGTTTCTATGCCGGTACAGAATTATACTGTATCTCTTAATACAACAACGTTTGTTCATATAACGATGAACTACGCGCAATTATTTAGTGGTGTCAATCTGTTGAATAATTCGAATCTATTTATACAAACGGAGAGTGATAACAGCGAGGCTATTGCCACGCAGGTTGCCAATAACATTCCGGCGATGTTTAAATACGAATAAGCATGTACAGAAATTTTTATATATACAAATATGTATCCTTTTCATTAATACTTGTATTCATATTGCAGTGCAGTATGAATACACTTGTATTTTTTCGCTTTAAGGCCAATCAGGAATATGTTGCACAAAAATTGTGTGTGAATAGAAATAATCCTGCAAGCGGATGTCAGGGGAAATGTTATTTAAAGAAAGAATTTAAAAAGACTGAGTCAAAGTCAAATCAATTTCAATCTTACAGTAAAGAGAAAGCTGTATTATTCTGTATGGAAGTAATACAGCCTATAAAGAGTTATTTTTTTGATGTTGTAATACATGTAGCGGCGTATCGCTTTCATCTGCTTTGTAACATAGCGGCAGATGTTTTTCATCCACCTGCAGATTTGTAATATATAAGAATGATAAAATGATTCCGGACTAAACATGTTAGTCCGGATGAAAAACTATTGACTTTATACAAACAAATTTCAATTCAGATGAAAATATATTCATACAAAAAGATAAACTATTTATTTATCTATACACTTACAGCGTTATTGATGTCTGTTCAGGCGCAGGCGCACTTTGGATCTAAAGGTCCGTTTGGCGGAACAGTAAGCTGCGCAACCACCTTTGATACTACAGTATATATCGGCACATTAACCGGAGGGGTATATTCCAGTACCAGTTCAAAACTTGTGGGATGGAAACCGATGCCGGTTGGTTTGAAAAGCGGACGTATAACAGCGTTGGCACATACCGGTACAAATTTATATGCTGCCACAGCTGACAGTGGAATATTTATTTTTAATGGTTATGTTGGCACGGATCGTTATTGGAATAAAATCAATACGGGCTTAACAGATCTGAATATTACCTGTCTGCTTGCGATAAATGCCACAACGGTAATGGCAGGAACAACCAATGGCTTATTTCTTACAACAACGAACGGAGACTCGTGGGTTTCGATAAACAGTGGTTTAACGAATGTATCTGTTAGAGGAATTACTAATGCTGGTGCACGTATTTTTATTGCAACAGGTGATGGAGTGTATGCTTCGGATAATAATGGCATCAGCTGGTTCGACTTCAATGATATTCATGCGGCACAAAAAGTAAGCGCCGGTACATTGTTTTACAATGCTGCAACCGATGCATTAATGGTGGTGAATGGCGATGGTTTGTATCTGATATCTGGCGCGGGTTCTATAACAACGCCAACGTATATTCAGGCAGAAGCTTCTTTGCCGGATAACTCTTCGATCCGATCCATTTCGGCAACCGATGCAGACTGGTATCTGTCTACTGATATGGGTGTGTTTACTTCTTCTGTGTCTTCTATCGACTGGACTTCAATGAATACAGGTCTTACAACGTTGGATGTGCGTGTTGTTCTGCCATTTAAATCCAATCTGATTTGTGGTACATATAAAGCTGGCATTTTTAAATCTGCCAATGTATTCATTGGTTGGTCCGTTATAAACACGAACTTCAATAACCTGGCGACTTATAGTATGATTGCCGATGGGGTAGGCTTGATTGCAGCTGCTACCGAAAATGGTGTATATGTCAGTACTGATATTGCGGCTAATTACAGGCTATCAAACAAGGGATTGATTGATAGCCTGCATGTAAATGATCTTGTCTTTGCTAAACCTTTTTTGCTTGCAGCAACAGAATATATGGGTGTATATATCAGTGCAGATACCGGTAAAAATTGGACGAGTGCTTCTGATGGATTAAGTCATCTGTGTGTGAAAAAACTTTTTCATGCAGGCGGAAAATTTTATGTGTTTGATGCAGATGGAGATATTTACAATACAGATCTCAGTAGCAATTGGGCACTGGTACAAACAGGTTTGCCTGACGCTGTAAAACCTTCCTCTATTGTCTCGTACGGAAAGAATATTTTATTAGGTACTTATGGAAGCGGTGTATACACACGTTCAGTAACAGGCACAAGCTGGGTTTCCTGTAATGCCGGCTTGTCAAATATGCATGTAACATCTGTTACAACATTAGGTGATAAAATTTATGCGGGCACAGATGGTTCGGGTGTGTTCATTTCAGATTCATCAAAAAATGCTGTTCACTGGTATTCGACAACACCAACGGTTATTTCGTTTACTACATTGTTGAAGCTGCGCGGGATGAATATTCAGGCCATGGGGGTGTATGCCGGTTATGTATGGGCAAGCTACAAAGGAGGTTTACTGGCAAGCTCAGATGAAGGAAATACGTGGATTGCGGGAGGTACTCAGTTTAATCTTCCAAGTTATAGTAGTAATAATAAAATTTCTTTTGTAACAACACGAATGTTTGTAATAACGGAAAATAATGGCTTGTATTCAAACGCATTATCTGAAATACCTACTGTTACTACCGGAATATTTTCTCCTGCATCTGCAGGTATAACTGCGCTTAGTCTTGTTCCGAACCCCAATAAAGGGAGTTTTAGATTGAATCTGTCTCTTGCCCAATCACCTGTTTCAGAAATTAGCATGTATGATTATGCAGGCAATATGAAAGGCCGGTTTACTACTGCGCAGGAAATGTACACAGTAAATTATACACAAGGTATGTATATAGTAGTGGTCAAAACAGAAGACGGTGCTGTATATACACAGAAAATGATTATTGAATAAATCATGTATCGAATGTTTCTTTAACACGTATTGAAGAAGCATTCAATACTGAATTTTCAGCATTTTGTCTGAAATAGGATTCAAATAAAGAGATATTCGTGGGATTAATTTTAATTTTATATATTTCTGAAATAATATAATAAGTAGTATGAATCAACAACCCTTAATAGAAAAAGTTTTAACAGCTGAAGAACAACGTAATCTAACTCCGGATGAAGTGATTGCCAGTTTGAAAGAAGGGAATAAACGTTTTTGTTCGGGCTCATTAACCATGCGCGATCACTCTAAACAAATACGCGATGCAATTAATGGTCAGTTTCCTAAAGCAGTAGTGTTGTCTTGTGTGGATTCGCGCGTACCAATCGAAGATATTTTCGATAAAGGAATCGGAGATATGTTTGTTGCACGTGTGGCAGGAAATATTGTAAACGAAGATATTCTGGGATCAATGGAATTTGGCTGTAAAGTTTCCGGTGCGAAATTGATTTTGGTATTGGGTCATGAATATTGCGGAGCAATCAAGGGGGCTATTGATAAAGTGGAACTGGGAAACCTTACAGGCTTATTAAATAAAATTCGTCCGGCTGTAGAACGTTGCAATCATTTTGTTGGCGAACAAACATCAAAGAATCCGCAATTTGTTGATCTGGTTGTTCGTGAAAATATAAAAGTAACTGTTAATACAATTCGTAGTCAAAGCCAAATTCTTCGCCAGATGGAAGAAGAAGGAGAAATTAAAATTGTTGGTGCGTATTACGATATGGATAACGGCCAGGTAATGTTTTATGAATAGGCGAAAAGTAATTATGAATTCCTTTTCTTAAGAGAGCCGTTTGTTTTTATTTATAATTCTTAATTAAATAACCATGCGTATCGTTTCCTTTGGTTACGGTATTCATGGTTATTTTCATTTCTATACGCTTCTTTTTCCAACAGTATATTTCTGTAGGCTTTATCTTTGTCGAATTTATATCTGAATAAATTGAATAAATAATTTCCGAGGTAAATAGGGAGAAATAAAAATGGGGTAAGTTCTTTTACCTGTTCGTGGTGAATGAGTTCATGATTGATCAATACTTCATTCTGCATATCTTTTTTGTCTTTGAAAAAAATCCAGAATACAGCATACTGTGCCGTGAAACCTTTGTCAGTTCCTGTGTTTTTGCTGAACATGCCCGTTATGTTGCGCATATACCAATTGGCATGAATAAATTTCATGATTGCAGTCTGGTGTTTGGTAGCTATGAAAAACCTATAAGGATTAATGCATTCAACTTATTAAATAAATAACGGTTATGTAAATCCTTATAGGTTTAGAAACGATCATAAAGACTAGCGAAAATTTCATACTGCTATTATAAACCTATCATTATAAATGCGCCCCAGTATTTGGGATTGGGATATGTTTTCATCAATTCTTTTTTGGCTTTGCTGAAGGCTTCTCTCTTATTGCCGGATTGCAGCCAATACGTATAAAAATTTTCCATCAGCTGTATGGTTACTTCATCGGAAACTTTAGAAAGACTCATAATAATAGATTTGGCACCGGCTACAGTAAATGATCGCTGTAATCCATATACACCTTCTCCTGTTTTTACTTCACCCAGTCCGGTTTCACAGGCACTCAATACAACCAACTCGGTGTTGTCCAGCGAAAGGTTCATAGCTTCATAAGCAGTTAATATGCCGCTGGTTTTATTAATTGTATTGATATTGTCTGTAAGCATTAATTCTCCGCCATTGTATAACAGCACGCCTGATTCTAATAGCGGGTTAGTAGCAACCTGCTCACTGATATCGGTAGAATTGCTTTCTATCGTATTTGCCCAAAAGAAACCATGTGTAGAAATATGAAATACCGTTTGATTGTGAATGGATTTAACAGTATCCTCTGTAGCTGAATTTTCAAGATATAATGTAGAGATCCATTTGTCTTTTGTTAACAGAGAATCAATTTTAAGTACTTCTTCTTCCGATCCTGGTAATTGATCTACTGTTTGTTCATCCGCAGGGCTAACAGAGTAATAAGTAGGATTACCGACTAATGTAATGGTTGAGATAGCTTTTTTAGCAGTTACGGTTTTTGAATTCGCATTTGATCTGTTAATAATATCTCTGCATGTTCCTATACATACAATATTTTTAGAATTGATCAGAAATTCACCCTTGTCGTCTTTTAATGTTTCTAAATTTATCTGATTATAAACACCATCACTTGCAAAATAAATGGTTGAGTATTTTTCCGAAATAAGTGGTGTGATCGGTTTCCAGAATTGATTATAAGAAAGATTATCTGCCTGTTCGAATTTCATTATGTTTCGATAGTACTTCAAATGTTTTGTCTCTAAATCACTTCCATTTTTTTCGATTATAAATTCAGGACTTTTTGAGCTTTTATTAACTGATACAAAGGCATACCAGATCGTGTCGCTGAAAGATTTTGTATAAAGTCTGAAAGGAATTGTTTCTATTGCTATTTCATTTTCCTGTAAACTTTCTTTCAGCTTTTTCCAATTATATAGATTGCTATTTTTCGATTTGCTGCTCTCAACAAAATCTTCGGATATAGAACTTAATTCTTTTTCAATAAATTCTAATGAGCCTTCCAGAGCGGCTATATCCACACCATTTTCTTTTCTTTGTGTCACACTCATCGAGTAGGCAATAGATAATTCATCTCGTGTGTTCTGCCAATCCTGATACAAACGTATTGAAGTAGTGTCGCCACTTGCATAAATTCTATTTTTTATTTTTAGTAATGAATTTAAAAGTAATGATTTAGTTTGAAGCTGAATGTTTAAAACCTTCTCGATCATTGATGGGTCGGATGGATTATTTGTGAATGCAATTGTTTTATAGAATTCAAAATCGACTTTAATTTTATCCCAATAAGCAACTTTACCTCTTTCACTTAAAAACGGAAACACCTGATTTAGATATAAAAGAGATTTGTTGGTACATTCTTCAATGTTTTCAATCGCTTTAAGATTGTTTCCTAAAATGTAATACATCTGAGCACTGCTTCCCAGAGCAGAAATATAACCAGGGTGTTTATCGTCGAATATATTTTTATACTGATCTCCTGATTTTTGAAAGAAAGAAAGCGCATTTGAATATTGAGTGGAACGATAATAAATCTTTCCGGATAGATAGTCCAGCTGGGCACTGTGTACATTCAGTACACCAACATTGCTGCTCCAAATACTTTTCGCTTGTTCAATATTTGCTAAGGCCTTAGGGTATTGATTGGTTTGAGCATAAAATATAGCAAAATCTTCAAGCGCTTCAGCATACAGAATCGATTTATCACCTGCGTTATTTTTTATGACCAGTAATGATTTGTTAAACGTGTCTTCTATAGACTTGTTTGTACTTTTATTTTTCTTTTTTGTATACTGATTGGCTTCAAATGTAGCAAGTGCATATTGATGCATCAGTACCCCGGTTTTGATATTATTTTCGCCGTATTTCTTTATATATATATCGAGTGCGTCTTTAATAGATGATTCTGCTTTTTCATAATCGCCAATAGCAGCATATAATTGTTTGTAGTATAAAAGACTGGTTGCATAAGGAATGGATTTTTCCCCAAAAGTAGTTTTGTTTATTTGTAGCGATCTTTCAAAATACGTATCGGCATCTGCATAGTTTCCTATAACCAGATTCAGCTCACCTAAATAATTTAATGTGTTGCAAATGCTCTTATCGTTTTCACCTAAGATCTGTACTTTTTTCTTTAGGATGGTTGTTAATAATCTGTTTGCTTTTTGATATTCACCTTTTTTTGTATAAAGCAATCCGATTTCTTCAACTAAAAATAAATCGTCGTCTTCATCAATGTCGGCTTGTGCGGCAACTTTTTTAGTGGTTTTTAAATAATCATCGGCACGAGGGTAGTCGCCTTCAAGTACATATAATTTAATGTTCATTTCCAGTGCCAGAATATAGTCACGAACGTATTGTTTTTTATTGCTCTGGCTAAAAATAGTAACACTTGTGTTCAGGTATTCTGATGCTGATTTGTAATCTCCTTGTATTGTTTTTAGTTCACCCATTTGGGTTAGATAAATGGCATAAATGGGATGTTGATTTCCAAGGGCCGTTTCTATTTCTTTTAAATTTGTATCCAAACGCTTAGAAGATATGTCGTATTCTTCGGTGAATATATATAGCTCTGAAACGTCAATTGAACTTTTAATGTATGCCGGGTGAGCATAAGAAATTTTATTTTTGAGATCAATATCAAGGGTTTTGGAATAAATGTTTTTTGCTTCGTTAAATTTATTCAGATTGAATGTATAGAATGCTGCTTTATCTAATAAAAGCATGTTGCAGGCAGGTGAATTATTTCCGGTAAGCGCTGCTTGAAGTAAAAATGCCTGAGAGAATACCTTTTCGGCTTCTTCATACTTTTGTTGTTTTATCAATACTTCAAATAATGTCCTCAAATATTTCTCTCTAAGATAATGAATGGATGGAACAGCAGGTGATGATAAAAAATCTTTAATCATCTTTTCTGACAGGTTCCAATTTTTATTTGCCATTTCGTTTATAATATCCGGAAAAGCATTTGAAGAGTATGTTAAACTGCTTTTGTTAAAATAACTATATACTTTAACAGCGGCATCGTTTTTATAATATGCTGCTTCTTCCAGCTTGTGCTGGTTGTTTAAGGCAATTACTAATGCATTTTCAATATTGATCTGGATCGGGGAGTGTGGCTGATAGTACCGCTGAGAAAGTGCAGAAGCTGTTTTGAATACATTTTCAGCAGACGAAAAATCAGCGTTATCTGTATAAGCCAGACCAAGTAAATAATAAAGTTGTGCTTTGTAGCCTTCGCGGTTATGGATTTCCTGCTTGATAAAGGAAATCTGATTCTTTATATAAGAAATGGTTGAATCAGAAAATCCATTCTCTAAATACACCTGGCCTTTTAATAAAATGTATTTGGCCAGTAAATTCTGGCGCAACATCTTTTCCGTTATCTCTGGTTCTGCATATTTTATTGTACCTCCCGCTCTATATACAGAATCTTTTAAAAGCATTGAAGAAACAGCTGTAATGTGTCGGTTAACTGAAAATGCTACCTCATTCAAAAAACCTTTTTTATACAGTGCAACTGTATGGTAATAGCTGATCAGTTCTTTATCGTATGGAAGTAAAAACGGCGAGTTGGTAGTAATGGTTTGGTAAATAGAATCCGTAAGAGTATATATTCCCCGTTGATGATAAAATTCACAAAATGCTTCAAACGTTTGTGCTACGCTGCTTTTATATTTTTCATTGGTTAATGCAGGTAAAAGAGTATATATTATTTTTATTGCGCTATTTACTTCATCCACCTTGTCCAGCTTGTCTGAGAAGAATGCCAGAAAACAGGTAGCTCTTAATAAATCAATTTCATTGTCTTTCTTTTTTCGATTTAGAGCAGTAATGATTTTTTTTGAATAAAAATATCCGCCTTTATAATCGCCTTGATCAGCAAAAATAGAAATTTGAGTAAAGTCTTTTTCTATATCCGATTTTTTCTGTGCCTTTGATATAAAGCATGAAAGCAACGTGCACAATGAAATAAAAAACAATTTCAACCAACTCATAAATATACTCGCTAAATAATACTGTATAATTAATTAAATCCGTAGCGAAGTAGAATTTCACTGCTACCACCACTATTGTAATTTTGATTGGCTGTTGGTGAAATACTAAACTCATATCGGTATCCCAATAAAATTTTTGGTGTAATATTTACGTTAGAGTATAAGGCTAACACGTTGGAGTATACATAACCAAAACCTGCTGTAAATGTTTGGTTGAAAATCATACTAACGTTTACATAATAGTTTAACGGACGAGTGGCGTAATAACGCACTAATACATTTGGTTGTATGGCAATAAAATCCGTGATATTGAATTTAATCCCCGACATGAAAAAGATATTTTGATTCACCAGCGATTTGTTGGTTGCTTTATCTACATATAATTTATGCGGATCTATCATAACCAGATCGGGTATGGATAAACCGGCATAGAATGATTTTTTCTTGTAATAGGCTCCGGCACCCAGGGTTCCTACAATTCCTTTGGTAGCATTCGAAGAAAAATAAGGGTCGTCCTGATCCCATCTAAACAATGCATTAGTTATGCCAAAATCTACCTGAGAAACACCAGCTTTTAAACCAAACTGCAGAAAGGATTCTCTGCCTGTTTTGATTTGATAGCTTGCATTGGCTGATACATTCACCTGATAAAAATCTCCGATTGCATATCTGTTTAATACAAGACCACCTCCTACGTTCTTACCTAATGGAGCATCAACTGTTATGAGTTGTGTAGTAGGTGCGTTTGGATATTTGGTTGCCTGTGATCTGTATAATGCAGTTGCACGCATATTTGAAGCCGAACCCGCATAGGCTGGATTGTAGTATAACAGCACATTCTGGAACTGCCCGATGTTGGGGTAAATTTGAGCATTCGTAATAAGAGGCATTATTAGTACGAATAGTAAAATGATTTTTTTCATACAAGTATATTCGAATCAAATATGTTATTCTAAAATTTGAGGTGCCGAAGCGATTAATAGATTTGTGTTTTGATTGATCAACGTAAAACCCGTATAGTTCCTTTGATCTCCCGGTTCAGGCCTTCTTCTTCGATAAATACATAAAAGTAAATACCTGCTTCCACAGGTTCTCCCTTAGTGTTTGTTCCTGACCAGTCATTTTGATAATCTGAAGTTTTATAAATAACGTTGGATGCAGCATCCAAAATAGTAATTTGATTTTTCTTACTGACGTCTGTGTAGCCTATAAATAACACATCATTTTTGCTGTCGTTATTAGGGGTCATAACTTCATTTACTTTTAGCGGAGGAGCATCCTGTAAATTATGAATTTCTATGGTTACATAGGCTACGTCAGATGTAACACCATTTGAATCCGTAATAGTGTATCCTATTCTCGCCGTACCGTTAAGGCCTTGCGAAGGATGTACTGTTAATACTCCGGTAGCTTGATTCAGTTGAAAAGTTCCTACTGAAGGATTGTAGAAGATATCCTGATTGCCTGCATTGACAATATCGATATCTGTAAGATTTACTCTTAAATGTCCTGTTATACCATAGTCATTCTTGAGCAGGTTAATACTATCATCCGCTATTGTACCATCGCTTCTTGTTAAGATAACAGTATCTGCTACTGCTGTTGGCCGTTGGAAATTATCATATACACTAAATGAGAAAGTGGTATCGAGACTGAAGAAGTTATTAGTAGAGGTTAATACAAGATCGATATCAAATGTACCTGCTGAAATTCCTGTAATGTTTCCTCCTGCGTCAATAGAAGCTACTTGTGTTCCGTCTGTTTGTTCATAGCTGGCTGTACCTGTATAATCAGATGGTAACTGATAATCAAACAACGCTGTTTTGTTAATAAGAATACCCGGAAGTGTTAACAGAGAAACAACAGGAGTTGCTTTGTTAACAATAATTTTCATGGAATCTTTTGCTGTTTGGTATTGAGAAGTGAAATCCTGAGAGGCGACCAGCCATACATCAGAATTCGGCACACAGGTAATTGTTACTAATCCATTTACTAAACTGATACATCCGTTTGTTGACGGACTGATGGAATACGAGATAGGAGCACCGCTCAGACTTGTTGCTGTTATGTTGAAGGGTGCATCACCATACGTTTTAACAAGGGTAGGCTGTGTGAATTTTAATTTAGGATTGGCCAGATTCAATATCTTAAGATCCAATGACGTGTTTACGAAACAACCAGCTCCGTTTGTTGCGGTTACTGCAATCGTATAAATACCTGCGATATTTGGAATTCCTGTAAGTTGTGTAACTCCGGCATTTGTAGTGAGCTGTAACCCATCAGGCAGACCTGCAGCATCAAATGTAAACGATGTTCCGAATGAGAGAGTGAATGGTGTAGATTGAACATAAGGTGTAGTAATCTTTCCATTGTCTAATATAGTCGGACTTAAAACCGGTTGTACAATAACGATAGGATTGCCTGTTGGTTTGGCAGCCAGGGTTGAGGTACACTGTTGGTTAATTGTACCGTTGTTCGTCAGGCTTGTTGTTGTTACTGACGATGTTCCTGTAATTGTAAAGATGCTACCGCTGTTTACAGTAATGGTATTTGCAATAAATGTCTCTGTACTTGTTGTTGTATAGTTGCCGTTTATAATAGCATTCGTGCTTGCATCCGGAGGGTTGTTGCTCCATGCGCTGCCATCCCATGTAGTAGAATTTATGCCAACTACTAAAGAATAACTTTGTGTAACAGTACAAAGTCCCTCTGTGGCAGTAAGAGAGAATGTATATGTATTGGCGACTGTTGGTTTTCCGTTGAGTGTGCCGTTTGCAATTGTGATACCCGGAATACTTCCTGTAGAAGTCCACACAGGTGTTGTCATGTTAGTAACAGAAAATGTCTGTGAAAAACCTGCGCCAAGTGTCGCTGGTCCCACAGTAGAAGGACTGATAACCGGAACATTCACAGTTACAGGAATCGTAATATCTGTTCCCACACAACCGTTCAGGGTAGGTGTTGCAATATAGTTAATTGTTCCACTGCCACTTGTTGCACTTAAAGTCTGACTAATTACTGTTCCACTTGCAGTAGAAGCTGATGCCCCTGTAACTGTTCCACTGACGGGGCTTACTGTCCAGGTGAAGCTTGAACCGGAAGGAGTAGAAGCCAATGTGATATTGGTAGAAGTTCCGGAACAGATGTTGATAGCTGAGACCGGAGTTGCTGTCGGTACTGGTTTGAAGGTAATGGTAACCTGATCGCTTACAACCGGGCATAATCCAGGAAGGGATGAGTATGTTAAGGTCACACTTCCAGCCGTAATCTCTGTAACGGTAGGTGTATATGTAGCATTTGCAGTTGTTGCGTTAGGAGCATAGGTTCCTGATCCTCCGCTCCATGTACCGATGGATCCCGATGCACTCAAAAGAACGGGTACTGCATTCGCACAATAGCTTTGGTCAGGGCCTGCATTTACGGTAGGTGCAGGTGTAAAGGTGATGGTAAGTGTGTCTGTACCTATCGGACAAGGAGAGGAGATGGCTCTTAATACAATTTTTGTTTGTCCATTAGTTTTATCAAGCGTTGATGGCGTATAAGTAGACGTGAGAGATGCTGTGTTTGAAAAAGTACCTGTACCTGTACTTGCCCATTGGCTGCTGGTTGCATTATTTTTTATTCCGGATAAATTAATTGATCCAGATGCTGAACAGGCAACAATATCTGCACCAGCAATTGCTGTTGGTGCAGCGTTAACCGTTATTGTTACTCCTGTACTTGTTGCGGTAGTTGGCGACGCACAGGTTGCACTGGAAGTTAATACGACAGTAAATACATCTCCATTAGCAGCACCTGTAATAGAATAGGTTGTAGTAGAAGCTCCGAAAATAGCTGTTCCATTTTTTTGCCATTGATAAGAAGGAGTTGCACCTCCGTTTATTGGCGTTGGTGTGAATGTAACATTTGCCCCCAAGCATATTGTAGTAGCTGAAGGGCTGATTGAAACAGTTGGTGTCAGTAATGGATTTACCGTCATCGCAATTCCGGTACTTGTAGCTGTTGTTGGTGAAGCACATCCGGCACTTGAAGTTAAAACAACCGTAAATACATCCGAATTTGAAATGGTGCTTGTTGTATAGGTACTGCTTGTTGCACCTGCAATAACTGCTGCATTTTTCTTCCACTGGTATGCAGGTGTTGTACCGCCGTTTGTAGGTGTTGCTGTGAATGTTACTGCTGTTCCGGTACAGATTGTAGTTGCCGTAGCAGTTGTAGCAACAGCCGGCACAAGCGTTGAATTAACAGTCATTGTTATACCGGGACTGGTTGCCGTTGTTGGCGACGCACAAGTCGCATTGGAAGTTAATATCGCGCTGAATACGTCTCCGGTTACAGCAGATGTAGTTGAATAGGTTGAAGTAGAAGCCCCTGAAATAGTTGTTCCGTTTTTTTGCCATGTGTAAGAAGGCGAAGCTCCTCCATTTGTTGGAGTAGGAGTGAAGGTAACATTCGTTCCCGTACAGATTGTTGTTGCTGAAGCATTAATTATAACAGAAGGAACCAGGTTTGGATTCACGGTTATGGTTACTCCCGGGCTTGTTGCAGTAGTTGGTGAAGCACAAGTTGCATTTGAAGTTAATACAACACTGAATATATCACCATTAGTAATCGTGCTAGTTGAATAAGTTGAGTTTGAAGCGCCCGCAATAGGTGCTCCATTTTTCTGCCATTGATAGAAAGGAGATGTTCCTCCGTTTGTTGGTGTAGGTGTAAAGATAATACTCGTTCCGGAACAGATTGTTGTTGCTGTCGCACTAATAACAACAGATGGAATTAGTATTGGATTCACAGTCATAGTAATTCCGGTACTTGTAGCTGTTGTTGGCGAAGCACATCCGGCATTGGAAGTTAGTACAACCGTGAAGACATCGGAATTTGAAATGGTGCTCGTTGCATACGTACTATTAGTGGCTCCTGAAATGGCTACTGCATTTTTCTCCCACTGGTAAGCTGGTGTTGCTCCGCCGTTTGTTGGCGTTGCGGTATATGTTACTGATGTTCCGGTACAGATTGTTGTTGCCGTAGCAGTTATTGAAACAGCCGGCACAAGCGTTGAATTAACAGTCATTGTTATACCGGGACTGGTTGTCGTTGTTGGCGATGCACAAGTCGCATTGGAAGTTAATACCGCGCTGAATACGTCTCCGGTTACAGCAGCTGTAGTTGAATAGGTTGAGTTTGAAGCGCCCGCAATAGATGCTCCGTTTTTCTGCCATTGATAGAAAGGAGATGTTCCACCATTTGTTGGTGTAGGAGTGAAGGTAACATTCGTTCCCGTACAGATTGCAGTAGCACTGGCATTGATTATAACAGAAGGAACTAAGGTTGGGTTCACCGTTATTGTTACTCCAGAACTTGTTGCGGTTGTTGGTGAAGCACAAGTTGCATTTGAAGTTAATACAACACTGAATATATCACCATTAGTAATCGTGCTAGTTGAATAAGTTGAGTTTGAAGCACCTGCAATAGATGCTCCGTTTTTCTGCCATTGGTAGAAAGGCGATGTTCCACCGTTTGTTGGCGTAGGTGTAAAGGTAATACTCGTTCCGGCACAGATTGTTGTTGCTGTCGCACTAATAACAACAGATGGAACTAGTATTGGATTCACAGTCATAGTAATTCCTGTGCTTGTAGCCGTTGTTGGTGAAGCACATCCGGCAGTTGAAGTTAAAATAACCGTAAATACATCTGAATTTGAAATGGTGCTTGTTGTATATGTGCTGTTTGTTGCACCGGCAATAACTGCAGCATTTTTCTTCCACTGGTAAGCTGGTGTTGCTCCGCCGTTTGTTGGCGTTGCGGTATATGTTACTGAAGTTCCTGTACAGATTGTATTTGCCGTAGCAGTTGCTGTAACAGCCGGCACAAGCGTTGAATTAACAGTCATTGTTATACCCGGACTGGTTGCCGTTATTGGCGATGCACAGGTTGCATTGGAAGTTAATACCGCGTTGAATATGTCTCCGGTTACAGCAGCTGTAGTTGAATAGGTTGAAGTGGAAGCGCCCGCAATAGTTGTTCCATTTTTTTGCCATGTATAAGAAGGAGATGTTCCTCCATTAGTAGGTGTAGGAGTGAAGGTAACATTCGTTCCCGTACAGATTGCAGTAGCACTGGCATTGATAACAACAGAAGGAATGAGAGTTGGGTTAACTGTTATTATTACTCCAGAGCTTGTTGCGGTTGTTGGTGATGCACAGGTTGCATTTGAAGTCAGTACCACGCTGAATACATCACCGTTTGTAATCGTACTTGTTGAATACGTGGAAGTAGAAGCACCTGAGATAGCTGTTCCATTTTTTTGCCATTGGTAGAAAGGTGAAGTTCCTCCGTTAGTTGGAGTTGGTGTGAATGTAACGGATGTTCCCGGGCAAATTGTAGTTGCAGTAGCAGTTATTAAAACCGATGGTGTCACTGTCGGGTTCACCGTCATAGTAATTCCGCTACTTGTAGCTGTTGTTGGTGACACACAGGTAGCAGTTGAAGTTAATACAACCGTAAATACATCACCATTTGAAATGGTGCTTGTTACGTAATTGCTTTTTGTTGCCCCTGAAATACTTGTTCCATTGACACTCCATTGGTAAGTGGGGACTGTTCCTCCGTTAGTTGGTGTTGCAGTAAACGTTACTAACGTTCCTGTACAGATTGTAGTTGCGGTAGCAGTTGTAGCAACTGAAGGCACAAGTGTCGGATTAACGGTTATTGTTACACCCGGGCTGGTTGCGGTTGTTGGCGACGCACAGGTTGCATTGGAAGTTAATACTACGCTGAATACATCACCGTCTACAGCAGCATTTGTTGAGTAGGTTGAATTTGAAGCACCACCGATACTCGTTCCATTTTTCTGCCACTGATAGAAAGGTGAAGTCCCACCATTTGTTGGTGTAGGGGTAAAAGTAATATTCGTTCCCGGACAAATAGTTGTTGCTGAAGCATTGATTACAACAGAAGGAGTCAGGGTTGGGTTAACCGTCATTGTTACCCCGGAGCTTGTTGCGGTTGTTGGTGATGCACAGGTTGCCGTTGAAGTCAGTATTACAGTAAATACATCACCGTTTGCAATGGTACTGGTTGAATACGTTGAATTTGAAGCACCTGAAATAGTTGTTCCGTTTTTCTGCCATGTATAGGAAGGTGATGCTCCTCCGTTTGCTGGTGTTGGTGTGAAGGTGACAGATACTCCGGGGCAAATTGTAGTTGCAGTGGCAGTCAATGTAACAGAAGGAGTTACTGTCGGATTCACCGTCATAGTAATCCCTGTACTTGTAGCGGTTGTTGGTGAAGCACAGGTAGCAGTTGAAGTTAATACAACCGTAAATACATCGGAATTTGAAATGGTACTTGTTACGTAATTACTTTTTGTTGCACCGGCAATAACCGAAGCATTCTTACTCCATTGGTAAGTAGCCCCCCCTCCGCCGTTTGTTGGCGTTGCAGTAAATGTTACTGCTGTTCCGGCACAGATCGTTGTTGCGGTAGCAGTTGTAGCAACTGAAGGCACA
>Ga0206905_10014_pt1 | contig 49355 bp, 51 predicted proteins | sample Alteio_BWOrgHeat_43_FD_152940 | JGI IMG/M metagenome (GOLD analysis project Ga0206905, IMG submission 152940) | Enriched cells from forest soil in Barre Woods Harvard Forest LTER site, Petersham, Massachusetts, United States -... | ecosystem: Environmental > Terrestrial > Soil > Temperate forest >...
TGTATGCTTGACAAATAAATTTTTACTGATTATACTAAAATTTAAAGATAGATATAATTAACAAGGGGTTTTTATGAAAAAAAGAAGATCAAGCAAAACAACGCACAAAAAAAGCACCATGATTATGAGACAAATCCACAGAATGTCTGCAGAAATTAAAAGACTTTCTCGCTACATCAAGTCTTGGTAATTTTATTTGGTAAGAACCAGTGGGGTTTTTTGCATTGGTAAATAATCAGTGGAATACCACACATGATGAGAAGGCCAATGATTAAAAAGCTATCGTAAAAAAGCAAGCTTCCTGTTGCGATCTGCGTGGGAGGGATAAAACTCAATAGAATTGCCGCAATGGATGTGATCATTCCAACACTTGCGACAAGCCAGATCCCTTTATGTCTATAGGGGATTGTATAGGCTCTTGGTACATGAGGTTTCACGTAGCGCAGTCTAATTGCTGAAATAAACATCAATACATACATCACAAGATAACTCTGCGCGCTTAAAGCGCTTAATATCCAGTAAGAGCTGCTTAAAGAAGGCATATATAGAAAGACTAACGAGGCAGCTGTTACGATAATCGCTTGGAAAAGGAGGAGATTTACCGGTGTTCCATGTTTATTCACCTTTTGAAAATAGGGAGGAAGATTTCCATGGATGGACGTTGCATAAAGCCCCTTTACAGGACCTGCTATCCAAGCATTTGTTTCAGCGATAGCTCCAATAATCAGGAGCACTCCCATGATGGGAAGGATCCATTCTAGATTATATGCATTAAAGAAAATATGGAATGCATCCATGAGGCCTGCTACAAGGCTGATTTTCTCCTTGGGGATTACAATTGCAATAGCAAGAGAGCCTAACATAAAAATAACGAATGTAATGATTGCTGCAATCAGGATGGATCTAGGAAAGTTCTTCTGTGGATTTTTGACGTTTGCAGCGTGTGCAGAGGATACTTCTAATCCGGCAAACGCTAAAAATAATCCCCCTAAAAATACCCAGCTTCCAATCCCTTCAAATTTTGGAAACATAGCATCGACAGTTAAAGGAGTTTCAGAAGGGTGAGTGGAGAACAGCCAGGTGAGTCCTAATCCAATAATGAGTAGTCCAGGAGCAATTGTTCCTAAAATGACTCCGATGGTGCTAAACAAGCTAGAAGTTTTTATTCCTAAGTAGTTCAGAAGAGTCATCCCCCAAAAACCGACTAAAATGACTGCAAGGACAAACTCCTTTGAAGGTGCAATTTTAGGATCTATAATAAAAGCAAGGGTCGCAGCGCAAAAAGAGAGGATGACGGGAAACCAACTCACATTATGGACCCACTGCATCCAGATAGCGAAGAATCCCCAACGATCTCCTAAAGCTTCTCTAACCCAAATATAGACGCCTCCCTCTCTTGACCATCCCGTTGCCAATTCTGCGGAAACAAGAGCGCTTGGTACAAGAAAAAGGAGAGCAACAATGACAAAATAAGAAATCATTCCCAATCCATATTCCGCTACAAGAGGAAGATTGCGTAAGCTTGCCATAATGGAGACGTTAAGCATGGCGAGGACGAAAACACTTAAAACCCGACGTTGTCCGTTTGCAAAAGCCACAAAAATTCTCCTTTTTTATCGTTCTAACTTAAATGCTTATAAATTGGAAAGAATTATTTTATAGGAAACATTATTTTAATATTATAGAATAAAGTTTAGAAGGCAAAGGGCCCATATCTAAAGTGTATGTGTTTTTATGCCAAACAACGCCATTAATGGAGAAGTTATGAAACAACAACAACCTAATAAGCCTCAACAACCTTTTCACCCAAGCAATCCAGGTCAAAAACCTGCGCATCCTATACAACAACCAAGTCAAAAACCACAACATCCTGGTCAAAAGCAACCAGGTAAGCAGTGGTAAGAGTTTACTCGTCGCTGAGCTGACTCTGATGCTTGGATAACCATCCAATAGCATCGTCGGAGCCGTAGTACGCTTTACCATCAACCACTAGGCATGGGACGTGTACTTCGCCTCCGATTCTTTGTAATTCTTTCTGTCCCGCATCGTTTCCATCTAAATTGGTCATTGGCACAGTTTTATGAATACTGTGTAGGTAGTCCATCACCTCGTGACAATAAGGGCAATTCGGTGTATAGTAGAGCGTAATCGCTGCTATCGCAGATAGTAGGGAAAATAAATTTTTCATAGATGCCTCCTAAAATGATCTTGCAATTTAGGGAGATTTTTTACAAATTGAAAAGGCATTATTAATTGGAGTGTCTATGAAAAAAATATTTTTTGGGCTAATTTCTGCCCTTTTAACTGTATTCGCACATGGAGATGAAACTATGAATTATCAAGAACCTAAAGCTCCCTTAACTTTTGAAAAGGGAAAAACCTACCAAGCCATTATTCATACAACGAAAGGAGATGTTGTATGTGAGCTATATCCTGAAAAAGCTCCTCTTTCTGTAACGAATTTTATTCAGCTAGCGCAAGGAGGATTTTATAATGGTCTTCTATTTCATCGTGTGGTACCTGGATTTGTCGTTCAAGGTGGAGATCCTCAAGGGAATGGAAGTGGTGGCCCTGGATATACTGTTCCTGCAGAAATTGGGTTGAATCATGAAAAAGGTGCTTTAGCTTGGGCTAGGACATCAGATCAAATTAATCCACAAAGACGCTCTAGCGGTTCTCAATTCTACATTACTTTAGACAAAGTTACTTATCTGGATGGCCAATACACTGTTTTTGGACAAACTGTCTCAGGAATGGATATTGTCCAAAAGATCAGCCAGGGAGATGTCATTAAGAGTGTGGAAATTAGTATTAAATAAAAATTATTTTGAAAAATAATGCGGTTAGTGAGTATAGTCAGAAATACTGACGCAAACGACATTTGTGAAGGTAGAGGGGGATATTCATATGAACATTCAATGCAAAAAACCGCAATTCAAAGCGATTGTTAAAAATCCATTAGCTGATAAATTAAAAGCTAAACATGCAAAAGCAATTTTGGAAGCAAGACTTAAAAAACGATTAAGATTAGTATCAAAAAAATACTGTTAAATAAATTTTTTTTAATTTTTCTTTCCTAATACAAAAAGCCTTCTATACATTGCTGTAGAAGGCTTTTTTCTTTTTTTGGCTTCGTTAAAAAGCATATAGAATTTAATTTTAAAAAAATTTTTATTTAATTTAATTCGAAATATGTTATATTAACGATTGTAGGGTAGATAAATAACAGTAACTGCCCCCATAACAAGGAGAATATTATGGCTAAAGCTAGAGCAAAAACAAAATCTAGAAAATCTTCTAGAAAAAGAGTTACAAAAAGAGCGAAAGCAAAAACTTCTACAAAACGTAGAAAAAAAGCAGCTCGTCGATAGTAAATCGACTACTTAACCCTTGAGGTTAAGTATTTTTGAACTGTTATCGAGCAGGTTTTGACTTGCTCGATTTTTTTTTGCCTAAAAGGAGCCTTCTGAGATGATTTCGCTTAAGGGCTTGCGTGGTGAGGGGATCTCTCGTTCTTGTAGTTCCTTAGGGAGTTTTTCCTTGGGGGCGAGTTTTCCAATGGCAATCATCGCTTCAACATTGTAGTCATCTGGGATATGAAGGACCTTTTTCGCCTTATCATAGTCAAAACCCTCCATTCCATGGACAACGTATCCTCTGCTTGTCCCTTCTAAGGCAAGAGACATCCATGCGGCACCTGTATCAAAACTATGTGTGCGCTCAGGCTTATTATTGTGTTCAAAAAGAGTTCTCGAAACAACAACGACTAAAGCTGCTGCATTCTTTGTCCATGATTTATTAAAATCAATCATCAGATCAAAAAACGTATCCCAAGAAGAGGTGTTTTTCTTTGCATAGAGAAATTTCCAAGGTTGCCCATTATAAGAAGAGGGAGCAAAACGGGCCGCTTCAAAAAGAGGCATAAGTTCTTCATCGCTCATTTCTTCTCCAGTCATCGACCGGGGTGACCATCGATTTTTAATGATCGGGTTGATGGGGTAGTTGACTTTTCTATTTTCCATAATTTATTCCACTCTGTTAACTGTTATTTTCAGTCACGTTAACAAAAATGAAGAAATAGGTTCCAGTTAATTTTTACATTTCAAGCGATGAAATTTTAACTATAGATAAGATTAACGCAAAAGCGCAAAGTCGCCAAGGCGCAAAAAGAGAAAATAAATAATTAATTTTTGCGTCTTGGCGCCTTTGCGTTTTTGCGTTTAATTGTATGCAATTCCTGAGTTTGAAACACATAAATTGACTTAATATTAATCCATTTGCGATCGTTGATTTTTGGCGCTTTGAACCCGCCTATCGTCAAATTTTGAATCACATTAGGTATAGCATGAAAATCGTTGTTGTTGGTCCTGGCTCTATGGGAAGTGCTTTTGTGGGACATTTTGCAAAAGCGCATGATGTTGTGACTTGTGGACGTCATGATAAGAAAGCTTCGCTTATTAAGGGGGCAGAGATTGTACTTCTTGCAGTAAAACCTAAAGACCTTGCTGCTGTTTCGAAAGAAATTGGGCCTTTGCTGACAAAAGAACAAATCTTGATTAGCATGCTAGCTGGAGTAACGCTTGATACATTAAGAACTCATTTTCCCTCCTCCCATCTTTTAAGAATCATGCCTAACCTTGCTCTTATTTGTAACGAAGGGGTTATTGGGATTGTAGATGATCAGAGTTTACCCTCTGAGCAAAAGAAAAAGATAGATACTCTTTTTCATGGGCTTGGCCTTCTTTCTTGGGTTCCTGAAAGCAAGATAAATGCTATTAGCGCTCTTGCTGGATCGGGTCCAGCTTTTATGTATTTGATTATTGAAGCTATGATTGAAGGGGGAATTTATATGGGGCTTACAGCGGATCAATCGAAAGAATATACTCTTCAGATGATCAAAGGTTCTATTGAGCTTCTTCAATTTGAAGGGAAAACTCCTACTGAACTCACTTATAGAATTGCTTCTCCAGCCGGCACAACTATTGCTGGCCTTAAAAAAATGGAAGAAGATGGCGTACGGGGCTGTATTATCAATGCTCTAATAGAAACCTATAAAAAGAATTGAGGAGTTTTTTGTGGAGCTAGGTTTTTTTGTGAAGGGGATGATATTAGGTTTTTCAATTGCGGCGCCGGTTGGGCCAATTGGAGTGCTCTGTATTCGGAGGACGATCCAGTATGGGAGATGGTCGGGTTTTTTTTCGGGAATGGGCGCTGCGGTCGCAGATACTCTTTATGGAATGATTGCAGCATTGGGGCTTACTTGGCTTTCAGGCTTTATGGTAGCTGAGCAATTTTGGTTCAGAGTAGTTGGCGGGGCGTTTTTACTTTATTTGGGAATAAAAACATTTAGGGCAAAACCAATGGGAAAAGGGAACGAGGTGACCCATAAAACTCTTACCAAAGACTTTGCTTCGACGTTTTTTTTAACAATGACAAATCCGATGACCATTATTTCTTATTTGGCGATCTTTGCAGGCTTGGGGCTCACTCCGGAAGAGGGGAGTCCAACAAAATTAATTCTCGGTGTTTTTTTCGGTTCTGCCATTTGGTGGATTATCCTTAGCGAGGGAGTTACCTTATTTCGTAGTATGGTAAGCGAAAGGGTAATGACTTTGATCAATCGTTTTGCTGGGGCGCTCATCGCCGCTTTTGGTATAGCTGCCTGGCTGAGTCTTCTTTAACTCTTTATAATTTAGCATGTTATAGTTAGTGTGTCACGTTTTGCGAGGGAATCTATTGTTTTTTATAAAAATTTTTCTTGATAAGATAGTCGGATAAAAGATACAGGAGGAATACAGAAAGGAGGGAATATGATGACTAAAGTTTTAGGGGTTTTGATTTTTATTGGGGGCGTTGTTTTGATCCTTGCTTCCAATAATATTGCTGAGCGTGTGGCAGCAGGAAGAGGAGAGATATCAAGTGGACAGAGAAAAGTTGATACAGCAAATGAGCTGTTTTCTATGAATCAAAGGACAAAGCCGATAGGTGGCTTAGTCACGGGGTCTGCACAAGATAAGATTAATGCAGGCACTCAAGAAGCAGATAAGTATGATCGGCTTGCTGGTCAACTGCAAACAGGTGGATATGTCCTCTGTGGCGTGGGTATTGTCGTATTTATTATAGGATGTTTCCGTCGAAAAAAATAAAGGGGTTTTATGCTAGGAACAATTTTACTTATTATCTTAATTTTGATGCTCATTGGAGCTGTCCCAAGATGGAATTACAGTCGTGATTGGGGTTATGCTCCGTTTGGCGGTTTAATGACTATCTTGATTATCATCTTGATTTTGGTTCTTTTAGGAGTCATTTAGAAGCAATCATTTTGTTCTGTATGTCCAAAGGGGCATACAGAACAAAATCTTTTCGAAATTTATTTACTCACTTTACGCAAAATGGTGTCGCCAGTTCCTGGCTCGGAGGAGGCGGTGCATCTTTTCCGTGGGTTCCCACCCACGGCTAACAACTGCCATCGCTTCGCGATTTGATTACCGCTTTGCGGTTAAGAATCTGTTTAAACTCTTTATGAACCTGAGTTTTGGGTTAAAGTAAGATTCTAGTTTGCGAGCGCAAGCGAGCTTTGGAGTGCGCAAATTTATTTGCGCTTTTTTTCAAGGCGATTTATCGCCGCTAAGTTGTACATCGATAAATCGATGTAGAGAAAAGCGCAAATAAATTTGCGCACTCCAAAAAGCTCGCTTGCGCTCGCTTCATTAAAACCCAAAACTCAGGTTATGAAAAATTAAAATCGGTTACGCATACGGGGGCGGTTACGGAAGAGGGATTGCTGCTTCGCGCTCGTATTCGTTAACTCGTCGTAACCGTAACCGCCCCCGTATGCGTAACCGATATTTCTTTAAAAATTTTAAACAGGTTCTAAGATGAAAATCAGGTAAATAGACCTCTTTCGAAATTTGCTTTGCCCGAAAAAATCGATGATTTTTTTGGGCAAAGCAAATTTCGAAAGAGGTCTATTTACCGGCGACTTTGTTTACAGCTTCGTCGGGGGTCATTTTGTTATTGTCGGCTAAATCCATGGCTTTTGTCTTTTGTTCGGGAGTGAATTTATTGTATTTCATTCTCGCTCGGTAGCCCATGGCAGATTTAAAGCTAGACTCATCGCTTTGAGGGATCTCTTTTTTGCATGCGGTATTGTTTTCATCGCATTTGGTTGACTTTTCTTTGCATTTGTCTACGCAGTCAGAATTTTCTTGTTTGCAAGAATCTGTGTCTCTTGTGCATTTTTTTCGTCTTTCTTCACACCGTTTTTTGCAACTGTCGATATCCCTTTTGCAGGAGTCTTCTTTTTTTTCGCAGGTGCTCTTAGCTTTTTTTTCCCAGGCTATGAGATCGCTTGTAGACAAGCAAAGTAATGTGGTTGCGCTTAGCAATAGAAGATTTTTCATGAAATTCCCTCCGTTTGCTTCTTTGTATAGATAATAATTATTATAAGCAATCTTCTTACAGGGGTCGAATATTGACGACAAAGATGGTGATGTCATCTGTTCCACCATTCATGTAGGCAAGAAATGAAAGGAGGGTGGAAGAATGTTTAGAGAACTTATCTGGAGAAATAAGCTTGAACATAAAATCTGGGCTTACCTCGCATATAGGGCGTCTGATTTTTTCGAACTCTTGGGAGGAGAGGCTAGAATGGATGAAGGCAAACATCGCTTTTAACATGCGGATATCGTCGGGAGTAAAGGTTTCTTTATTAATAAAAAATTGATGAGCTTTTTGGACAATAATTTCGGGGTGTTCTATCACATCGATCACTTCTTTATCAGTCACAAAATCCCAGAGTCCATCTGTCGCAGTAATCAAAAGATCGTTTGGCTGTAGTGTCATGGCTGTAACAAGTGGGGTAGAGATAATGATCCCTGAATTTTTTTCTACTTTGAAGTCTCGATCTCCTATAGTCCTACTAAGATTAAGTCCTTCGGCCTTTCCGTTTGAACCAATCTGTCCAACTCGTTTTCTTTTTTTCCCAGAGGTGAGTTCAAAAGCTTCTTTGTATGCAGGATTAGCCAAAATAGCTCTAACGTACTCTTCTGGATGGTCGAAATTTCTTTCAGGAGAAAGAGGAAAGAGAGTTCCCTTTTCATTTTGTTTTCGGTAAATTTTCCCTTCAGAATCTCCAATAATTGATGAGTAGAGAATGTTGTCTATTTTATCGATTAAAGCAACGTAGGCAGTGGATCCACCAGTTGGATATTTGGAACAAATTTTTTCGTTTAGTTTATGAAAAATATCAATAAAAGCTTGCTCAATATCCCCGCTCATTTTCTCAATTTTTCGTAATAGCGATAAGGAGAGAGTGTGTTTTATCTCTATAGCTACAAGCTCTCCCATATTACAGTGCCCATCATAGACTCCACACAGGAAAAATCTTTCGTTTAAAGTCTGAACGCAACATCTATCTTGGTAAAGGCGTTTTTTCCCCATGAATTCAATGCCATTGAAGCTGGTTTGAAGAGGTTTTTCATAGCGGGGGAGAATATATTGTTCAGGTTGTGAGATGTCTCTTTCTTGCATCCCAATAAGAGTTTGATATACGAGCTTGGAGAGAAGAGGATTTTTTCCTAGATTGAGCTTGGCAATACTAAAACCATCTTTTGAAGTTCGTTGTATTAATTGGATAGAGGCCCTCCAATTTATTTGCTTATTTTCCTTTATTGCTGAGGTGATATAGAGCAGTTTTCCAACAAATACACTAAGGTCTACTTTTTTTAAGGAGTTGGATAAAAGATCGGCTTTACAGGGAACTTGCACTTGTCTTTCAAGAAATTCAATCTCTTTTGTTCTATGCAGCTGATAGAGAAGAGTATAAAGAGTTTGAATAACACATTGTTGTAATTTTGTAGGGGAAGTGTATGTGCAACATTCTTCATAAGCATTTTGCAAAGCAGTCTCAGGATTTTTGATGATGTCGGGCCCGTATTTTAATAAGTTGGGCCAGCTATGTGGATCTCCTATAACAAGGATATCTTCAGGTTGTACTGTTTGAAAAGTCACTTTAGGTGGAGAAGTAGAAGCCACTTTTAGAGAACGGAAAGCAAAGTGCCCATTTCTGAGGATAGCTGACTCTACATTTCCTAGTGTTAGGGCATATGCGATGTTGGTCCAGTTATCCTTACAAATAATAGATACGGACATGCCTCCTTTTACAAATGTTTGAGGACGTTTCAATTCAAATACAGAAACTATGTTTTCTAAAGTGGAGGCATAATTCCACTGTTTTGTTTTCAGCAGCCAGTTAAAATAATAGGAAAAGTTTGCTACAAAAAAGGCCATGGCAATTTCTCTTTGCTCTCCTTGATAATCCAGAATGCCTACAAGAGAATAGCTATCTGTGGAAATGCGAATTTTTGAGTTTTCTTCTGAAAAAAGGGTTCCCCCTTTACCGATCAGGCCATATTCATAGCGTGGGAGGATCTCTCTTTCGGGGTTGTCTACTCCATGAGCAAGCATCGCTTCACGGAAATTTTGGAACAGCTCTTCGATCCTCTCATCAAGGAGCATCCCCCCAGAAAAGAGCTGCAGCAGAGGAGGATCACTTGATTCAATTGGGGGTGCCGACATAGGCAGAATTATACTATTAAGCGCCTAATTTCTAAAGCGATAAAAGAATCAAATTGGATATATATAAGGGAAAGGAGTTTTTATGATTAAATTTTTTATTAGACCTCTTTCCAAATTTGCTTTGCTCGAAAAAATCGATGATTTTTTTGGCCTTTCAATCTGCTGCTGCAAGACATACTCAAGTGAGTAGGCGCAGCAGCAGCAGATCGAAAGGCCGAGAAAAGGGCGATTTTTTCGAGCAAAGCAAATTTGGAAAGAGGTCTATTTGCCTTTGTTTCGTTTTTCCAGTCTTAGTGAGTGTCTCATGACAGAGCGAGCTGTTTTTGCCGGGGGATGTTTTTGGGGAGTGGAGTATTTGATTAAGAAACTGCCCGGTGTGATCTCCACGCAGGTAGGCTATACAGGAGGAAAAAGTGCAGATCCTACCTACAAAGAGGTTTGTAGCGGAAGAACAGGTCATGTAGAAGCGATAGAAGTGATTTTCGACCCTGAAAAAATCACGTATGAGGAATTAGTGAAATTTTTCTTTGAAATTCACGATCCGACCCAAAGAAATGGGCAGGGGCCTGACATCGGAACCCAATACCATTCCGTTATTTTCTATGAAAACGAAGAGCAAAAAGAGGTGATTGAAAAGCTTATTGCCATTCTTGTGAAAAAGGGGTTTGACGTAGCCACCGAAGTTCTTCCAGTAGCACCCTTTTATCCTGCAGAGGATTACCATCAAGATTATTACAATAAAACCAGGCATCAGCCCTATTGCCACTTCCACGTAAAGCGCTTTTAAAGGAGAGCTGCTAGGTTTATGCAAAATGGTGACGCCAGTTCTTGGCTTGGATGAGGTAAGGCATCTTCTCCGTGGTGTGACGAACGAATGTGAGGAACCCACGGGAAATCGGCCCTCCACAGCCAAAGCCGCGGCAGCGGCGGCAGCTAATCAGGTTATTGATGAGTATGTTTGGTTTTGGGGGGCTTTTTGTGTTTGAGTTTTTTGGACGGGTGTTCTGTGCAACGATAGATGGTGATTTCGTCAGACTGAATTTGCTGGGTTGTGGTGTAGGTGGATCCTGAGGAGATTTGGATCGGTAACTGCTGTACTGGAGTAGCTAGCGTGAAGTCGTTATAGCGACTGAGGTTGTAGGACACGTTGGGCTGTAGATTGGAGACGGTAACGGTAAGAGTAAGGGGCATCGAAGTTGGGCGGGTGTTCGATTTATCTGCGATTTCAGGCCGTTCATAATTTACGCTTGTTTCTACTTTTACTGGCAGCGTCGCATCTATTGTTCCTGAAAGGGAGATTCCGCAATAATCGTTTAGGGGAAGGGAATAGATAGCTCCATCTTGAGCATTTGCCTGTTCTCTAGTAGCTGGGGTAGCGCTGAAAAAGTATTGAGGAGGTTTAGAAGGATCGCTCCAAACACCGTTATCGCTAAAGCTAATCTTAGTGCCATCAACGTCTGTTACAACGACAATATGGTCGTAATCTGCATCACCGGCATCAGGATCTGTGTCATCATAAAACAGGTATTGGTTCATGTAGACGCCAATAGAAACGGAGTTGCCGTTATTAATATTGTCTTTTACCCATGCAAAGAAATCTCCTTGAGACGAGTCCCATTCCTCTGCTTTTAAATGCATTTGTTCTGCAGCTTGTGTGGCATTCATTCCTAAAAGGAGTTGTCCTTGATCTTGCGGCATACCTGGCGATGCGAAATTTCGCGCATCGTATTGTGACATATATTGGCCGTAGTTCAAGCCTGCTGTGATGAAACAAACTTCACCGCAGTATCCATGGTTTTCGTTCCACTGGTATCTGGGTTCGACTGTCGTAAGTGCTGCTAAAGCTAAAAATAATGGGATCATACTTTCGATATTACGCAGAGGTATAATTAAGTGCTAGTTCTTTTTTTATATTGATAGAAGAGGAGGAGGGGGCTGATTGTCAAGAGGTTGCCTACGATGATCATGATGAGGTAGCGTGTGGGGGTGCCTATGTCGATATTCTCTGGAGGGAAAAAACTGACGATAATGGTAGTTGCGCAGCCAAAAAGGCCGAAGATGGCGGTTGTCCACATTCCTAGGTTTTTGCCAGGTATTTTAAATGATGTTGGTCGATCGGTGTATTTGTATCGAAGGCGGAGGGCTGCTGTGAACATTAAAATGTACATGATCATGTAAAGTTCGGTGCTGAGGGCTGTTAAAAACCAGTAGAAGGCATTTACGGAAGGGACGAGAAGGAAGATAAGACAGAAGAGAGAGACTAGGATCGCTTGAGCAAGGAGGATGTTGGAGGCAACTCCCGCTTTATTTTTGCGTGAAAAGAAGGGAGGCAAGAATCCAAATTCTGCTGCATGTAAAAGGCCTTTTGCAGGAGAGATGAGCCAATTGATCATGGTGCCGATGGAGCCTATGACAATTGCTAATGTGAGAACGGGGATGAGGGGTCTTAGGCCAAAAACATGAAAAAAATTGGTAAATACTTGCATGATTCCTGAAACAAGGTTGATCTCTTTTTCAGGAAGGACAAAAGCGATCGATAGGGATCCAAAGCCCATAGACAGAAAAATGAAAGTGGCAGCTACAAAAACGGCTTTAGGGAAGTTCTTTTGTGGGTTTTTGATATCATTTACGTGAACTCCAGAAAGTTCCATCCCTAGAAAGGAGGCCATAATAGCGATTAAGGAGACCCAATTTGAGGAGTTTGTCAGAGATGGGATCAGGTTGGAAGAGTTTAGATGGAATTGCAGGGGTTTTCCCATAAAAATCCAGATGGCTCCAAGTATGATCAAAAATATGATCGGTAAGATGGTGCCGATAGTTGCGCAGATGTTATTGATGAGCGCAGATATGTGTAGTCCTTTTAAATTAACGAGGGTGAGGCCCCAAAATACTGTAAGAATCACTGTGATTAGGTAGGTTTTATTTTGTGCAAGATCGGGATTGATCAAATAAGCTAAGGTTCCTGCAACAAATGAGAGCATGGTTGGATACCAAACCATGGTATTAATCCATTGGAGCCAGATGGCTGCCATGGCCCACTTTTTGCCAAAAGCTCTGTTGACCCATTGATAAAGCCCCCCTTTATCGGGAAACGCAGCAGAGAGTTCTGCAGAAATAAGCGCTGTAGGAATTAAAAAAACAAGTGCAGAGAAGACAAAGAAAAAAATTAAGGTACTGCCAAAGAGGGCTGCTGCAGGCAAGTTTCGAATGTTATCGATCGCTGCAATGATGAGAATAACGAGTGAAAAAAACGAAATCTTCTTGTGCATTGTAACATGTTAGAACTTGGAAAAGAAAATTTCAAGTGAAGAAAAGAAGAAGATCGGGCACGGGCATACATGCGCGTTAAGATAATTGGCTTATTAACTAAATGTTGAATTCCATCAGCGCAGAGTGAGGACTGGGCCGCAGAGGGCGCGGAGGAAGAGAGAAAGAATTCCTTTTTTCGCCTCCGCGAAAAAAGGAGCTCTTTCTCTCTTCCTCCGCGCCCTCTGCGGCTCAGTCCTCACTCTGCGCTGATGGAATTCGGCATTCACTCTAAAAGCTTGTTAGCTAATGCGTGTAAGCCTGATCCCTCTCTTGTTCTTTCTTTTATAAAATAAATTTTTGAAGTTAATTGAGCGATCAGATATAGGCAAGGTATGATGCGAAATAAAATGACTGTTGCGCTTGTTCCTATTCTGATGACGATGTTCGGATGCTTTGCAGATGAATGTGAAGAGCCTCGCAGATCTGATGCTCTTTCGACTTCAGGCCTTTTTGATAATGCGGGAGACTGTTACCTCGAGGGGTATATTCAGGCTCTTGTCGATATGCATTATTATGAATTTAAGGTTGTAGTCTCTGTTCAAGGGGATACGGTTTATTTAACGAATCTTCCAAATAACGAGCTTATTGCAAATAGTATCATGAGCTTTGTTGGAGACATACCTGGTGTTGAGTGTGTTTGTGTAAAATGTGAGCTTTCTGAAGAGGAATTGGCTTTTCGAGAAGAGTGTATAGATCAGCCAAGAGTAAGTGGTGTTTGGTTTCCTCAGCAGACTGTTTTATTTCTTCCTCTGATTGCCGATCCTCGTCAGCCTATCAATTCTGCAAATGCTCGTATTAATGACCATCTTTGTGGGCACAAATCTGTTGCTGTATCTTTAGGCGATGACTTTCCTTTTTTCCGTTGGAGAGATGTTTTTAGATGGCATGGAGACATGCAAATTGGAATTGAAGCGGGAATTTGGGCTTTATTTAATTTTAGTGACAAGCCAAAGAATAGCAATGGAGATGTTTGTTCCCTTGTAAATACTGACTATTTTGTGGGAATTCCTCTGACTTACGCTTTTGATAAGTGGTCGTTTCGTTTGCGTGCGTATCATATTTCCTCTCACTTAGGCGATGAGTTTTTATGCGATAATCCGAAATGGGTTGCAAGGCGTAAGAATCCGAGCTACGAAGCTTTAGATTTTTTTACCTCTTATCAATTTTCTAGTGGTCTTAGAGGATATTTCGGTCCTGGATGGGTCTTTCATAGTGACAAATCGTTTCATTTGAAGCCTCTTTATGTGGAATATGGGATCGAGCTGAGGGTTTTTGGTCGCAAGCTTCAGTATCATCGACTTTATGGGACCCCTTTTCTTGCAATCAACTTAGAAAACTGGCAGCAGCATGGGTGGTCGCTTGATGCTACTTACATGCTCGGCTATGAGCTTAGCAAGCTTCAGGGGGTGGGCCGCAAAATGCGTATCTATTTGGAATACCATCATGGATTTTCTTATGAAGGGCAGTTCTTTAATGAGCGGGTCACTTACGGAGAGCTAGGGATCTCCTGGGGCTTCTAAAAAAAAGAAGGTTGAACCTTTCTTTCCGACTCGAGCCCGAGCCCGAGCCCGCGTGCGTGCCCGATCTTCTCTTATATCTTAAAGCCATCTCGGTAGATGGGACTGTTTTTTCCGATAGGGAGGGTTCCGTCAAAGAATTGTCGATAGATATTGAGGCCTTGCGCTGCTGTTTGTACGCAGTAGAAGCAATTGGAGATCCATTCTGATCCTGAAATTGTTCCTGCTTCAAGATTGCATTGGAAGCGGGAGGTGATTTTTCGTTTCCAATATTCTGGATCGCCAAAAAGAAGTACCGGGTTTGCGGGTGTGCTACCGGTTTTTCTTCTCACTTCTTCTAGGGCATATTCAAAGTCTGTACCGATCCCTCCGATTAAGAAGATTGCGAGGTCGAGATTGAACTCTGCTTGCCTTTCGATGAGGCGATCGAGTCTATAGGTCATTTTGGCGTCGATATACTTATTGGCAAGTTGCTCATGTCCTAATTTAAAGTCTGCGATATTTGCACAAGAAAGAATTCCTACCTCTTTTGCGACCCGATTTCCTACTTCCATCACGCCTGGCCCTCCTCCTGTTACAAGAGCTAGAGGGGTATCCTTATTCAGAAGGAGATGGTTGACCTCCTCGCGCATCTGTAAAAGGCCTTGAAGGAGATTTTTTAGTTCTTCTTCAAAGGTGCCAGAGATGAGATTAGATCCGTAGATCCCAATGGTAGTTGCTTTAATAAAGGTTTCGATCTGGTTTAAGGGAACAAACATTCCCGAGTCCTTGCCGGGTTTAGGAATGTACTCTAAGATTTTTTTTGATGTAGAGTCGACCCAAAAAACGGGAATCCCAAATTTGGCTAAATCAAAGAGAAAGGATCTGTCTTCATGGGAAAAGAAATTGCCGTATGTGTGAGAGGGGTATTGAAAGTAGATCCCTTTGAGGTTGTGTTGTACGTATTTGCTAAAAATCATTTTTTTCATGAGGGGAGATGTCAAATATCTGGTGAATAAGACTCCTTGGCTCGTGATCTGGCCATCTTCTATGGCTTTTAGAAAAGGATAAGAGGGTTGCTGCTGCATGTAACGTTCAGCAAGAAGGCCTTGAGTTTCAGGATGGGTCATTCCGGGAAACTCGTAGAAATGGGGGTCTCTTATGATCCAGTCTTTTTCTGTAAGATGGAGAAGTTGTTCCCCTTTGACAACAAAAACAGCACAGGAGCGATGAGTAGGCCCAGGGGCTGTTTCAAAAACTTTAAAGAGCGTTTCTGTGTTTTGTAAGGAGGTTTTAAGCTCGTCTCTATCTGTAAAAAACACGTATTCTCTATGGGGCTCGAGGGTATAAAATTCGAGTGGAATCAGTGTGACTTCTTCTTGAGACTCCCCATATAACTCGTAGACATCGCCAGAGGCTTGTGTGTCAGGTTCAAGAACAGATGCTGCTGTGTGCTTGTATCCTGCTGGCAAAAGCTCATCGACTACTTTAGCAAATACGGTGCGTACATGCAGTGATTCTGTACGAAGGAGGATAATCTCTCCTTTTTTAGGAGGATTTGCATCCCATTTTTGACTAAGACTAAGTAAGTGCCTCGTGGGGATGTTCGGATCTGACAGAGCTTTTGCAAGGATGGGAAGAAATCCAAATATATCATTGTCGTAGCTAATGAATCCTTTTCGGACGGGGATGTAAGCAATGGTTCTTCCATCTTTTTTTTCGAGTTTAAGTTCGTTAGAACCAAAATAGAGAAGGGGTTGCCCGTTTCTATCGGTCCTTCCGAGCATTCGTAGGAGATATTCTGGATCTCTAACCCTTCGTTTATCGTCTGCTGCAAAAAGTTTTCCAATATAGGATCCTACCTGGAGAAGCTCAATCATGGCTTGTGCGAATTTTCCGTAGGCTGCAAGCTCCACTTTGATCTCGGCAGTTAGGTGAAGAGGGTCAAGAATATATTCTTTCCCTATCCCATTTATTCCGAGCTGCGCAAGGGTGCTTTTTAGATTAAAAGAAACAAGTTTGGGATCGATCTGAAACCCTCTAAATTCTGGGGAAATATTTTCTATAAAAACGGTTGCAATCCCTTTTTCTATAGAACGTATTTTCCCATCCGGAGTGACTAGGTCATAGAGGTTGGAGCTTAAGTAACTTTCCATATTGTCTATTTATCATAGACCGGATAAAATTACACAATTATGATAATAGCAAAAAGTTTTGGCACACACGATGGGGCATTTCATGCAGACGATGTGACTGCATGTGCACTTCTTTTGGTTTTTCAGTTAATCGACAGAGATAAGATTGTTCGTAGCAGAGATCTTAAAAAACTTGCAACGTGTGAGTATGTATGCGATGTAGGCGGAATCTATGATAGTAAAATAAAACGGTTTGATCATCACCAAGCAGAGTATCATGGAGATTTAAGCAGTGCAGGGATGATTTGGCGCTATTTGAAAGAAAAAAAAGTTGTTGATCCTGAGGTTTATCATTTTTTGAATCGGATGTTGATTGAAGGGGTTGACGCTCATGATAATGGACGGGTCGATTACGAGATGGGATGGTGCAGCTTTTCTCATGTGATTTCGAATTTTGTTCCTCCCCACTACGATGCTTCTGACCAAGAACAATACAATGCTTTTCTTCAGGCTGTAGATTTTGTGGTGGGACATTTGCAAAGGCAGCTCGAAAGATACCATTATATCAGAAGTTGCAGGGAAGCTGTTTTTGATGCAATGCAACCTCGGAAGAAATATTTGTATTTTGAAAAAGCAATCCCTTGGATCGAAAGCTTTTTTGATTTAGGAGGAGAGGAACATCCTGCGCAGTTCGTGATTATGCCAGCTAAGGAACATTGGAAATTAAGAGGAATTGCTCCTAATTTGGAACATCGGATGCAAGTGCGCAATCCTCTACCTGAAAAATGGGCGGGGCTTCAAAACGAAGAACTTGAAAAAATCTCAGGAATTTCCGGGGCTGTTTTTTGTCATAAAGGACGTTTTGTTTCAGTTTGGGAAACAAAAGAGGATGCGTTTACGGCCTTGAGGTATATTTTAGGTGAAGATCTATGACGACGATCTTTGGAAAAATTATTGCAGGAAAAATGCCTTGCAAAAAGGTATTTGAAAATGAAAGGATTTTGGCAATCGAAGATATCATGCCAGTAGCTCCTGTTCATATTTTAATCATGCCCAAAAAAGAAATTCCCAGTCTCCAATCCCTTGCAAAAGAGGATTATCCTCTCATCTTAGAAATTATCGAGGTAGCCAAAAATATCGCAGAAGAATTAGATATAACAGATGGGTACCGTCTTTTGACAAATAGTGGCGAGGAGGCAGGACAAACCATTTTCCACCTGCACTTCCACCTCATCGGAGGCAGAAAGCTTACTAAACTAGCGTAAGAAAGAAAAATAACAGGATAACAAAATTAAACATGTTCTTTAAACGCAAAGACGCAAAAACGCAAAGACGCAAAAAAAAAATCTCTTTATTTTCGATTCTTTTTGCGACTTTGCGACTTTGCGTCTTTGCGTTGATTTTTTCTCCGCTTCACGCTGATGAACAAGAATTAGCAAACAGGGTTCACACGCATCTTTTTATTCATGATCCAGCAACTGCTATAGTAGAAGCTAAACGATTTTTAAAAGAATACCCCGACTCAAAAGAATTGCAGTTTGCTCTTATCCGTGCTTTATGTGAGAAAGGAGAAGATTCTGAGGCGATCTCTGTGTGGAAGAAGGAAACCGGTAGCTATGATCGAAAGATTTTAGAGCTTCTTGGATGGGGTGTGCTGAGAAAAAGCGATTTTTCCCTGCAACAGTTTGTTCGAATAAGTTCTCTTATTGGAATTGCTTTAACCAAAGATGCAAAAGCCATTCCCATTCTTTTAAGTAATCTTAGAAGTTCTAGTGCACTGTTTAGAACTCTTGCCATCCGTCTTAGCGCAACTTACCGAGATGAACCATTACGAGACGAGCTTTTGCGTCTTTTGAAACAAGAAAAAGTTTGGTATGTCCGGCTTGAAGTGATCAAGGCTGTTGGGCAAATGGGGATTTTCCAAGCCAAGGAACAGCTAAAAGAGATCATAGGCCATCGAAAAACTCTTGCAGAAGAAAAAAGCGCAGCTCTTATAGCTTTAGCCAGCATGTATGAGGCAGTAGAAGATAGTGAACTAAAAGCTCTTGTGAAAAGCGATCGGGCGGGATTAAGGCAACTTGCCTGCGAGGTGGTCTCTTTTCTAGATTTGCGGGATAAGGTGCATTTTATTCTCCCTCTTCTGAAAGATGCTTCTCCAGATGTGAGGATTTCTGCGCTTACGACGCTGGGACTTGCCAAAACAAATCTCATTGCTTGTCTTGAAGATACGAATCCTCCTGTAGCTATTACGGCTGGCTGGCTGGCTATTTTGCAAGATGACAAAAGAGGGGAAGAGGTTTTAAAGCGTTCCATCCTGGGAGATAATCCAGAACACAGAAGGATGGCGTCAGCAGCTCTTGCAAAAACGGGTAATCACGGGGCGAAACTTGCATGGAAAATGTTAAAAGCAAGTGAGGATCCTTACGTTCGGGTGAACTTAGCAATCGGTCTTATTGGCGTAAGAGATCATGTAGACAAAGCTTGTTCTGCATTGCATGTAGCTCTTAGGGACACCACGACAAAGTGGATGTGGGAACATGAGAATCATTTTCTTTTTCGCTCGTTAGCCCCAAGTAAAGTAGTTCATATTGATCAGATTCCCAATTATCCCACAGTTGTCGATCAGATGGCACGGCTTGAGCTTTTATCTTTATTGAGTGTGATGCGCTATCCCCAGTCTCTTGAAGCTGTAAAAGAATTTTTAAAAAATAGCGCATGGGGCGTTAGTGGTTCTGCTGCAGTAACCCTCATTCAAGAAGGGGATGAGTTTGCCTTTGATGCGGTAAAAGAGCTTCTCGAAGATAAAGAGGAAAAAATCCGCATTCAAGCAGCCTTAATTCTTGCCATGGTTGGCAATGAGCCCAAAGCTGTCGAAGTGCTTCAAGCTGCCTATGAAAAAGCGGATAGAGAGATGAAAATCCATATTCTCGAAGCTTTAGGGCATATTGGAGATGCGAAGTCGATCCCTTTTCTGATGGATGTCTTAAATGAACCTTTTCAAGTCTTAAGAGTTGTTGCCGCCTCGGCCTTAATACAATGCCTTTATCATTAAATCTAATCCCTGTCTAATGTGCGTAGATGTAATTTATCCAAGGCATATAATGCAATCATGTGATAATCAATGGGTTAAGCATGGTTTTTTTGCCTTGTTCCTTTGGGGTATAGTAGAACAGGTATAAGGGTTTTTTACATTGCAAACTTATCTAGCTTTTATTCAACGCAGAGGGAAGAAAAGGCGCAAAAGACGCAAAGCAAAATATCGTTCTTCGCTTCGCTCAGACAATATTTTATTTGTTTATTGGAAGGAATGCAAAAGGTTGCTCTCGAGTTATTCTCGGACAAACTTATTGATGTTCTTTTTTCTTCCTTCAACAGAAGGACAAAATCCGCTGACTATCTTCAGGCGGCAGAAGAGAAACAGAGTGTAAGTTTTCAGATTCTGCCGTTCTGAAGATAGTCAGCGGATTTTGTTCTTTGCGTCTTTGCACCTTTTCTTCGCTCTGCGTTGAATAAAAACTAGGCAAGCTCGAGGGTGATCCAAGAGGGGCATCACTATCGGATAGATCGCGCAATATCAACTCCAATGCGCAAGGCCTCAGCGGATATATCTGCGGCATCGCCCAAAGAAGGGGCTCGATTGGGCGTTGCCTGTGTGACCGAGGCTGCCGGGGCTGCTGCGGGTTGTGGGTTCATGTTGTCGATGAGGATTTGCGCTAGGAGGGGGATGGTGGTGGCTTTATTGAGGAGAAACTCCCAAGGCAGGTGTTTTTGATTTCCTAGGACGATTCCTGCATTTGCTGTATCGTCTTCTTTAAAGGTAGCTTGCATTTCTTTAGCCAAGGTAGCGCCATTTCTTGCTTTTAGCCTGCTCTCATGATCAAATTTCTTGAAGGCAAATGTGCATAGATCTTTAAAGTCTATTTCGTAGTTGTTTTCTTCATCATCTTTGTAAAAACTGGCTGTATTTTTTATGTGATAGACACCATAAAAATAGGCTGCTTGTGCCTTAGCTTCGAGCATTTCATCGGTTTTGTTAGCAGATTCTGTAAACATTCTGTCGTCGAAGTCTGCCTGTGTTTCTGTTTCAGGTTTGCCTTTTACTTTTTCTTCTTTTAGCTTTTGAAGATCTGATTCGAGGTCTAGGGTTTTGTTGTTCCAGTAGGCATAGCGTGCATAGAGCCCTTTGCAATAGGGGTCTGTCTCGTTGTTTACATAGATATATTTGGAGTCGGGAGCATAAGGTCCAATGAAGGCGCAGCTATTAAGAACTCCTTGCTCAATTTCAGCATTTGTTTTGTGGTTTCTGTAGATGTCGTCGATTTTTTTAAGCACATGATCATATAGGAGCCTTGGGAGAAAGGGGACAACGACGAGGTTCATCGCAACGAGAGTGTGTGTTTTGCCTGTAAGGCCTAAAGTGAGGTTGGCTGCTACAAAAATGCCTACGATAGCAAAGGTGGCTATGTATTTAAGGACACGGTACTTTGTTGCAGAGGAACTTTCCACTGTATATTTAGTTTGAATTTCCGCAGGTGAAAAAAAATATTGATTTGCTTGTGGTAGTGAAGTAACTGATGGTACAGACATAATCCCCCTTTTTTCGGGCATTATACCTAACAGGGATTAAGAAAGGATTAATTTTTTGGATAAAAAAAGTTTTACTGCTTCTTGCTTCATTCTGAGGTACATGCTCGAAAGCCCGTTGGATCTGCCAGGTGAGAGGGAAGCATAGATCCCTAGCTCTTGCAAGTAGTCTGCAGGTGCCTTCAGGATAGTCTCTGGGGCCTCTCCACTATAGACAAATATCAATAGGGCAGCTAACCCCTTAGAAATAAGAGCTTCAGAAGAGGCGTTAAAAAACAATTTACCATCCTCTAAATGGCTATGCAAATACATGATGCTTTGGCACCCCTGTACAATATTTTCTGTAACCATTTGCGCTGGGTCAAATGGAGGGAGATTTTTTCCAAGCTCAATAATTTTTTGGTATTTCGCTTCGCTAGTTGGGCATAGCGCAAAAATTTGTTTTAACTCAGTTTGTTTGTCCATGGGGGTATTATAGTAGACAAGGTTCATAATTACAAGTCGAAGAAAAGAAGAAGATCGGGCACGCACGCGGGCACGGGCGCGGGCACGAAAGATGAAGAGAAGAAAGCTTTTCCCCTTTCCGGATTTTCGTGCCCGTGCCCGTGCCCGCGTGCGTGCCCGATCTTCCTCTCCCTCTTTCCCCCTCTTCTTTCTTCTTCTTGACAATAATATCCCCCTCATGGTTTCATCTCGCTATATTTTAACCAATAGCTGCATATTCTCATGCCTAAAGAAGATACAATCAAAATTGACGGAAAGATAGAAGAGCTCCTGCCTAATATGCATTTTAGCGTAGTTCTTGCAAATGGGATGAGAGTGATCGCCCATCTTTGTGGAAAAATGCGGATGCGCAATATCCGCGTATTAGTAGGTGATACAGTAACAGTGGAGATGTCTCCATACGATTTAACGAAAGCAAGGATTATTTACCGTCAAAAATAAGTTTTTTTATTTTCGGGCTTGATTTTTTTTAGACTGCAGAATAAACTTTAGTGCTTTCATGCAAAACCATCTGCCCAGATAGCTCAGTGGTAGAGCACTTGCATGGTAAGCAAGCGGTCGTAGGTTCAATTCCTATTTTGGGCAAAAAGAACTTTTATAGATTTAACGGAGGATTACAATGGCAAAAGAAACATTTCAGAGGACCAAGCCCCACGTCAACATCGGTACTATTGGCCACGTTGACCACGGTAAAACGTCTTTAACAGCCGCGATTACAAAAGTACTTGCGGAATCAGGAGGAGCGAAATTTCGTGACTATGCGTCGATTGACAATACACCTGAAGAGAAAGCGCGTGGTATTACAATTAACTCTACACACGTAGAATATGAAACAGCTAAACGTCACTATGCGCACGTCGACTGCCCAGGTCACGCTGACTACGTAAAAAACATGATTACCGGTGCGGCGCAAATGGACGGAGCTATCCTCGTTGTGTCTGCTACAGACGGTGCGATGCCTCAAACAAAAGAACACATCCTTTTAGCACGCCAAGTAGGCGTTCCTGCAATTGTTGTGTTCCTAAACAAGATGGACATGATCGGCCAAGGCGACGAAGAACTCGTTGACCTAGTCGAAGTGGAACTCTCAGAACTTCTCGAAGCAAAAGGCTACAAAGATGTTCCTATTATCCGTGGATCTGCTTTAAAAGCTCTTGAGGGAGACCCAGAGTATGTTAAGGCTATCAAAAAACTTATGGATATAGTGGATGAAAAAATCCCTACTCCAGCAAGGGAAGTTGATAAACCTTTCTTAATGCCTATTGAAGACGTTTTCTCTATCTCTGGTAGAGGAACTGTTGCTACAGGTCGTGTGGAAAGAGGAATTGTAAAAGTGAACGATAAGCTTCAGCTCGTCGGCGTAAGAGATACACGTGAAACAGTTGCTACAGGTCTTGAGATGTTCAATAAATTATTGGACGAAGCTAGAGCAGGTGAGAACGTAGGGATCCTTTTAAGAGGCCTTGAAAAGAAAGATATCGATCGTGGTATGGTTCTTGCGGCTCCAGGAACTTGCAATCCTCACATCAAATTCAAAGGGACAATTTACGTTTTGAATAAAGATGAAGGTGGACGTCATAAGCCATTCTTTACTGGCTACCGTCCTCAGTTCTACTTTAGAACAACCGACGTAACTGGAACTGTCACTCTCCCAGACGGAGTTGAGATGGTTATGCCAGGTGATAACGTTGAGCTAACTGCTGAACTACTCTATCCAATTGCTATGGAAGAAGGAATGAGATTTGCTATCCGTGAAGGTGGAAAAACAATCGGCGCGGGAACAGTCTCAAAAATTCTTAAATAGGAATTTTTAGATAATTAATGCTAAAGGCTAGACATTTTAGCCTTTAGCATTTATACTTTGACCTTTAATTGTGGGTGGGTAGCTCAGCTGGTAGAGCAGCGGTCTCCAAAGCCGCTGGTCGGGGGTTCGAATCCCTCCTCACTCGTTTGGGTAGTATGGGGGAAACGTGACATTGATGGAAGTAAAAGGAAAGCAAGTAGATCTGCCTGATACAACTCAAAGTGAACCAAAAGTTGGTTTTATCAGTGGAGTTAAAGAAGAATTAAAGAAGATAACTTGGACGAATAAGGCTGAACTGATTTTTTTTACCAAACTAGTAGTCACTACTACCTTTGCTTTTGGCCTTGGAATTTATTTGTTCGACCTTGTTATAAAAGGTGCGCTTGAAAGTTTAACTTTTTTGCTACATCGAATTTTTGGATAAAGGATTTTTAACATGCATAAATGGTACGTAATTCAAGTTATTTCAAGTCAGGAAAAGAAAGTCAAGAAAGCACTTGAGGATAATCGTGACTCTCAAGGAATGATAGAGCTTGTTGATGAAATTCTTGTTCCTACAGAGAATGTAGCTGAAGTCAAGAAAGGGCAACAGAAAGTTAGCGAAAAGAAACTTTGGCCTGGTTACATCCTTGTAAAAATGAATCTCACTGATGATTCGTGGATGTACGTAAAAAATACGAATGGTGTCATCGAGTTTTTAGGTGGTGCAAAACCTGAGCCGATTGCTCAGTCTGAAGTAGATGTTATCCTTCAAGACTTGGAAGAGAAGAAAAAGGGTATTACTCAAAAGCACAACATTGTTCCTGGTGATAAAGTAAAAATTGTTGATGGAGTGTTTGTGAACTTCATTGGAACGGTTACAGATGTGTTCCATGATAAAGGACGTCTCAGTGTTCTCGTATCTATTTTTGGACGTGATACACGCGTAGATGACCTAGAATTCTGGCAAGTGGAGCAAGTTCCAGCTGACACAGATCTGTCATAGTGAATTAGAATAAGAAATAAGAGATAGGGCATATGGCAAAGAAATTAGTTAAAACGATAAAATTGCAGATTCCTGGTGGAAAAGCAAACCCAGCGCCTCCTATTGGACCTGCGCTTGGTTCTGCAGGTATCAACATTATGGGATTCTGCAAAGAATTTAATGCGAAAACACAAGATAAAGCGGGAGACATCCTCCCTGTTGTTATTTCTGTATTTTCTGATAAAACATTCACCTTTATCACAAAACAGCCACCTGTATCTAGATTGATCCTCAAAGAATTGGCGATCGAGTCTGGCTCAAAGGTGCCTAATAGAGATAAAGTGGGTAAACTCACGAAAGCTCAAGTGAGAAAGATTGTAACACAAAAACGTCAAGATATGAGAGTTACCAGTGATGAAGCAGCAGATATGCTTGTTATGGGTACAGCTCGTTCTATGGGCGTTGATATAGTAGACTAACGTAAGGAAGTTATGACGCGAAGAAGCAAGCGATTTCGGGAGATAGAAAAGATGATTGATAAGGAAAAAACCTTTTCAGTCTCTGAGGCTATCGAAATCTTAAAAAAATGTCCGGCTGTCAAATTTGATCAGTCGGTCGATTTAGCGCTCGTTACTGGCGTCGATAACCGCAAGTCAGACCAGCAAATCCGTGGAACTGTAGCATTACCGAATGGTACAGGTAAAAACGTGAGAATTTTGGTTTTTGCAAGAGGGGATAAAGTGAAAGAAGCCCTTTCTGCAGGAGCAGATTTTGCAGGTCATGATGACTTAATTGAAAAAGTTAAGGGCGGTTGGACCGATTTTGATGCGGTCATTTCGACACCAGATATGATGAGAGAAGTAGGAAAGTTAGGTAAAGTTCTCGGACCAAGAGGACTTATGCCAACGCCTAAAGCAGGAACCGTAGCTACTGACGTTGCGAAAGCCGTTCAGGAAGTCAAAGCGGGGAAAGTGGAGTTTAAATCAGATAAGGCCGGAGTGGTCCACAATATGGTGGGAAAACTTTCTTTTGGCACAGACAAATTAGTGGAAAATATCAATACACTCATTTTAGCTGTTTCAAGAGCAAAGCCTCCTACTGCTAAAGGACAATATCTGAAATCACTCGTATTATCCTCGACAATGGGACCCGGACTTAAAGTGGATCTTCATTCAGTAACTGGAGAAGCGTAGATGAGAGAAGAGAAGCAACTGCTACTAGATGAAATTAAAGACAAAATGGATCAATCCTCAGCTATCGTGTTAACCTCTTATCAAAAGATGACACCAAACATGGCATCTGATTTGCGTATGAAAATAGGCAATTCTGGTGGGATGTTCGAAGTTGTCCGTAAGAGAATTCTTATAAAAGCTGCTGAAGCTGCAGGATTTAAATTAGAGCAAAAGATGCTTGAAGGTCATATTGGGGTCTTTTTTGCCCTTAATGATCCTGTATCTGTTGCTAAAGTCATCTATCAATATCGCAAAGAAAATGAAGATGTGCTAAAAGTTTTAGGCGGCCGGTTTGAAGGGCAATCTTGTACAGCGACTGACGTTGAGCAAATTGCAAAACTCCCATCAAAAGACGAAATGCGCGCTCAATTCTTAGGCACGCTCGAAGCTCCATTAAGCCAAACTTTAGCTGTTATGGAATCACTTCTTACTAGCGTACTATATTGCATGGAAAACAAAGAACAATCTAACAATTAAACATTTTATATCGGAGAGGTAACCCGTGAGTAAACAAACATTAGACCAAATCGTAGAAACACTAAGCGATCTTAGCGTCCTAGACATGGCGAAACTAAAAACCCTTTTAGAAGACAAATGGGGTGTAAAAGCTGCTGCTGCTGCACCAGTTATGATGGCTGCTGCACCTGCTGCTGCCGCTGCTGCTGACGCTGAATCAACTGAATTTAAAGTTACTTTAGAAGAATCTGCTGCTGATAAAAAAATCGGCGTTATTAAAGTAGTTCGCGAAATCACAGGCCTTGGCTTAAAAGAAGCTAAAGACCTCGTAGAAGGCGCACCTAAAGTTCTAAAAGAAACTACAACTAAAGCCGATGCAGAAGAAATCAATAAAAAGGTTACTGCTGCAGGCGGAAAAGTGACTGTAAAAGGTCTCTAAGACAAGTTTTTCAAGTAGGCGGGAGTGCATGAACTGCACTCCTGCCTGCCGTTTTATACCGCAAACCGTTAGATTTGCTAACGCGGTGTATTGAGTTTTTTTAAAATATTGCTATTAATTGTAGATTTGCGATATTTTTGTTGTTCTATTCTTTAAGCCACAGGGAGCCATTCAATGCTAAAAAGACCGCCACACAGGGTGAGTTTTCGTGAAAAGGAAGAGATCATCGATCTTCCAAACCTCATTGAAATCCAGATTAAGTCTTATAACCAATTTCTGCAAACGAATAAGCTACCGCATGAGAGGGAAAATGTCGGTGTGCATGAAGTATTCAATGAGATATTCCCTATTAAATCTTATGATGAAAAAACTATTCTTGAATATCTATCCTATAGTTTAGGGGTTCCTAAGTATACACCTGAAGAGTGTATCAGAAGAGGGATCACATACAATGTCACCTTAAAAGTTAAGTTTCGCCTGACTGATGAAACAGGGATTAAAGAAGAAGAAGTCTATATGGGAACTCTACCTATAATGACTGAAAAAGGTACATTTATCATTAACGGCGCAGAGAGAGTTATCGTATCTCAGCTCCATCGTTCTCCTGGTATTTCTTTTGAATTTGAAAGACATCCAAAGGGAATGAACATTTATTCCTTCCGCGTGATTCCGTACCGTGGAAGCTGGTTAGAAGGTTCTTTTGATACAAATGATTTAATTTATATCTATGTAGATCGTAAGAAAAGAAGACGTAAAGTTTTAGCAACTTCGTTTATTCGTACACTCGGATATTCTACAGATGCAGATATTATCGAAGAATTTTTTAGCACCATTAAAGTTAAAATTAAATCTGAAAAGGACTTTGCCAAATTAGTAGGGAAAATTCTTGCAGAAGATGTTATTGAAGAAGCAACAGGTGTTGTATTTGGAAAAGCATCAGAAAAATTAACAACCTCTATGTTAAAAAGGATGTTAGATTCTGAAATCACTTCCGTTCGTGTTGCGGAAGATGCAGACGAAACAAGTCCTATTATCAAAATGCTTGCCAAAGATCCAACAGATTCTTATGAGTCTGCGTTAAAGGATTTTTATCGCAAAATCAGACCGGGTGAGCCTGCGACTTTATCGAACGCTCGTTCTGCTATTATGCGCCTTTTCTTTGATCCGAAACGTTACAATTTAGGTAAAGTAGGTCGTTATAAGTTAAATCGTAAACTTGGCTTGGATACAAGCGATGAATCTTTGACCAATGTGACTCTGAGAAAAGAAGATGTCGTTGGAGCTCTGAAGTATCTGATTCGCCTTAAGAGAGGAGATGAAGATGCTAATGTGGACGATATCGACCATTTAGGCAATAGACGTGTACGTTCTGTCGGTGAATTGATTCAGAATCAATGCCGTGTAGGGTTAGCTCGTATGGAAAAAATCATCAAAGAAAGAATGAATCTTTTTGATTTTTCTTCCGATACATTGACCCCAGGAAAGGTTGTTTCTGCAAAAGGTCTTGCTGGAGTTCTAAAAGACTTCTTTGGAAGATCACAATTGTCCCAATTTATGGATCAGACCAATCCTATTGCTGAGTTAACGCACAAACGACGCTTATCTTCTCTTGGGCCAGGTGGATTAAATAGAGAACGCGCAGGATTTGAAGTCCGTGACGTTCATCCTAGCCACTATGGAAGGGTCTGTCCTATTGAGACTCCTGAAGGTCCAAACATCGGATTGATTACATCTCTTTCTTCTTTTGCAAAGATCAATGAGTTTGGTTTTATAGAAACTCCTTATCGTATTGTCAGAGAGGGTGTGGTAACTGATGAAATTGAATATATGACCGCTGATCAAGAAGAGCATAACGTGATTGCTCAGGCATCTGCGCCTCTTGATGAAGTGAACATGTTTGTAGAGACTCAGTGTTGGGCTAGATACAGAAGTGAACCTATGAAAATAGACACTTCCAAAGTCACTCACATGGATATCTCTTCGAAACAGCTTGTTTCGATTGTCACTGGTTTGATTCCGTTTCTTGAACACGATGATGCTAACCGTGCCTTAATGGGTTCTAACATGCAACGTCAAGGAGTTCCTCTTCTTAAAACTGATGCCCCGATTGTGGGTACTGGCTTAGAAGCGAGAACAGCTCGTGACTCAGGAGCAGTAATTATCGCGGAAGAAGATGGAGTAGTTGAGTTTTGTGATGGATTTAAGATCGTTGTTGCTTCTAAGTTAAATCCTTTAAGCAAAAAAACGCATCTCTTGAAAAAATTCCTCCGTTCAAATGGAGGAACGTGCATTAATCAAACTCCTATTTGCGATATTGGTGACCAAGTAAAAGCTGGAGATGTTTTAGCAGATGGTCCAGCAACAGATAAGGGAGAGATAGCTCTCGGTAAAAACGTACTTGCGGCATTTATGCCCTGGTGTGGATATAACTACGAGGATGCGATCATCATTTCTGAAAAGTTGCTTCGCGAAGACTACTATACATCGATCTATCTGGAAGAATTTGAGCTTACAGCTCGTGATACCAAGCTTGGCAAAGAGGAGATTACTCGAGATATTCCAAACGTATCTGAGGAAGCTCTTGCAAACCTCGGCGAAGATGGAATTGTTCGTATTGGCGCAGAAGTGAAACCAGGCGACATCCTCGTTGGAAAAATCACTCCAAAAACAGAAACGGAACTTGCCCCTGAAGAAAGGTTATTAAGAGCCATCTTTGGTGAGAAAGCTGCCGATGTTAAAGACGCATCATTAACGGCACCTCCAGGAACTGAGGGTGTTGTCATGGATGTTAAAGTCTTTAGCAGAAGAGACAGATTATCAAAAACAGATGACGAACTTGTAGAAGAGACATCCAGAATTAAAACAATTCAGATGGATTATAAGGCAAAAGAAGCGGAACTGATCATGGAATTTCATGAAAAAGTTGGTGCTCTTTTAATAGGGGAAAAAGCTCCTGGTCCAATCATGCATCGTAAGAGTGGAGATATCTTGATTAGTGAGGGAGAACCTATCACTCAAGATATGATCGAAATTCTGGAAACTGAAAAAGTGGAAGATCTCATTATAGCTGATAACGAACTTTATCGTGCACTTCGAGAAATTTTACTACAGTTTGATCATGCAATACAAGAAGTGCAGATGCAGCACAAGACTGAAGTGGAGTATATGCGCAAAGGGGACACAGAACTTGATCCAGGCGTGATCCGTCAGGTGAAGGTTTATGTTGCATCTAAGCGTAAACTTCAAGTGGGCGATAAGATGGCAGGACGCCACGGTAACAAGGGCGTTGTTTCAAAAATTGTTCCAGAAGCGGATATGCCTTACTTAAAAGATGGGCAATCTGTTGAGGTTATTTTGAATCCTCTTGGGGTTCCATCTCGTATGAATATGGGACAGCTCCTTGAAACGCATTTAGGATTTGCTGCAAGACGCTCAGGGATTTATGTAAAGAGTCCTGTATTTGAAGGATTCCCAGAATCTCGCATTTGGAAGATGATGAAAGAGCTCGGCCTTTCTGAAGATGGCAAAATGCATCTTTACGACGGTAGAACAGGGTATCGTTTTGATAACCGTGTCGTTGTAGGATACATTTACATCTTAAAACTGAGCCATCTTGTCGCAGATAAGATCCACGCACGTTCTATCGGTCCCTACTCACTTGTCACGCAACAGCCACTTGGCGGTAAAGCGCAGATGGGGGGTCAAAGATTCGGGGAGATGGAAGTGTGGGCTCTTGAAGCCTACGGCGCTGCAAACTTGCTCCAGGAAATGATGACCGTCAAATCAGATGACGTTGCCGGACGTACCCGCATTTACGAATCGATTGTCAAAGGAGACAATTTACTCGTTGCAGGTGTCCCTGAGTCTCGAAATGTATTGTTTAAAGAGATGCAAGGCCTTTGCCTTGACGTCCGCACTGAAATAGCCACTGGGGGGATATAAAGATGGACGAAGAAAAACAATTTGATAAGCTCACTTTAAAAATTGCCTCTGATGATGTCATTCGTAACGAATGGTCAAGAGGAGAAATTAAGAAGCCTGAAACAATCAACTACAGAACTTTTAAACCTGAAAAAGGCGGCTTGTTTTGTGAAAAAATCTTTGGTCCTACAAAAGATTGGGAATGTGCTTGTGGAAAGTACAAGAAAATCAAACACAAAGGAATTGTTTGCGATCGTTGTGGCGTAGAAGTGACACTTTCTAAAGTTCGTAGAGAAAGAATGGCTCACATTGACCTCGCTGTTCCTGTGGTTCATATTTGGTTTTTTAAGACCATGCCATCTCGCATTGGAAATATTTTAGGTATGACCTCCGCTGATTTGGAGCGGGTAATCTATTATGAAGAGTACGTCGTTGTAGATCCAGGTCGCACTACTTTGGAAAGAAAACAGCTTTTAAACGATACAGAATTTAGAGAAGCACAAGAAAAATGGGGCTCAGATGCGTTTGCTGCTAGAATGGGTGGCGATGCTATTCGAGAACTTTTAGAAAAAGAAGATCTCTCCCTTCTCGTCACTGATTTAAAAGACAAGTTGCGCAAAACAAAGTCGATGCAAGCGAGAATGAAGATTGCAAAACGTCTGAAAATCGTAGAGAGCTTCGTCTCTTCTCCGAACCGTCCAGATTGGATGGTGATCTCTGCAGTTCCTGTCATTCCTCCTGAGCTTAGACCCCTTGTTCCTCTAGACGGAGGTAGATTTGCTACTTCAGATCTTAACGATCTCTATAGAAGAGTGATTAACCGTAACAACCGTCTTAAAGCGATTTTAAAACTTAAAACGCCAGACGTGATTGTCCGTAACGAGAAGAGGATGTTGCAAGAAGCTGTTGACGCCCTTTTTGATAATGGACGTCATGGACATCCTGTGATGGGTGCGGGAAACCGTCCTCTTAAATCTCTTTCTGAAATGTTGAAAGGGAAACAAGGGCGCTTCCGTCAGAATCTTCTTGGAAAACGGGTAGACTACTCAGGTCGTTCTGTCATTATCGTCGGTCCTGAACTGAAGTTTAATCAGTGTGGTTTACCAAAACAGATGGCCCTCGAACTTTTTGAGCCGTTTATTGTGAAACGCTTAAAAGATATGGGATATGTCTATACAATCCGTTCTGCAAAGAAAATGATTCAGAAGCAAGCTCCTGAAGTGTGGGATGTATTGGAAGAGATCATTAAAGGACATCCTGTTCTTCTAAACCGTGCGCCTACATTGCATAGATTAGGTATCCAAGCATTCGAGCCAGTTTTAATTGAAGGTAAAGCGATCCGGATCCATCCTCTCGTCTGTACAGCGTTCAACGCTGACTTTGACGGTGACCAAATGGCGGTTCACATCCCTCTTTCTATTGAAGCTCAGATTGAAGCTAAGCTCCTCATGATGGCACCTGATAACATTTTCCTTCCATCGTCTGGAAAACCTGTTGCTGTTCCTTCTCAGGATATGATTTTAGGTTTGTACTATCTGATGTACGATCCTTTGTATATTCCAGAAGAACACGGTCAGAAGACAAAAATCTTTGGCAATACTCAGGAAGTTCTCCTTGCTATGAATTCAGGCGGAAGCTTCAACTGGTTTGAAGAAGATGGAAAAGTTCTTGATGGTAGAAGAGATGAAATCGGTAGAGGCCTTCGTCTTCATGAGAAGATCAAGTTAAGGCTTGATATCGGAATCATAGAAACAACACCTGGACGGGTCATTTTTAATACGATTGTCCCTAAAGAACTTGGTTTCCAAAACTATCCTCTTCGTAAGAAAAAGATGAGTGAGCTCGTTCTTGAAACTTATAAAAAAGTAGGTCTTGAAGCTACAGTAAGATTCCTTGATAATTTAAAAAATCTTGGATTCTCAGAAGCAACAAGAGCTGCTCTTTCGATGGGCGTATGCGACGTTCGCGTTCCCTTAAACAAGACGAAAGTTATTGAAAATGCTTACGGCAAAATTCGCGTTGTTCAAAAGCAGTACGAAGACGGGATCATTACGGATGGTGAAAGAAAGTCGAAGATCATTGGTATCTGGACTGAAGTATCCGACGTTTTATCTGAAGAGCTCTTTAAACTCATCAGCGAAACTAAGAAAGGGGAGTTGAATCCTCTGTTCTTGATGATGGATTCTGGTGCTCGTGGTAACAAATCACAGGTAAAACAGTTAGGAGCGCTCCGTGGTCTTATGGCAAAACCGTCTGGTGAGATTATTGAATCTCCTATTACGGCGAACTTCCGCGAAGGATTAAGTGTACTTGAGTACTTTATTTCTTCTCACGGAGCTCGTAAAGGTCTTGCGGATACAGCCCTTAAAACTGCTGACTCTGGATACTTGACAAGACGTCTTGTTGACGTAGCTCAAGATGTTCTTGTGACAGAATTTGATTGCGGTACCTTAAACGGCATTGAAATTTCTGCGATTAAACAAGGTCAAGAAGAGCTTCTTTCACTAAAAGACAGGATCTTTGGACGTACAGTTTGTGATGATAACTACCAACCGGGCGATAGCACAAAACGATTAGCCAAAGCAAATGATACGCTGACGCTTAAACAAGCTGAAGCTATCGATGATGCTGGTATTGAAAGTGTAAAAATCCGTTCTGCAATGACTTGCGAAAGCAAGCGTGGTATTTGCGCAAAATGCTATGGATTAAACCTTGCGAATGGAACGATTGTAGGTATGGGGGAAGCTGTCGGTATTATTGCCGCTCAGTCGATTGGGGAACCAGGAACTCAGCTTACGATGAGAACTTTCCACTTGGGTGGTATCGCGTCTGCATCTCTTAGCCCAGAACTTATTTCTGAGCATGATGGTATATTGATCTATAAAGATCTGCGTACCGTTCAAAATGAAGATGGTGTCTGGCTTGCGTTAAATAAAAACGGAACCTTGCATATCGTTAGAGATGAAGGCAGATCTTTAGAAGAGTACAAAAAACTCTTAAGTACAAAATCGATCGAACCTTTACAAACATTCACTGTTGAGCTAGGCACGCAGATTTTGCTTCCTGATAGCGCTAAAGTGAATAAAAAGACAAAAATTGCTCTTTGGGAACAACACAATATCCCGATTATTTGTGAACGCCCAGGGTACGTTAAGTATGAAGACCTTGTTGAAGGGATCTCTACGCAGCGTGAAGTCAATAAGCAGACTGGCCAAACAGAACTGAACGTAAAACAACATAGAGGTGAACTCCATCCGCAAATCGTGATTTATGCAGATCAAGGATGCAAAGAGCTCATCGGTACTTATGCGATCCCATCTGGAGCTGTTATTTCAGTTCAAGAGGGTCAAAAAGTATCTGCTGGTATGTTGCTTGCAAGACTTCCACGTGGTGCGATTAAGACAAAGGATATTACCGGTGGTCTTCCTCGTGTTGCGGAACTCTTTGAAGCGAGAAAGCCAAAAGATGCAGCTGAGATTGCAAAAATCGATGGTATTGTTGACTTCAGAGGGGTCCAAAAAAATAAACGGATCGTTGTTGTTCGAGATGATGAAACTGGAATGGAAGAGGAACATTTAATCCCTCTTACGAAACACTTAATCATCCAAAGAGGCGACAACGTTATCAAAGGACAGCAGCTGACTGACGGTCTTGTTATCCCACATGAAATTCTTGAAATTTGTGGAGTTCGTGAACTTCAGAAATATCTTGTAAATCAAGTGCAGGAAGTCTATCGCCTTCAAGGGGTAGACATTAACGACAAGCACATCGAGATTATCGTGCGTCAAATGCTTCGTAAAGTACGCGTTACAGATCCGGGCGATACAGTCTTCTTATATGGAGAAGATGTCGACAGTAAAAACTTCTTTGCTCAGAACAGAAAAGCAAAAGAAGCCGGAGAAAGACCTGCGCACGCCTCTCCTGTGTTACTCGGTATCACGAAGGCCTCTTTGGAAACAGACTCTATTATATCTAGAGCTGCGTTCCAAGAGACAACACGTGTACTTACCGATGCAGCGACAGAAGGCAAAACGGACTACCTACTCGACTTTAAATCTAACCTGATCATGGGGCATCAAATCCCAGGCGGAACTGGATTTAGAGAGTTTAGAGACCGTCTTGTGAAGTTTATCGATCAAGAAGAAGCGAAAGATGAGCACATCTTCGACTTCATCTTAACAAGATAATCGCAAAACGCAAATCAAAGAATCGCAAAACGGAAGAGCTCACAAGGCTCTTCCGTTTTTTTTATTCACTCACCTTATGTAGAACGAGCATATAGTAAAGCAGTTGGGGAGTATCTTTAGGTCCGAAGGACTGTTATGTTACAGCCCAGGTCGCAGGCCTGGGTAAATTACGAACACAAGGAAGGAGTCCTGAAAGGACGGCATAAATTAAAATCCTGTTCCATTTTTTATACCGTCCTTTCAGGACTCCTTTTCTACGTTTATCTTTACCCAGGCCTGCGACCTGGGCTGTAGCATAACAGTCCTTCGGACCTATAAGAACACTCCCTAACTGTTTTACTACACGCTTGTTCTGCGTAAGGTAAGTAACTCAGATAATATCCTTCGTTCTTTTCTTTTTTTAAGCGATGGGGTATGGTCGGTTTATGACGCGGCCTGTTTTGTCAGTTAGAAATTTACGAAAAGTGTATCAGGGGAAAAAGACATTTGTTGCTGTCGATGATATTTCGTTTGATTTAGCGCCAGGTGAAATATTAGGACTGCTTGGCTCAAATGGAGCTGGCAAGACAACCACCATTCAAATGCTCCTCAGCACATTAAAGCCCACTTCAGGAGCGATCAATTATTTTGGAAAAGATTTTTTTAAATACCGCTCTGATATTTTAAAGCATGTTGTTTTTGCGAGTACTTATGTCAGCCTTCCCTGGATGTTAACAGTAAGGCAAAACCTAGAAGTGTTTGGTAGGCTCTATGGGATTCCTATGAAGGAGCTGACTCGTAGAATCGATGATCTTCTTGTTCGTTTTGGAATTATCGAGAAAAAAAATGTGACCGTTTCTCAGCTTTCAGCAGGTCAAATTACAAGATTAATGCTTGTGCGAGCCTTTATGGTGCGTCCCAAGGTTGTCCTTTTGGATGAGCCAACCGCCTCTTTAGACCCCGACATTGCTGCGGATGTCTGCCAGTTTGTTTTGGAGCAACGGAACGAATATGGCACTTCCATTCTTTTTACATCTCACAACATGACAGAGGTAGCTGAAGTTTGCGATAGGATCTTGTTTTTACAGAATGGAAAAATCATTGCAGATGATGTTCCTGACGAGCTTGCTAGAAGTGTTTCCACTTGTAAAGTGCAACTTTTAGTAGGAGATGGGATGAAAAGAACGATGAAGATTGCAGAGCGTCTAAAAATGCCCTATCGCTTAGATCATAGAACGATTGAAGTCGAGCTTGATGAAATACAAATAGCAGAGTTATTAAGTGCACTTGCGAAAGAAAATGTCTGGTATACGAATATCAATATTATTCAGCCCACCTTAGAGCATTACTTTCTACAGATGGTTGCTGGTGCAAAACAAAAGAGGGTACCAAAATGAGTTTTGGGCGGATCTGGGCAGTATTTATTCGGTATTTCTATGTATTTGCCAAGCTCGATCATTTGTGCGACCTATTTTATTGGCCAGCTCTCGATATTGTACTGTGGGGTGTAACAAGTGTTTGGATTCAAAACCAACAAGGCCCTACTTCTGATATAGCTCTTGCTATTCTAACGGGGATTGTCTTCTGGCAAATTATCTGGCGTGGAAATTATGAAGTGGGTGTAAACCTTCTCCAAGAGTTCTGGAATAGAAATCTGGTTAATCTTTTTTCTACCCCTTTGAAGCTCTCAGAATGGATCGCAGCTATCATGCTTGTGGGTGTCTGTAAAATTTGCATTAGCCTGTGTTTTGGGGCGCTTCTTGTGTATCTTCTTTATGCTTTGAATGTCTTCTCCCTTGGATGGGCATTTTTGCCCTATTGTGTATCCCTTACACTCTCAGGATGGTTTATGGGATTCATAAGCGCAGGAATCATGGTCTATTGGGGACAAAGAGTACAAATGCTCGCTTGGATGACAGCGTACATTTTTGCCCCCTTTAGCGCTGTTTATTACCCAGTCGTTGCTTTGCCCTTATGGGCGCAACACATCGCTCATATTTTACCAACTACCTACATTTTTGAAGGGATGAGAGAACTTCTTGAGAAGGGGGTCTTTTCTTGGGAAAAATTTCTTTTAAGCCTAGGTCTCAATATAACCTACCTCGTACTCAGCATGCTCTTTTTTCATTATATGTTTGAAAAAAGCCGCAGCAAAGGGCTTGCCCGTCTAGAGTAGGTTATTACTTACCTACCCATGCGCTTTCTTTTGCAAATATTTCGTGTTCTACTTTTCGGAGATTAGTTGAGATTGTTCTAATATCTTTGTCTATATCCTTAATTGCGTCGCTGAAAGCTGCAGTCTGTTCCATATGTTCTTCAGAAACTGGGGTTCCGGGAAGCTCTATGCAATTAAGTTGATGTTGATAGGCTCGTCTCGTCGCTTTAAGTTTTTCTTGTTGAGTAGTAAGACGTTGTATTTCTGGGTTTCTCCCCATAATATCGCTTAAGCTGTACTCATGACCAGACATACTAGCATTGTAAGATTGGCTAATTCGGCGTGCAATTGGAGATATAACAGGACTATTTTTTGGCGCTACAAGAATTCCTGTATTCATTGGCACTGAATGTCCCAGATAAGGCCGAATAGAATTACGTGGAGGCGGTTGATTTTCACTATCAGGAAAATATTGCATATTTCGCGGAGGTGGCTGCACCTCTTTTTTTGAACCTATACCAAAGCAACTCATATTTACTCTCCTTTTAATACCTATCTATTGTGGAACGAAGTTTTTTAGCTGCCAGCTTTTAAGCATCAACATACGCTGTTTTGCTTGTAGAGATTGGATTGCTCGTGTAATCAAATGACTTCCCGATTCATCTGATATAAAAGAGGGGCTTTCAGAGGATTCTTTTTGTAAAAGTTTTGTTTTCTTTTCCAGAAGAGATTCTATCTTGTCTTGATTGCTTAAGTATTGCTCTGATAGCAATTGTAGTTCCTGAATTTGTCTTTGCTCTTCTGGATCTTGAGGAGCATTAATCATGCTCAGTAAAAAAGGGGGTTCTGCAGAATCAGGTATTGGAGAAGAAGTTCTACTAAAAACAGAGAGAGGCCTCTGCTTGGAATCTCCAAACAAGGATGCCGAAGGAGCCTGAGGAATCCCTTCATCATCGGAAGAGTCTAGGGAACCTAGGCCTAGTTGCTCTATTAACAGCTCAAGGTCTTCTTCTTGTTCTTCAACTTCTGAAAAAGGTCTTACCGGGTCAGTTGCAATAACCAGAGGATTAGTGATTTTATTGCTAAGGGGAGGTATGTTTTCGCTATTAAGCTGTGCTTGTCTTTGTTCAGCAGCACCGTATTTTAGAGCTGCTATGGCAGAGAAAAGTTTCGATGAGTCTGCTACTTTAGATGTAGGAAAGGATGATATTGGAGGGGTATTTCTTCTATTGGTGTAACAAACCATAATTTCTTCCTTTTGTTAATTTATTAAATTTTTCAATTAATGAAAGTTCTTGAGTTTTTAGTGATTCCAATTCGTTCTTTAATAATTTCATTTGGAGTTGCATTAATTTAAATAGAGCAGGATCTTGTACAAAAAATGGATCCTCGTAAGTATTTGTTCTTAAAAGAGCTTCTTGAAGGTGTTTAATTTTTTTTTCTATCTGCGTCATTTTATTTGGTATCGATTCTAATTGAGTGGGTATCAGTTGTATTTCCTCGTTTTTCTTTTGACTCTTTAGATTTATTGCTAGATAGGGTAGCAGAGCGAATTCTTGGCCTGAGGTCCCTGTATCACGGGGGCCTTTATAGATCGATCTTGAAGGACCTTTATCATCGTCATAGTCATAGTCATACAATTGTAACATGTTTGGCTGAGGTGCAATAACTTCTATCTTTTTTACGCGAGGATCGATGTTTTCGCTGTTGTATTGTATTTGCAGATTGAGCTGCTGTATTGAGGTTTGAAGAGCAGTGATAATGGCTGCTTTTTGCGTGGGGTTGTTCATTTGCTTGGAAATAAACATAGGCTGAACGAGAAGCGGATGAACTGGATGTGGGTCTAGTTGTGTAGCGCTGTAAATAGCCATATTTTCCCTTTTAGTTTATTTAAAGCAGTTATTAATAAAGAGATTGAGAGTTGGAAGAAACACGCAATTGCAAATTTAAAGATATAACTACTCTGTTATAACCTAAATAATACAAGATAAACGATTTTAAGTCAAGAGAATATAATAATAAAATTTTTAAAATTCTATTTTACAGAAGCCTGGATCTTTTTTTCTAATTTGACAAGATCTTTAGCAAAAGTGCGGATCCCTTCATGGAGCTTTTCAAGAGCCATAGCGTCTTCGCAGAGCATCCAGCGGAAGGCTTTTTCATCCATTTCGATTTTTTCAACCTTCATAGCCTTAGCTACTTGTGGATCTAATTTGCGAGGTACGGGGCCATCCGTCTTAGAAAGTTCTTCAAGAAATTTAGGAGCAATAGTTAAAAGATCGCAACCTGCAAGCTCCAAGATTTCGTCGCTATTTCTAAAACTTGCGCCCATGATAACGGTTTTATAGCCCATATGCTTATAATAGTTGTATATAGACGTAACTGACTTAACGCCAGGGTCTTCAGCTGGAGGATAGGAGTCTTTACCCTCTGCTTTTTTATACCAATCTAAAATCCTTCCTACGAAGGGGGAAATGAGGGTCGCTTTAGCCTCTGCGCAACCTATGGCTTGGCATAAGCTGAACAATAGGGTCATATTGCAGTGGATCCCTTCTTTTTCGAGTTGTTCGGCAGCTTTAATCCCTTCCCATGTGGAGGCAAGCTTAATCAAAATTCTGTCTCTTGCAATCCCTTCTTTTTCATAAAGAGCAATCAGAGTTCTCGCTTTATTAACGCTTCCCTCTATATCAAAGGAAAGTCTAGCGTCCACTTCTGTAGAGACTCTTCCTGGAACAATTTTTAATATTTCAAGGCCAAAATTTACAAAGATTTTATCGGTGATCAGTGTTAATTCTTCTTTAGGGTTTTTACCCATTTTTTTTCCGTACTGAATTCCATCTTCGACTAAGTAGTGGTACTCTGACATGTCGGCAGCAGCTAAAATCAGAGAAGGATTTGTTGTAGCGTCTGTAGGATGATATTTCTTGATTTCTTCAAATTCTCCTGTATCCGATACAATTGTTGTCATCTTTTTTAACTGATTTAACTTGCTCATACACACTCCTTTTATAAGTTCATGATAGCAAAAGTAAGGTTAGTAGGGAAGGCGAAATGGATTTTGCATAAAAAAAGGTTTTTGCATTTTTTGATAATATTTTTCAAATTCTGATCCGTCTATTCGAGCAGTATACCCTTCCACTTCAATGTGAACTTGTTTGCTTGTTCTTAAAATTTCCAAAATTTCTGCATCTGCGACAAGCATTCTTTGTCCTCCTTCGTGTCTAAGAAGAGCCACTTGATGTATGTGCCCATCAATATTAAATACAGCGCTTGCAGCTTGTGATACGGGGCGAGAATGGACAATGAGATATAAATTAGAGCCGTTCTTTGTCTTTAGAATTTCGAAGTCGATCCCATTAACAGGATCTGGCGCATGGTAAACCAGCCTAGAAGATCCGTGTTCTCCGCTGATGTGATCAGTTGTAAAACAAGTTTTTCCACAACTTGATAGAAGACAAAAAATGAACGCAAAGACGCAAAAACGCAAAGACGCAAAAAGATTTGAAAAATATATCTCAATCTTTTTGCGTCTTTGCGTTTTTGCGTCTTTGCGTTGAAAGAGCATGTAAGCTTACTTGTTTTTTCCGTGGTTTTTTCCGACAAGAACAAGTGCCACAACAGCGATTACAACAGCGCTAGCTGCCATAATGATGGCGCTCCAGTTAGTTGTGCTTTTATTTCTTGCATCTTCGGGAAGTTTGGATACTTCTTTTTCGACAACGGGAGTTGTTCCTTCATCGCTTTCAATAGTCTGAGGAGGAGCAGTTTCTGGAGCTACTTGCTCTACTGGTTTTTCTTGAGGTTGAGATGGTGGTGTTACCATTTCAACGGGTTGATCTTCACTGTTAACATCTGCATAAAGGGGAGTGGCAAGGATTGCCAAAATAATGATAGCTTTCATCTGAAACCTTTTAGGTTAATTTGATGCATCAACAATAAAAGATTCTGGCTTTATTTGGAAGGTCTTAAATGATTGTTGAAATTCTTTGCAGTGCTTACCAAACTCTTCTTTGAGAGCTGAAGCTGTTAAAATATAGGCGTAGCCCTCTTTCACGAGGATCAATTGTAAGAGGCGCACATCGCCTAGTTTATTTTTTGTATCAATTTCTGTGAGAATAGCATCTCCTTCTGTAGTCTGAAAACTGCCGAGATTTCTCCATCTATTTTGTGGATTGAGTTCGTGGATTTTTCTTACAGATTTTATATACTGTTCCTGAGTTGACTTCACTTTTTCAACAGCAAGATTAAGAGAAGGGCAAAACCCTTTTTCTCCTTTGCACAGATATCCTGACTTTACACTCGCGGGCAAATGTTCAGAATCTACTTTTTTCCAATCTTTTGGAGGAACAAAAAAAAGACCCAAAATCACTACAAACGATAACATCTCTTTCCTTTTCTAATGACTATGTGCCGTGCTTTGATGCAAGACAGCTGCCAACACTCCAATTCCTACGGCTAAACCAGCGCCCCAGCCTAACATCGAAAGTCCAAGAGCGGTATACGCTCCATCGCCAGCACACGCTCCTTCTCGATACAAAGCATCTGTATTTTGTGCTAGATCGTCAATTGTATCACAGTCTCTTGCAGCGAGCGGAGCTGTTGCAATCAGAATCATCAACATAAGTCTTTTCATATGGATACCACCCTTTAAAATACTTAATACTACGCCAAAACGAAAAAAGCCATTGAAAAATATCCCCATATATAAAATAACTTATGTGTAACTACATTAAAGGTAAACCATGAAAGGCGTTGAAACTGGAAAAGACAAGGTAAAAAAAATTTGTGATCTTCTAAAGAAAGAAACCATTGACCCCGCAAGAAAAGAAGCGGAAGAACTTGTAGTGAATGCAAAAGAGAAAGCCGCTCTCCTCATTAGTGAAGCTAAAAAAGAGGTGGAACGTCTTCATAGAGATGCTAGAGATTTTGAAGAAAAGCAAAAAAGTATTTTTCAAGCTGCTTTAAATGCGGCTTGCAAGCAGACTATTGAAATATTAAAAGAATCGATTGAGGAAAAACTGTTCAATAAGGAGCTTGCTTCTATATTTGGAAAAAATATTAAGGAGCCTGCGTTATTGGCAAGATTGATAGAAGCTGTTACAGTGGCTCTTGAAAGGGATGGAATAAATGCTGACTTAAGCGTGTATATTCCTGCTGCTGTGCCTGCTAGAGATGTAAATGCTCTTTTAGGAGAAAAAATTCTCTCCCATTTAAGAGAGAAAAGTGTTTTGCTAAGTACAATCGAAGGTGGGATAGAGGTAAAGCTTCATAAGGAGAACATCACGATTGATATCAGTGATGTGGCTTTAAGAGAGCTTGTTTCTCGCTATATCCGTAAGGATTTTCGGGAAATGCTTTTTGGAAAAGGGAAAATGTAATCCATGAACTATTATTTTTTGGCGCCTTCCCTTCCTCCTCTTGAGCTTGGGCATATTCCTGATATCACTTCAGAAGAGCTTTTTGCTAGGTTTAAAATGAACCTAACAAAAGAGGATATGGAAAAGGCTCAAGTCTTAAGGCGTTTTACAGATATCAATAATATCCGAGCGCTTGCTTTGGAAGAGCCAATTGACAATAGAGGAAATCTCAATGAAAAGGAGCTTGATGAAGCTCTATTGACTCATGATATATTTCCTCTCTATGTATTTGATTTTTTAGATAAGTATGAAACCCCTTTTCAGAGGTTGAAATATTTTTCAGAGCTTTTAAGTAGATTTTTTATCGAAGAAACAGATTCTAATGAAGGGTTTTTAAAACGGTACTTAACATTTGAAAGAGAATGGAGACTTGTCTTAGCCGCTCTTCGAGCAAAACAACGCAAAAAAGAGATTCTTAAAGAGTTGCAGTTTGAAGATTTTAAAGACCCTATTGTTGCACAGATTCTCGCACAAAAAGATGAGAAAGATTACGAACCTCCTTTAGAATATGCTGATTTGAAGCAGATCTATCTTTCTTGTGGGGAAGACCCATGGCAACAGTATAAGTCAGTGCAGACTTGGAGATTTAATAAAATTGAGGAACTAGTAGAACATCCCTCTTTTTCTATCGATTGGATTTTGGCATACGTTGCCAAGCTGATGATAGTAGAGCAATGGAATGAGCTTGATGAAGAAAAAGGGTTGATGATTTTAGATACAATTAAAGCGAGCGAGCAATTATGAAAACACATGGCAAAGTTGTAAAAGCCTTTGGAAATCTTATTCAGGTAGAGTTTGAAGGCAACATCCGGCAAGGGGAAGTTGCGATGGTAAATTTAGGTAATACTTCCCTCAAAGGAGAGGTGATAGAAATCGTAGGAAACGAAGCAAAAGTTCAGGTGTTTGAAGACACGCGTGGGATTAAACTTGGCACTCCTGTTTCTTTTTCAACCCACCTTCTAGAAGCAGAACTTGGGCCTGGCCTTTTAACATCGATTTTTGATGGGCTGCAAAACCCTCTTGAGAAAGTGGCAGATGCTGCGGGCCTCTTTTTAGTCCGTGGTATCTATATGGAGCCTTTAGACCGTCAAAAACACTGGGATTATCATCCCACAGCAAAATTAGGAGATACCCTCACAAGGGGGGACTCATTTGGCTATACAATGGAGGGAAGATTTCATCATGAGATCATGGTCCCATTTACCTATTACGGAAAGTACACGGTAACGTGGGTCATTAAACCAGGCTCTCATACAATTGATGCTGTAGTTGCCAAAGCTGTTGATGAAAAAGGTGTCGAACATCACTTTACGATGGTGCAAAAGTGGCCGATTAAGCTCCCTCTTTTTGCAGGAGAGAAGACTAAAGGGGAAAAGATGATGGATACGGGGCTTCGAATATTCGATACCCAATTTCCTGTCATTAAAGGAGGGACTTTTTGTTCTCCAGGGCCATTTGGTGCTGGCAAAACGGTGATGCAGCACCATTTATCCAAATACTCAGCTGTAGATATTGTGATCAACGTTGCTTGTGGTGAGCGTGCAGGAGAAGTTGTCGAAGTTTTACGCACTTTTCCCCATTTAACAGACCCCCATACCAATGAGCCACTCATCAATCGTACAGTGATTATTTGTAATACCTCCTCCATGCCAGTAAGCGCGAGGGAAGCTTCCATTTATATGGGAGTGACTATTGCAGAGTATTACCGGCAGATGGGTCTTGATGTCCTTCTTCTTGCAGATTCCACGTCTAGATGGGCTCAAGCGATGAGGGAAATGTCAGGAAGATTGGAAGAAATTCCTGGAGAAGAAGCTTTTCCTGCCTACTTAGGCTCTCGTATTGCGGCTTTTTATGAAAGAGCTGGTGTTCTTGAGTTGAAAAATGGAAAAACAGGTACTTTGACCATTGGGGGTACAGTTTCTCCTGCAGGGGGGAATTTTGAAGAGCCGGTGACTCAGGCGACCCTTTCTGTTGTAGGGGCTTTCCATGGCCTTTCTCGCGCTAGGTCTGATGCGCGTCGTTATCCTGCAATTGATCCTCTGATCTCTTGGACGAAATATATCGATGAGGTAAGCCATGAGCTAGAAGAGCGTGCTCCTGGTTGGGGCAAAATGGTAAAAAAGGCTGCGGGATATTTACGAGAAGGGGACGACATTGGCAAAAGAATGGAAGTTGTGGGAGAAGAAGGGGTTTCTCTTCAAGATATGATTGTATTTTTAAAGTCAGAGGCTTATGAATTTGCTTATTTACAGCAAAATGCTTTTGATAAAGAAGACGCCTACTGCCCCTTAGAGCGGCAAATTGATCTCTTTCAGTTTATGAACCAAATCTTTGATACACATTACGAGTTTAAATCTCATGATGATGCAAGATTTTACTTTTTGGAACTCCAAAATGAAATCAAGAATTTAAATTTTATGCCCTATAAATCAGAACGCTACCTTGCAGCATTAACCCGTATTCGGGAGAAAATATGAAAAAAGTTTACGACAAAATTATGGATATGAGGGGCAATTTAATTACTGTCCTTGCAAAAGATGTGAGTCTAGGTGAGCTTGCACGCATTCAAAAAAGTGATGGAAGGAGTCTTTATGCTTCTGTTCTTAGAATAGATGAGGATAAAGTGACTTTGCAAGCTTTTGAAAATACTCGAGGCATTTCTACAAATGATCGGGTTACATTTTTGGCTCGAGATATGCAGGCAACCTGGAGTGATGCTCTTTTAGGAAGAAGATTAAACGGTGCGGGCGAACCGATTGACAAAGGGCCGATGATCATCGGTGAGCCCAAAGAAATTGGAACTCCTTCTTTTAATCCTGTAAGAAGAATTATTCCAAGAGATCTCGTACGTACAAATATCCCTATGATCGATGTTTTTAACTGCCTTGTAAAATCGCAAAAAATTCCAATTTTTTCAATTGCGGGAGAGCCATATAACCAGCTCCTAATGCGTATTGCCAATCAGACAGATGCTGATGTAGTGATTATTGGAGGGATGGGCCTCAGGTTTGATGATTATCAAGCTTTTATCGATAATGCGGAAACATCAGGTTCTCTTGAAAAGACAATCATGTTTATTCATAAAGCAACTGACCCTGCGGTAGAGTGTATTCTTGTTCCAGATATGGTGCTTGCCTGCGCAGAAAATTTTGCAGTTCATGACAAAAATGTCCTTGTTCTTCTTACTGACATGACAGCTTTTGCGGATTCCATTAAAGAGATCATGATTACAATGGATCAAGTTCCTTCGAATAGGGGGTATCCAGGATCTCTTTATTCAGATCTGGCTGCACGCTATGAAAAAGCGGTCGATATTGATGGAAGTGGATCGATCACGATTATTTCAGTTACTACGATGCCAGGCGGAGATGTCACTCACCCGATCCCAGATAATACCGGTTATATCACAGAAGGGCAGTTTTATCTGCATGGTGGCCGGATAGATCCATTCGGTTCTCTTTCTAGACTAAAACAGCAAGTGATTGGAAAAGTGACAAGAGAAGATCATGGAGATATCGCAAATGCCCAGATCCGCCTGTATGCAGAATCAAAAAAAGCAAAAGAAAGACAGAGCATGGGCTTTAAGCTCTCTCGTTGGGATGAAAAACTTCTCCATTATCTAAAACTTTTTGAAGAAAGAATGATGAACCTGCACGTAAACTACACTCTCGAAGAAGCGCTTGATCTAGGTTGGAAAACCTTAGCTGAGTGTTTTGAGAAAAATGAAGTGGGCATTAAACAAACACTTATTGATAAGTATTGGCCATGATAAAGTTAACCAAGACGGAGCTGCGCGATCAACAAGTGAAGCTGGCGCAGCTAAGTAAGTACTTGCCTACGTTACAGCTTAAAAAGGCGATGTTGCAGGTAGAGGTTAACGTAGTGCAGCAGGAGATAGAAGAGCTTGCAAATAAATTTGATCTTGTAGAAGAGAAGATTAAGAAATATGCCCTCCTTTTTTCAGATCGAGCAGCAACAGATCTATTTTCTCTTGTGAAAGTTCAGGAGAGCTTAAAAGAATATGAAAATATTGCAGGAGTAGAAATTCCGATCTTCAAAGGGGTTGTTTTTGAAGAGGAAAATTATTTTCTTTTTGATGCCCCGGTGTGGCTTGAAGCTGCAGCAGAAGGGGTGAAAAAGCTTCTTGTTTTAAGAGAGAAAATTAAAGTTGCAAAAGAAAAAAAACAAGCGTTAGAAAAAGAGCTTAGGGAAGTTTCGATCAGAGTGAATTTATTTGAAAAGATCATGATTCCCAGAGCTGTTGAAAACATTAAAAAGATTAAGATATTTTTAGGTGACCAGCAGCTTGCTGCTGTATCACAAGCAAAAGTATCGAAAAAGAAGATTATGCAACGATGATCGTAAATTTAAGAAAGTATCTTATCCTTGGAGCTAATGAAGATCTAGACAAATTCTTCAACCGTGCGCAAGAGCAAGGGTTTTTAGAATTTATCACTTTAAGCAATAAAAAGAGTGTGGAAACGAGTGAGAATATCGCTCAGATTATGCATGTTTTAAAAAGCTTAAAAAAACTTCCTCTAAAAAAGCCTTATGTTGGGGGAGGAGAGCTCGAGTATGCCTTAGAGGTTTGTCAAAAGGTCTTGTTTTACGAGAAAGAGATAGAAAAACAGCAGGAAGAGATCCGTCTTTTACGCGCTGAAATTGCAAGAGTTTCCCCTTTTGGAGATTTTTCTAGAGCAGACATTGAATACATTGAGAAATTTGGCAAAAAGAAGATCCAGTTTTTTGCTATGAAAGAAGCAAAGAGCCATCAGACAAGTTTTAGTGATGAAGTGATCTATGTAGGAACGGAATATGATCTCGATTATTTTATAACCATTAATCCAGAGCGGGTCACTTATCCTCATATGATTGAAATGAGGATTGATAGACCTCTTGGAGAACTTAAATTACAGCTCTCAGAGGTGGTAGAATCTCAGCACAGAATGGAAACAGAGCTCAAACAATTTGCTGGTCATATCGATTTTCTCCAGCACATTGTCATCGAACTTTTAAATGACCATCATCTCAACCGAGCTAAGGAAGAGGCTTCCTATCCTTTGGAAGATGTTTCCTTATTTATCATTGAAGCTTGGGTTCCAGAAAATAGAGTTGCTTTCCTTTTTGCTCTTGTGGATGGAATGTCAATTTATTGTGAGGAAGTGATCATCGAAGAGACAGATAAAGTGCCTACATGTATGGAAAACAAAGGGACTTCTCGTATAGGGGAAGATCTCGTAAAAATTTACGATATCCCTGCTACGACTGATAAAGATCCATCCTCCTTTGTTTTTTGGGCGTTTGTCCTGTTTTTTGCGATGATTGTAAATGATGCGGGCTATGGCCTCCTTTATTTGACAATCGCTTTAGTTTGCAAATGGAAATTTCCAAACTTGCATGGCGCAAAAAAAAGATTTTTGAACCTCTTTTTGATCCTTTCTTGCGCATGTATTGGATGGGGAGTTCTTACCTCTTCCTATTTTGGTGTAGCCATAGACTCGAAAAGCTTTTTAGGGGAAATCTCTGTCTTAAAACATCTTGCCGCTTTTAAAGCGGAAGGGGCTATGCAAGCTCTTCCTTCTTCTTCAGGAGAAATTTCCTTATCTAATGAGATGTTAGGGGAGTATTCGCGCGACGTTCTTTTAGAGCTCTCTCTTATCGTCGGAATCGTCCATGTCTCGATCTCCTTGCTTCGCTATGTCAAACGGAACTGGTCAGCCATTGGTTGGGTAATCTTCCTAGTTGGAGGATACCTTTATTTTCCAAGCGTTTTAAAAGCAACACCTCTTCTTCATATCAACAATGGAACAGAAATTGGTCTGCAGCTCATTTATGGAGGAATTGGGGGTGCCATTGCTTTGGCTCTCATTCAAAAAAGACTTGCTGGGCTTGCAGAGATCCCAAACCTTGTTCAAGTGTTTGCCGACGTTCTTTCTTACTTGCGTCTTTATGCTCTTGGCCTTGCAGGATCGATCATGGCAGAAACCTTTAATGGGATCGGACAGTATATAGGACTTGTTGCAGGAATATTTGCGACCATCGTTGGTCACGCAGTCAATATTTTACTGGGAATTATGGCTGGAGTCATACATGGCCTTCGTCTTAATTTCCTTGAATGGTATCATTATTCCTTTGATGGAAACGGCAAATTATTTAACCCACTAAAAAAGATTAAACCGGAGTAATTTTATGGACAGTATGAATTTTAACATGGTTGGCCCAGCACTTGTTTTAGGCCTTGCATGTATTGGTAGCTCTATCGGTTGCGGTATTGGAGGCATGGCCTCTCACGCTGTAATGAGCAGAGTAGAAGAGAATCACGGAAAATTTATTGGTATGTCAGCGATGGCCTCTTCTCAATCGATTTACGGCTTTGTATTGATGCTCCTCATGAAAAACAGCATCGCAGCAGGAACCCTCTCTGCTATGGGCGGCATAGGTATTGGATTTTCCGTTGGACTCGCACTCATGTTCTCTTCCATCTATCAAGGGATGTGCGCAGCATCAGGGATCCAAGCTTCTGCAAAGCAGCCAGCAATCATCGGCAAATGTTTTGCAGCCCTTGGAATCGTGGAGTCGTTCTCCCTATTCGCCTTCGTCTTCGCCCTCCTCCTCATTTAACGAGTATATAGTAAAACAGTTGGGGAGCGTCTTTAGGTTCGAAGGACCGCTCGAGTTTGGCCCTTTTAATTACAAAAAAATCCCGGTAGGGATTTAGGTTATTAGCCCAGGCGCAGCTTAGCTGCCCTGGGTATCATATGAATCCTAATATTTGCCACGGATGTGGCAAAGGAATGCAATAGCTTATAATCTAGGCAAATCATTTTTGTTATTTAGGTAAATATGGTTCATCCGGTAAATCGATACCTTCGTACAGGAAACTGACATGCGAACATCGTTTGACCACTAGAAGGCTCATTTCTATGCAAACTTGCCTAGTTTTTATTTTAACGCAAAGTGAAGAGGAGAGGCAAGAGACGCAAAGCAAAATATCACTCTCTTCGCTACGCTCAGGGTGATATTTTGTTTGTTATAGAAAGGAATGCAAAAGGTGACTTTCAAGTTGTTTCTTATAAACTTATTTGGGTCCTTTTTTCTTCCTTCAATAGAGAAGAAATTCCGCTGATATCTTCAAACGGCAAAAGAATTAGGAGGTAAGTTCTCAAGTTTTGCCGTTTGAAGATATCAGCGGAA
>Ga0206905_10015_pt1 | contig 49094 bp, 35 predicted proteins | sample Alteio_BWOrgHeat_43_FD_152940 | JGI IMG/M metagenome (GOLD analysis project Ga0206905, IMG submission 152940) | Enriched cells from forest soil in Barre Woods Harvard Forest LTER site, Petersham, Massachusetts, United States -... | ecosystem: Environmental > Terrestrial > Soil > Temperate forest >...
CCGGCGCAAGCGTTGACTTTACGCCTGCCTTCGCCGAGGCGCACTCCAATGGCGAAGATGTCGTCAATCCTGGCACCGGGCTCGATTTGGCCGACCCGCTGCGATTCAATCACGCGGCAAATCTCCCTTTCAGCAATCGGGGAACCGGAATCACCTTCACGCCCGCAACCGCCTTCGCCCACTCAAGCAACGAACCCGTTCAGGCGCTCGGCACCGGCATCACGCTCGACAGCCCCTTGGCGAAAGAACATCCGATCGACGCGGTTGTGCGTGACGTACAGATTACGACCGCAGGCTACCAGGGCACGCCGGAACCCAATCAGTGGTTCGGTGGCCCTGTCCTTTCCGCCAGTGCAGGAAACATGGTCCTGCGCGACGCCACTGGTCTGGTTGTTGACAGTCTCAATTTTGGCGGTCTTGTCGACCCCTGGGCCGCTGAAGGTTACCAGGCTATCTCCGGAGCCGAGCACAATGGCTGCTACGTCGCCACGCCTAGTACCAGCGGTGGTGCGGGTACGAGCGCAGGTCGCTTCCCGGATGGACTCGATACGGACAGCAACTGCACCGATTTCCTGACGGAGCCCTCTACCGCTTTGTCAGCCGCTTCAGAGATCGGTGCGACCAATATCAAAGTAACCAGTGTGGCTAGCTTTGGCGTTGGCCAGATGATCAGGATTGACATGGGGGAGAATCTCGAGACTGCGGTCATCGCGTCGGTTGGTACCGCGGGCGCCACCACGGTAGGATCTGCTACTGACATTGGCGCGACTGTTATTCCCGTCGCCAGTATGATGGGCATTCGAGTCGGCCAAGTCATTACCATTGGCAGTGGCGCAAACTATGAGACAGCGGATGTGATCTCCATCAACAGATTCGGCAGCACAATTAGCATCGCCGCCTCGCTTAAGTTTGCTCACGCGCTCGGTGCGCAGGTCTCCGGTACTGGTATCACTCTCACCTCGGCACTGACGAAGCCTCATGCCAATGCGGCACAGGTCGCCGGCAGCGCTGCTACACCGGGTGCGCCCAACCGATATTTCCGGAAACCGTAGTGGGACTCAGGCCATCTCCGATTTTTGCCGATATCGATCGCTAAAAAATGAACCTTGGAAAGCTATCCAAGGTTCATCAGTGGTCAAAATGGCATCTACATGGATTTGTACTTCATTGTCTTAGAAGACGAGTTGCAGGCGGAACTGGATATCGCGCGAACCACCTGATTGCAGACCCTCCGGGTTAGTTTGGGAGCCAGGGACAACGGGATTATTGGTCAAAGTAACGTATTGAGCTGGGTTGTTCGTTCCACCGGAGTAGCCGTCCACAACCGACCATGCAGGGTGGTTGAAAAGGTTGAGTATCTCAGCCTGAAACTGAAGCTTCAGACTTTCGTGAATCGGGAAATCTTTTGATATCGAGAGATCCGTATTCACGAATTGAGGACCTGTGAGATAAATGCTCTGGCCGAGTTGACCAGGCGTACTCTCCGAAGTCACCTGACCGCTTGAAAAAACTTTTGGATCCATGAGTAGTCGCGGCGTTAGATTGTTTGGCCCGGGATAGTAACCAACGGACTTTTGTAGCTGATGAATCGATGTTCCGTTCAGAACGACCCCTGAGTCGGACGAATCTGGTTGTCCGGTCAAATTGGAAAAGTAGTTATAGGTGTAGGTGCCGCCGAGCAGCTTAAAGTTGCGCCCTTTTTGCCATCCAAAGATTGTTCCGATCTTCCATCCCTCCACGACTTCACCTAACAGGTGATTGCTCACTTTGAAAGGCAATGCATAGAGCGCATACGCCTTGAAGGTGTGGCGTAGGTCATAAGGAGATGGTGCACGACTTATTTGCCGGTCGCGTAATGTTCTAAAGTTTGCGACAGCGGCGTCTGCCGTGTAATAGTCCCCGATATAACGATTCGTAAATGCGTGGCTGTAGGCATAGTTAGCCATGAGGGTTAGGTTGGATGCTGTGTGTTTAACCTGCATCTGGAGGCCGTTGTAGCTCGAACTTCCAGGATCGGAGAGAAGCTGGGTAGGGGCAGCTGTGGCGAATGGATTCTGTTGAAAGATGTTGATTGGATATTGCGTTGAGCCCGCGTAGCCGAGGGCTGAGCATGGCGAGAAACCGGCTCCTCCTACAAGATTGCAGAAATAGGTGGAATTACCTGCAATAGCGTTAGCGAGCGCAGCGGCCTGCCCGGTACTTACATAGTTCACGTAGGTTGAATTAGTAAAACCGCTTCCTCCTGCGCCAAATGCTTGAGTGAGCAGAGGAAGATTCGCACCGGCAAACGACGGGTTTGCAGCGTTGGGGCCGCCGTTTGCAGCAAGATTTGCCTGAGCTCTCTGGAATTCCTGGACAAAGCCGTTTTCGAAGATGTTCACTTCATTGAGATCGTACAGCGACCACATATGAGTGGCATGGTTGCCAACATAATTTGCTTCAACAACGAAGTTCCAAGGTATTTTTTGTTGAACGCCTACATACCAGCTCTCAATGTAAGGGGAACGCAGATTTGGATCGACAGTCGCCAGCGGTTGACCACCAAAGGTGAAGTCAGACTGCGGTATGGGAAACGAAAAGGTTGCGGGGAATTTGTTGGTGGGTGGAATGTTTCCCGTTCCAGGAACCATCCCGAGCGAAAGCGATCCCGCAGGGAATTGACCTGCAGGGGTGTTGGTTGGTGGACCCGCGTTGAGAAATTCCTTCTGCTGTGTGCCAGGGTTCGTGAAGACAGTCGCCTGTTCAAATGGTCCCCATCCTTCGTCGTAATGGGAGATGGCTCCCCCTCCGCGAATTACAAGATTCCCATTGTCGAAGGACGGGTTCCAGGCAAAGCCTAAATTGGGTGCAGGCTGTTTGAGATCCGCTGAATACGGACTCGGATTTAGCTGAATCTGAGGATTTGCGATACCGTTGAGCTCGCCGGGATGAAACTCGCGGGTTGAAGGGCCGATCAGATCGGCCAACGAGGGATTCGTATACGTATTGTTTGTGTTGTGAATGGCACCGGAAAATTGCCAGCGCATGCCATAGTTAACGGCCAGGTGCGGAGTGGGGCGCCATGCATCCTGAAAATAAAAGCCTCCTACTTTCTGAGCTTCTACTTCCTTGAATGCACCGAGCGGCTTGAATTGATGACTGGCTGTGTCCACGTAGTTGCTGCCATTGATCGAACTGACTCGTCCGACCAAGGTTGCATACAAGCTTTCGGCATTGAGAAGGTCCTGATGATTGCTTTGGTTAAAGTCCAACCCAGGGAAGTTCGCAGCTGTGAACATTGAGTTCGCGGGATCCTGTGGATCTAGTCCAAGAATATTCGGCGCTGGGCTGTTGGTGCCGGTATCAAAGCTGGTTGAAGACCTGAAGTCGCCCCCGAATGTGAAAGAATGCTTACCGCGCGTCCAGGTGAGATTATCAAAGATGTCACGGATGGGGTTGTTTCGAGGTTCGGGCAAGATGTAGTTCGGGACGTAGGGTGCGAGGCTGGCAGCCCCATTGACGAACGTTGGAGGCGTGTAAACGATGTTGTTCGTGGAGGTAAAAGGGTTGAAGGAGTTGCCTACGTTGAATTCTTCCTGGGTATTTAGCAGACCGAAGTTGACCTGATTCACAAGATGTTGCGTGATGGTCCAGTCAAGGCCCGCTGTAAGTGTGGAATAGGTAGAGCGGAAGCTGTTATTAACGTTTGGATCTCCCTGATAAATCTCCGTACCGGGGATATCGCGCCAATACATGTTGTAGGCGGCGTGGAAATCAATATTCGGTTTGATTTGGTAGTCCACACGCAGCGTGGGGTAGATGTTCTTGGTGGTGTTTGAGTAGGACCAGATGCTTTGCAGTTGATAAGGAAGCGTCGTCGGTTGCAGATTCGTACTGGCCGACGCTTTGTTAATCTGGGCGAGTTCGGCTGCAATCATGGAATTCGTCGTCGAAGGAAAACCATTGTTTTTTGCAATTTGAAAGAGGTTGACCGTCGTCGCTGTTCCGCTCGTGTTTGTATAAGTGAAAATGCCGTTTTGGGCGTCTGGAGTGAGGACGTTAGCGATTCCTTTCTGCGTTGCGGGGACATACTCCTGCTCGTAATTGAAGAAGAAGAATAGTTTGTTAGGCCAGACGGGTCCGCCGACACTGCCGCCGAAATCATTCAGGTGATAGGGCTGTTTTTTCTGCCCAATAGCATTGTTCGCATAGGTGTTGGCATTGAGAGCGCTGTTTTGATGCTGCCAAAAAAGATTTCCATGATACTTGTTGGTTCCACGCTTGATTTGAAAGCGCAACGTCACGGAGCCTTCTGCGCCAGCGTCCGCCGTCAGGTTGTTCGTTGCAACTGACACCTCTTCGATTGCTCCCAAACGCAAAGGGGCCGCGGAATAAAAGCCTGTCGTCGAGGTTCGATAGCGCTGGAAGTTGTCATTCATTCCGTCGACGCTTATGTTCAGGGCCGCATTCGGAAGGGCATTGAAGGTGGTGAAGCGTTGATCTCCACCTATCTGGGCACCGGGGGTGAGTTGCGCAAAAGGTAACGCATCGCGTCCGTTGAGAGGCAGGTCCTGCACCGCATCGGGAGCGATCGTCGTCGATAACGTGTTCGTGGTGGTCTCTAGCAGCTGACTATTGGCACTCACCTGAACCTCTTGGTTCGTTCCACCGACCTTCATTGCCACATTGAGGTTTGAACCATGGCCAATTGAGATCACGACATTGTTGTAAACGCCTTCCGCAAAACCTTGAGCGTTTACTGTGAGTCGATAGGCTCCTGCTTGCAAATTCGGAAAGATATATCCGCCTTCGGAGTTCGTAGTCTGTCTTGTTGTAGTGCCCGTTGCGGGTTGAAGAAGAGTGAGAGTGGCGTTAGGGATGACAGAACCCGAGGGGTCCGTAACAGTACCTACAAGGCTCCCTGCGGTTGTAGCCTGGGCCAATATTCGTGGGGTGGGGATAAAGAGGAAGGCGGCGATCGATAGGACGATAATTCTTAGCTTGAAACTCATAATTGCCTCCAGGCCCGGTCGAGGGCAGATCGATTTCTCGGCAGAGGAGACTTGCAAGCAGAACGAGTCGAACTATGAACGCATAGATGTATACAATTTAGCATATTTTAATTGTCGATTAATAGACTATTGAAGGGTTTTTTTGGGGCGGGTCGGCAGAGAGTATTTGCAGTCTGCAAATACTCTTCACCACGCCAACTGGTTAGTTGGATCGAGGATTGTTGTGACTATGGTTGAGTCAAGCGCAGATCTATTTCGTGGCTGACTCTTTCACGTACTGGACGAGTTGGTCACAGGTGGCGAACCAAACGCCTGGCTTCGATTGCATGTAAGTGAGAAGATCGTCGAGATGTTGCATTGGAGCTCGGTGGCCACCTAAGTATGGATGAAGAGTCAATATGAAGGTCGTCCCTTCCTTATAAGCTCCATCAAATTCCTGCTTGTAGAGCTCAAAGAGAAGATCCGGCGACGGCATGTGTCCTTGAGCGCCGAGATAGACAGTTTCCGTGAGAGTCCAATCGATTGGAAGTTCGATGACGCCGGTATCGAGACCTTTGCTGAAGATCTTGTACGGAACTTCGGAGGCCTGCAGACTCGAGTCGTACAGGAAGCCCTTCTTTCGAATCAGGTCCATCGTGTAGGGACTAAAAGCCCACGAAGGCGCGCGGTAGCCAGTGGGTTTTTTGCCGGTAAGAGAGCTTATGCGAGCGATTGCCTTGTCGAGTAACCGCTCTTCTTCGCCTTCGTTGTCTAATCCGGGTGGGTACTCATGAATCCACCCATGGATACCGATTTCATTGCGGCCGCTTTTCAGAATCGAAGGTACAAGCTCCGGATGAATAAGAGAGTCGACGCCGGTAACAAAGAAGGTTGCAGGGATTTTATGACGATCCAGAATTTCAAGCAGGCGCGGAGTACCTGTTTGCGCACCATAGTCTGACGCGGAAAGAGCAGTTGGCTCGGTGGTGCCGTCGCGGAGAAGGGGGGCCTGTGTGTCGTCGTCAAAGGTGATAAGCACAGCGACGTGGGCGTTGTTGGGCCAGGACGGAGGGAGCAACTTGGGGCCCATGGAGACGGCTGCGACAGTCTCGAGAATCCTCTCGTCCGACCACAGAGTTCCCGGCTGTGATGTCATTTGTGACTGTTGAGTTCGCCGTTGCTGCGCAGAAGTGATAACAGGTATGAGACAGAGAAGGGAAGCGGCAATGCGAGAAGAAATAGCGAGACTCATTGGATCTCCCGAATAAAGCTCGTTGATTCGTCTAGTATCGTATTGGGTTAGTGGACATCTTTGCATACTATTCTTTATTCATTTAGGAATTTCTTCAGAGAGTTGTAACTCCCGCCAATCTGTCGGAGGCTTGGAATGATGAAGGCTCGTTGGGCTGACTTGGTTACTGCAATTGTTATTGTCGCGGTTGCGCCTGTTGTTTCGGCGCAGCCAGTTTTTCGAAATATCTTTCCTCCTGAGGAGTTTGCAGCCCGTCGAGCGAAACTGTTCGAGAAGATTGGAACGAGTGTCGCAATTCTCGAAGGGACGACGGAACGTCCGGGGGAACAGCCATTTCGCCAGGGCGACCAGTTCTACTACCTGACAGGTGTCGGGGAACCTCGAGCAATAGCAGTGCTGGATGGGCGTACCAAAGAGACAACCATCTTTCTCCTGCCTGCCAATTCGATGGATGTGAGCTCGAAATTTGGTGCCGGCGCGCTCTATCCAGGAGAAGAGAGCGCGCGACTGATCGGTGTAACAAACGTGTTTCCTCGCGAGCAGTTCGGAAAAGTTTTGGATGCGATCGCAAGGGAAGGACGCCCTATCTATACTCCGTTCCGTCCCGAGGTATTGGGAAGCGCTTCTTCCTATGACACGCAGCTCCTGACCAGACTGAACCGAGAAGATCCATGGGATGGAAGGCCGAGCCGTGAAGAGGCCTTTCGCTTGAAGCTGATGGGTATTGCACCGCGATCCGAGATTCATGACCTTGATCCGCTGGTGGACGAGTTACGTGCGATCAAAAGCGAGCGGGAGATTGCTGTAATCCGTGAAGCAACACGGATTGCAGACCGTGGAATCTTGAGAGCCATGCATGCAGCCAAACCGGGAATGTTTGAATATCAACTTCAGGCTGAATCAGAGTATGAGTTCAAGCGTGGTGGCGCTTATGGTCCGTCCTACTTCGCTTTGGTTGCTACAGGGAAGAACACCTGGTACACGCACTATCACTACAACACTGCCAAGCTTGAAGAAGGAGATTTGGTGCAGTACGATTATGCGCCGGACTACAAATACTATTCGTCCGATGTGACACGCATCTTTCCTGCTGATGGAAAGTTCACAGCACATCAGCGAGAGTTGTACACGATTTATCTTCGCCTTTATCAGGCGCTGATGACGTCAATACGAATCCACGAATCGCCTGTGACGATTACACAGCGTGCCGTTGAGAAGATGGATATTATCGTCGCGAGCTATCCTTTCACCGATCCTGCGATCAAGGCTGCCGTGCTCGGCTTTGTCGATGGCTTCCGAAAGAAGAGGAGTGGGATGCTTGGACATGCTGTCGGAATGGAGGTCCACGACATCTACGGCTCCTACAAAACGCTTGAGCCGGGGATGGTCTTCACTATTGAACCGATGCTTCGAATTCCCGAAGAGCACATCGGTCTTCGACTCGAAGACATGTTGCTGATGACGGCAGATGGCTATGAAGATCTTTCGAACGACGTTCCGATCGAGGCAGCGGATATCGAGCGGTTTATGGCTGGGCCTCTGCCTGAGGCTTTGCAATGAGATCCACTGCACTGGGAAGATAGTCGCTTCGGCCGTAGTGGAGCCTAGTGCTTTGCCGAGCATTTAGGCAGTCGGAAGGCGCCTATGCGAGTGCTGTAGCTTTGCCCTGCGGCCTTGATGTAGTCGCCGACATACCAGAAAGTGCAATCGTCTGAGGGGTCCATTGCGGTTGTGGTGTAGTCTTCCCAGCGGAGAGTATTGACTTGCGACGCCAGACCCTGTGCAAGGACGGTTTCTTTGAAGGTCATCACTCCTTTTGGATCTTTGGCAAGACGAGCAGCGAAGCGCTGGCCGGGAAAGTTGGGGTCGCCGCCGAAGGAGTAGCCAATGCCGATATTTCCTTGCCGGTCGATGCCGATGCTGGGCATCCATCGATAGAAACCGTCGGGTGCGTAGGTGCCTTGCTGATAGAGCTGTGGCTCACGATTTTTGTCTAGCTTGAGTTCATACCAGCGGACACCGCCGCCGCCGCTCTTGGTATCGACGGAGTGAAGGCCTGCAATCCACTCATCATGACCGATCCGGCGATAGACAAGCCGTTGCATTAATTTGTCTCCCTGTGCGTCGAGACGTGTTTCAGTTCCAGGCTGCGAGACACACTTCGTCAATTGTCCGTTACAGAGGTAGTTGTAGGGAGCGACCGTTATCTTTCGAGCGGGACTGACGGCAGTTTTGCTGGGATCAACCCAATCGACGTGAAATTTGTAGACGTAGAGTCCGTCGTCCGAGAAATGATCATGAAGCTGCGTACCTCCTGCAGCGATCATGATGTTCGGTGAACCGGCAGGTGGCAAACCCAGTCCGTCGATGTCCGCGTTATTGAGAAAATTAACTCCATCCAGGAAGACGCATTGCTCTGTGGCGGGAAGCCCCTGAAGCATCTTGTTGCGGTCGGCGACGCAGGCCTGCTTTTGAATGACATTGTCGCCAACGCTGGAGGGAACGTAATACCCATCGGGCCAGATTGCGGGGCGCGGATAGTCGGGGAAGAGAGGCCGCTTGAACTCGTAGCGGTAGTAAGGGCCAAGCGGATCAGGTCCTTTGCTTACGGCGTAACACATGGAGTAAGGACCCTGGGGATCATCAGGCGGTCGCCTGAAGATGGGCAGCACATAAAGCCAGCGATTCGCGAGTTGATCGTATCGAACGACGGCATCCCCGCTGGTGCGTTGTTCGCACTGTCCTCCGAAGCCGGCAAAGATTGTATTGGTGATGACGGGCCCATACAGCACCGTTCCGGTGGTGTTGTAGCGACTGCCTTTTTTTGTGTAGACCGCCATGCGGGAGTTCACTATCTGTACGATGTGGTCCGGGCCGACAGCAAGACTATTGTCGGACGGGTTGCGCGTAGTAGCGGTGCCTTGTGGCCCGACGAAGCCTTCACCGAGGCCATCGAAGCTTCCCACGAGAGGCACTGCGTTGCGCGAACCTTGCTGCTTTTGCTCGATGAATGCGCCCGATTCGAGAATTGCTGGATCGGGTGCTGCGTTCGAGTCGGCATCGGTCTCTGTATCTTCGTCGCCAACTTCGGCTTCGGGAGAGGTCCCACAATGATTACGAAGACTGCCACACTCGGGAGCAGATCCAGCGGTATTGGGAGTTTCCTTCAGGTCAGTGATCCTGGGTGAGAGATCATGAGCCGCGTTCAGCGTTACCGTCGTTTTTCTCGCCACGTTGTCCTCGTTGCGAGGGGCTACCTGTGCGAAAGTGTGGCCCGCAAAAGCAAAGCCGATAAAGAGACAAAAAACAGTTGAGAAAACCGCCCAGAGTTGCTTGGTATGCGTGAGAAAAGTGTCAGTCATCTTCTGCCGGCTACCTCAGTGTGAAAGGTTATCGTTTGAGCTTCCGCTATTGGTTGCCTTGTGTCGGAGTTGCGCTGGAGGCAGCGAGGGGAATGATTCCCTTTGAAGCAAGTGACTGGTTGAAGCTAGGAACTACTTTCGTCATCAACTCGTGATAGTCGGCTTCTGCATGAGCGAGATCTTTTTCGATGCCGGCAAGAAGTTGGGGCGAAGTATCGGTCGGGCCGTAGTCACCTGCGCCTGCGACATCACCTGCGCCTGTGCCAACCTCTCCGTTCAGCCATAGGAGGTTGTAGTAGACCTTATAGGCGGAGATGTAGTACTTGTCGTCGCTCGCCGCAAGATCCTTCGAGAGAAGCTCGTATTCAACGTCCTGCATCTTCTTGTCGGTATCCTGGGCGGAGTGCATAAGTTGAGCCTCATGATCGTTTTCCGCCAGCATTTTTTCTACCTCGATGAGTTGCTTCCGCATCCACTCGATCCGGTTAACCATGTCTGAAACTTTGTTGACGTCATCCCGGATACGAAGCTGCATCTTGAGTGAGGCTTCAATGCCTTGCTGATTGCCCGGGCTGTGTGGATCGATGAGAATCTCGAGCGGCTCTTTGAAGGACTCGCCGTCGACGGTTAGACGCACTGCGTATTTTCCAGGGGCAACAAGCGGGCCTGGCTGATCGGGTGACATGCCCCAATGCGTGATGGGCCGAGAATCTTTACCTTTAAAGCGCTCCTCTTCCCATATGTGCGGGTCTTCAGGCGGAATCGTGCGAAGAGCGATGGTTCGCATGCCGTCGTAGCGCATGTCCCATCCGGTGCGATTGAGACCGGGATGCCCCGGAGTGGTTATCTTGCGGATGACGTCGCCTTTTGCGTCAAGGATTTCGATATCAACGGGTTTCTTCGGCACGGATTTGAGCGAGTAGTTGATGAAAGCGGTCGTGGAGTTGTGCAGCCGGTATGCTTGACGTGGGGTGAAGAGGCGAACATCTGAAGACGTTTGCCGCTTCGCCATCTGCTCCAGAGGGGTAATGTCGTCAAGAATGTAGAAACCCCGACCGTATGTGGAGACCACAAGATCGTGAAAGCGCTTCTGTACAACCGTCCACGTGACAGGTGATGGCGGGAGGCCTTCTTTAAGTTGAACCCAGCTACCTCCATCATCCAGAGAGTAGAAGAGAGCGTTTCCTGTTCCGGCAAATAGAAGGCCCTGTGCGTTCGGGTCCTCGGAGATGTTGCGAGCATATGCGAGAGGGCCTTTAGGCAGATTGCTGCTAATACGCTGCCAAGTTTTGCCGAAGTCCGTCGTCTTGTAAATGTATGGGTCACGATCGTCGACGAGATGAAAGTCGACGGTTACGTAGGCAGTGCCGGGGTTGAAGTGAGAAGGTTCGATGCTGGTGACGGTTCCCCACGTTGGCATTCCTGAAATATTTTTGGTGACGTCGGTCCACTCGCCACCTCCGTTGCGCGTGTACCAAACCTTGCCGTCATTGGTTCCCGCCCACACGAGCCCCTTCTGGATAGTGGAGGGCGCAATCGCGAAGACAACTTCGCCGTAGAACTGGCCAAGATTGTCACCGATTAGGCCACCTGAGGAGACAATGCGGCTGGGGTCTTGCGTCGAAAGATCCGGACTCGCAACGCTCCAACTCTGTCCGGCGTTGGTTGTCTTGAAGACGACTTGGCACCCATAGTAGACCGTGTTGTGGTCGAAAGGATCGATGGCCAACGGGGGCGTCCAGTGGCAACGGTACTTGATTTGTGTGGGCGCCGCGTCGAGTGTATGTAGATAAGGGCTGACGGAGCGAGCCTGTTTTGCTTTGGCATCCCAGCGAGTCACTTCGTCGGCATAACATGAGGCCCAAACGATGTCGGGATTCGTTGGATCGGGCAAGGTGAAGCCGGATTCACAGCCTCCCATGCCATGATCCCATCCAACCTCTGCGCCCCTACCGCCACCGCCCGTAGCGATGCTGGGGCCTCGCATCGTGCTGTTGTCTTGCATATTGCCATAGACGTAATACGGCACTTGATCATCGACAGCGACGTGGTACATCTGGCCGATGGGAAGGGTCACCGAGTGAAAGCCTTCGCCGTTTACCGTGGTAATTGCGAGTCCCCCGTCATAACTGATTGCGAAGTGATCAGGGTTTTTAGGATCCATCCAGATGTCATGATTGTCGCCCCCCCAACGGACTTCGCGGAATGTCTCGCCACCATCAAGCGAGAGGTGGAAACCACTGTTGGCAAGCAGTATCTTATTCTCATCGCCGGGAGAGACCGCAATGCGGATGTAATAGCCGGCGCGGCCGATCAGAGTTCGATCCCAGCTTGTGAGCCGCCAGTTTTCGCCGCCGTCGTCGGAACGCCAGAAGGACCCCTGCTTGTCAGTTTCGATGAGAGCGTAGAGCCTGTTTGAATTGGTAGGTGCGATTGCGACATCGATCTTGCCTACGGGAGATTTGGGCATACCGTGGCCTTCAATGTGCTTCCAGGTTTCGCCCCCATCATGCGAGATGTAGACTCCGCTGCCGGGACCTCCACTGAACTCGCCCCAGGTATGCATCTCAACCTGCCACATTCCCGCGACGAGAGTCTGCGAGTCATGTGCGTCCAGGCTTAGTCCAGAACAGCCCGTGTTTGCATCGACGAAAAGGGAGCGGCGCCAGGTCTTTCCGCCGTCGACTGTCTTATAGACGCCACGGGTCTCCTGTGGGCCTGTCAGCCGGCCTAGTGCGCAGACATAGACTTTATTTACGTCGTTAGGATCGACAATGACGCGTCCGATACGGCCTGTCTCAGGCAAACCCACGTTCTTCCAGGTCTTGCCGGCGTCGGTCGATTTATAGATTCCGTCACCGGCAACATCGATGTCCCGAATGGCCCAGGCCTCACCGGTTCCGGCCCAGATGATATTCGGTTCAGAGGGCGAAACCGCCAGAGCGCCGATGGCTGCCACAGACTGCGAATCGAAGATTGGCTGCCAGTCGTTTCCTCCATCGGTGGATTTCCATATCCCGCCGGAGGCCGCCCCGGCATAGTAGGTGCCGGTATCTCCCGGTACACCAGCAATAGCTGAAACACGATTACCCACTCGTGGCCCGAGAAAGCGGAAAGAAAACCCAGACGATCCATTGCCACGCCGACGCTGTGCACTCGCAGCTGATGAAAAACTCACGACGATTCCGATGAGAATTGCGAGGCCGATTTCGAGCTTTCTACTTTTCATGAAAAGGACTGCTCCGGATACAAAATTGGGTGATCGCAATTGTATACGAAAATGAATTCGTCGTTCATGAGTTTGTAGCTTGCGCTGGGCTACTTGAATTCGTTTTCTCACTCTGAGACAGAGTGTGTGCGAGAGTTCGAGAACAGGATAGGTAAGGGAAAATGGTGGACGCGGTAGGGATCGAACCTACGACCAGTCGATTAAGAGTCGAATGCTCTACCAGCTGAGCTACGCGTCCTTGATTTTTGCTCCTGATGGAGGAGATCGGTGAGAGCCTGTGGCTGTTTCCACGCAGACCAGACTGCGATCAACCGACTTGTTAAAGATAACACAGCTTGACGCGTAAAACGGCGGCGGCAAGCTGTGTTCTCAAAGGAAAGTACTGCGTCAATCAGCCTACAAAGTCGACGTTTGCACGATGGGGAATGATGCCGCGATCGTAGCCCATTTCGAGGAGCTTATGAATAGCTTCGCGCCCGTCGGGGCCGTAGTTTAGCGTGCGGTCGTTAACGTACATGCCAACGAATCTGTTGGCTAGAGCGGGGTCGAGATCGCGGGCGAACTGCATCGCATACTCGAGCGCTTCTTCGCGATGGTCGAGAGCGTGCTGAATGCTGTCGCGAAGCGCATTGGTGGTCGCTGAGAGTGTTTCGGCGCCGAGAGAACGGCGGATAGCATTGCCCCCAAGAGGGAGTGGAAGACCAGTCTGTTCCCGCCACCAATGGCCTAGATCAAGGAGTTTGAGAAGGCCATCGCTGGCGTAAGTGAGTTGACCCTCGTGGATGATAAGGCCTGCTTCAAACTCGCCGGAAGCTACCGCGGGGATGATCTTGTCAAAGGGCACGACAGAGGTCTCAATCTCAGGGGCGAAGAGCTTGAGCGTCAGGTAAGCGGTAGTGAGCGTCCCCGGCACAGCGACGCGGGTCTTCTTGAGTTGAGGAACCGAGAGCTTGCGAGTCGAAACGACCATTGGACCGTAACCTTCGCCAACGCTGCCGCCGCACGCCATCAGGGTGTAGTTATCCTGCAGGTATGGATAAGCGTGGAAACTGATGGCAGTGACATCGTAGAAGGCTTCGTTGATGGCTCGGTGATTGAGAGTCTCGATATCAGTGAGGGTATGGACAAATTTGTAGCCCGGAACACGCACCTTGTTGGTGGCGAGACCGTAGAACATGAAGGCGTCGTCGGAGTCGGGGCTGTGGGCAATACTGATTTCTTGAGTGGCGGTGCTGCTGGTGGTCATGATGCTTGAATCCTTCTGAGCGGTAATGATGGTGAGTTGTAGCGAACTTATTCAACGGCTCGGTGCAGAACGAAATGTCGCGCAGAATGAATGATCAATATCTCCGCCAGCGCTGAATGCTGGTGAAGATGCCCGCGGCTGCAGTGATTTTGACGATCTCCCCTGGAATGAACGGAGCAATCGCCATGGTCCAAGTGGCCGAGAGACTGTGACCGTAAAAAGCGAACCACCCGGCTCCGAGAAGGAAGATCGGCAGAGTGGCTACGGTGGCGGCTATAAGAGCGCTACGGAAACGCGTAGTGAAGCGATGCATAGCCCGAACGATCCAGCCAGCACTTGCTGCGGCCAGAGGGTAGGAGAAGAGGAAACCGCCGTTGGGTCCGAGAAGATGAGCCGCGCCCGGAGTTGAGTAGGGTGTGAATACTGGAAGGCCAATTGCCCCTTCGATGAGATACAAGACCATAGCGGAGAAGCCGGCGACAGGTCCGAGGAACATCCCGACCAACAGGACGGCGAAGTTCTGCAGCGTTAGCGGGACGGGCGTGAAGGGAAGCGGAAAGGAAATGTGAGCGCAAAGAGCCACGACTCCAGTTGCAGCCAGGATGAGAAAGATCTTGCCGACAAAGGTTTCCTGAAGCGATCCGGTGCGAGCGAGGCCAAGCTGGGAGGAAGAAGCAGATTGCATAGAGCAGGTCCTTTCGTGCTAAAGAGGCTTGGGCGCAAATCCCAGCGCCGGAGAGGTGAGGGTCGAGATGGAAGAAGTAAGGTTCATTTCTGCCTATTGCAGGATATCAAGGCGAATGGGCTTCGTGCAGCTTATTCGATCCCTGTTGCAATTTGGATAGAAAGTTGAAGAGGCTGTACGAGTCGGTATGAATCAGGTACATGCCCGCAAGAAGAGGGGTTTTCCACTTGACGGTGGTTGATGTGAAGCTTGTACTTAGTCATGTATGAGCAGTTCGAATAACACTCGAACAGGAGTGAAACCGACAAGCGGCACGGTACGTTTGTTCGAGCGAACCCGGTTGGCGTGGCGCAAGATCGTAACCGGAGCTGCGGCATTGCTTGCGCTGGGTATGGGGTATCACGTTGTCTTTGGACAGAACGGACTTACGGCTTATCAGCAGAAACGCCAGGATGCGCAGAATCTTGATCGGCGTTTACGAAGCCTGCAAAAAGAAAATGAGCAGCTGAAGGGGCATGTAGAGCGACTTCAGAGTGATCCTAATGCCATTGAGCATCAGGCTCGCGAAGAACTGCACTATACGCGTCCGGGTGAAGTGATCTACACTCTTCCGGCGAGTTCGGGATCCTCGAGTGGGTCCGGAGATTCCTCTTCGGTAAAGCAGTGAGATCGAACATCTGACTGCGAAGCGGAATCGAACCGTGGGCCATAAAGGTTCCAGTCTCGAACAGTTCTTAGATTCGGCGCGGGGTCGGATAGGATTAATCTGGCTAGAAACCTGACAGGTCGCCAAAGATAGGAAACTCATGATTTTCGACATGGAGAAGCCCAAAGGGCGAACTGCGCATAATTTATTGATCGGCCTGGTTGCGCCTCGGCCCATAGCGTTGGTAACGAGTATCGACGAACAGGGACGGCTGAATGCCGCGCCGTTCAGCTCCTATAACTACCTTTGCACCGATCCGCCCATTATTGGCATGGGTGTTACCAATCGACCCGGCGAGGGATTTGTCCCGAAAGATACCGCTCGGAATATCCGCAGAACCGGCGAGTTTGTTGTCAATGTGGTGACTGAGGATCTAATGCATAAGATGAATGTGTGTGCGACCGATTTTCCGGCAGAGATGAACGAATTGGAGATAGCCGGGTTTACAACTGCGCCCTCGGAAGTGGTGAAGGTGCCGAGGATTGCGGAGGCTCATGCAGCGCTGGAGTGCCGAGAGTTTACAACGATGGAGATCGGCCGGTCGCGGATCATTTTGGGTCGAGTCGTTTCCGCATTCGTTGAGGACCGATTTATCGATCCTGCCGGGCCGTATGTGAGAGCAGAAGAGTTACATGCGATTGGGCGGATGAATGGACTGGGAGCATATGTAAGAACACGCGATGCGTTCCTTACGATGCCGCGTTTCACGTATGAGGAATGGAAGGCAGGAAAGCGCTGACGGTATGACAGCTAGGAAAGATACTCGCGAAGCCAGGGGTCGGTCGAATGCACGAGCTCGTGAGTAGTGCCGTCGAAGACGACGCGGCCTTCATTGAGGACAAGAAACTTCGTGCTGTCATCGACGCCTCCGTTAGGAATTGGCTCGATTTTGCCCGTCTGCTGGTTGAAACGATTTCTGGCAAGAAGAAAGGCATCCTGTAGACGGTGCGTGATGACAAGCGAAGTGGTGTGGGATACATCGCGCTGCTTGATGACAAGCTCGATAATTGTGGTCGAAGTGATAGGGTCAAGGCCGCCTGTGGGGGAGTCGTAGAGGATTAAGTCGGGTTTTGAGATGATGGCGCGCGCAATTGAGACGCGGCGGCGCATGCCACCTGAGAGTTCCGGGGGGAACTTATCGATGGTGTGTTCGAGTTCGACAAAGCGGAGAGCCTCCAGAACACGCTGATGTACTTCTTCTTCCGGGACGCGGTCTTCGTGGAGGCGATAGGCGACATTGTCTTCCACCGAAAGGGAATCAAAGAGAGCTGATTCCTGGAAGACCATTCCGATGCGGGCACGAAGCTTGAACAGTTCCGTTTCCGGCATGTGAGTTATATCTTCGCCAAAGATATCAATGGTTCCTGCGTCAGGACGGATCAGGCCATTCGCAAGCTTCATCAGAACGGATTTTCCGCCGCCTGCCGGGCCAAGAATGATGCGGGTTTCACCTCGCTGAACCATGAAAGAGATATCCTGCAGAACCGGTTTGATGTCAAAGGTGATGGAGACATCCTTGAAAACGACGACGGGTTCGCCGGAATCAGGGTTTTGTGCGGTTTGAGTGACGCTTCCTGGAGTGATCTCTGCAGGCATAATCGATTACCTGCCGAAGATGCCAATCATCGCGCGGCTGACGATGAAGTCGACGACGATGATAAAGACAGAGGAATAGACGACGGCCTGGGTTGTCGCTTTACCCACGCCCTGGGTTCCTCCTCGGGTGGTCATACCGAAGTAACAACCTACGGTGGCGATAATGAACCCGGAGAAGAGAGGTTTGGTAAGGCCTTGAACGACATCGCCGTATTGAAGGGCACGGTAGGAGTTGTGGAAATAGGACGAAGCGTTGAGTCCCATCAGGGTGACGCTCACCAAGGCGCCTCCTGCGATGCCGACCGCATCGGAGACGATGGTCAGGAAGAAGAGCATGAAGATGGTGGCATATAAACGAGGAGTAACGAGTTTGCGCAGCGGGTCAGTCCCAAGGGCGCGCATTGCATCAATCTGTTCGGTAACCTTCATCGACCCAATCTCGGACGCCATGCCAGAGGCGTTGCGGCCCGAAACCATGAGACCGGTGAGGACAGGGCCGAGTTCTTTGACCATCGAAAGTGCCACGAGATTTCCTGTGAGACTGACAGACCCGAATTCCTGGAGTGATGTGGCCGACTGCAGGGCAAGAACGCAGCCGGTGAAGAAGCCCGTTAGGACGACGATGGGCATTGAGCCGACGCCTATGGAATCCATTTGGGTGTAGATATCGGCCCAGTAGACGGGACGAGAAAACAGATTCGTGATGGCGCGCCAGCACAGGATGGAGTACTCCTGGACGGAGGCGATCATCTGCTTGGCGAAGCTCTCTGGAGAGACAAAGGGCATTTGTTCTGTGGCTCAGGTTATCAGATGCAGGAGCTTTGCCGAAGATTGAGTATCTGATTCATTTTGTGGTACCTGGGAAAGTGCCCGGAACCGCGCAAAATGAGAAAATAGAGAGATGGCAACTGAGATGACAGCGGCGGTTCTGTACGGTAAAGAAGACCTTCGGTTGGAGAAGGTGCCATTGCCTCAAGCCGGCCCCGGAGAACTCGTTCTCCGTGTCGGTGCGGCTTTGACCTGTGGGACCGATCTGAAGGTCTACCGGCGTGGATACCACGCGATGATGCTGAAGCCCCCGATTCCCTTCGGACACGAGGTCGCTGGTGTTGTCACGGAAATCGGAGCCGGCGTTACTCAGTTTCGCAAAGGCGACAGGGTGGTGGCAGTGAATTCGGCTCCCTGCGATGTATGCTTCTTCTGCCAGCATGGGCAGCAGAATTTATGTGAAGACCTTCAATTCAACAACGGAGCCTATGCAGAGTTCATTCGTATCCCGAAGCGGATTGTTGAGAAGAATACTCTGCCAGTGCCTGATGAGGTTCCATTTGAATATGCCGCGCTAACAGAGCCGCTTGCCTGCGTTGTTCGCGGTTTAGAAGAGAGCGCCGCGAAGGCTGGCGACACGATGGCTGTCATAGGGGCTGGCCCGATTGGTCTCATGTTTATGCATGTTGCTGCACTCGCCGGAACCAATGTGATTGCCGTAGTGAAGCGCGAAGACCAGATTGCTACTGCGCGACTATTTGGAGCTAGTGAGGTTGTTCAAGTAAGTGCCGTTGAAGACGTTATTGCAGCAACTCGTGCCCTTACACCCGGAGGACGAGGCGCGGATATTGTGATTGAGGCTGTGGCGGTGCCAGAGGCATGGGAGTGGGCGGTCGACATGGTGAGAAAGGGCGGAGTCGTCAATTTTTTTGGCGGCCCTCCCCGCGGGACGAAGGTTCAGCTGGATACAAACCGGCTGCACTACGGGGATATCACCTTGAAGGCGAGCTTTCACCATACTCCTGCGACATGCAGAACCGCCCTCGGATTGGTAACGAGTGGCCGGTTCAAGTGTGCCGAGTACATCACCGGTCGCGCAGGCTTGGAAGATGTGCCAGAGGTTTTTGCACAGATGATGAGACGGAATGGTGGCTCGCGCGAGATTAAGACTGCAGTTTTCCCTGAAGGTGTGGCACGGTGAGTGACGAGGTTGTGACGCAACACTCCTTATTAGGCGCTCCGCCGCAATATCTGACTCCGTTGGAGCGACCAACCCTGGCTGAGGCAAAGATCTGGTGCCGTCAACTTGCGACGTCGCACTACGAAAACTTTCACGTTGCGACATTCTTTCTACCTACACGAGTCAGGCCTCACTTTGAGAGCATCTACGCGTACTGCAGGGTGGCGGACGACCTCGGCGATGAGGTTGCAGATAGAGCCGTAGCAACTCGCTTGCTTGATACCTGGGGTGCAATGCTCGAGGAATGTTATGACAACCCGGAACGGTCGCTGCATCCGGTCTTCGTGGCATTGCAAGAGACAATTCGTGAATGCAACCCGCCGCGCCAACTGTTTCTCGACCTTCTCCACGCGTTTCGCATGGATCAGTACAAACTTAAATACGATAGTTGGGATGAACTGCTTGAGTACTCGCACTATTCGGCAAATCCTGTAGGTCGGTTAGTACTTTGGGTCTGCGGATATCGTGAAGAATCGCTTACGCTTTTGTCGGATAAGGTTTGCACAGCATTGCAACTCGCGAATTTCTGGCAGGATGTAGTGGAAGATGCGGAACGCGGCAGACGGTATCTTCCTGCAGAGACGATGCTCAGGTTTGGAGTAGAAGAAGGGCAGATTGAAGGGCGCGTCTTCACGCCGGAATTTCGCGCCATGGTTGAAAATCTTGTGGCCCGGACGCGTGCGATGTTGCTTGATGGCGGCCAGATCAGCAAACATGTCGATAAAGAACTGGCAGTCGTGCTCGATTTATTTCGCAAAGGCGGCGAGGCAATTCTGAACGGGATCAGAGCGCAGGATTTTGATGTATTGCGGGGAAGACCTGTAGTGTCAAAGACAAAGAAATTTGGGCTGCTGGTCGAAGCATTCTTCGGCAAGTTGCGTGCGGGGACTTCTGTGTGACGATTGCCGAGGCTTACACTGTCTGCCGTTCGATTGCAAAGCGGGAAGCCAAAAACTTCTATTATTCCTTTCGTGTGCTTCCGCAGCAGAAACGGGATGCAATGTGCGCGGTATATGCATTCATGCGACGGGCCGACGATATTTCAGATGACGAATCGATGCCTGTGGCTGAGCGCCGTGAGGTAATGGCACGCTGGTTGAATGCGTGGAGAGATTCGCGGCGGACCGGCTCTTCTGATGACCCTGTATTTATTGCTCTAAACGATACTCAAAGAAGGTTCGCAATTCCAGATGCACTGCTCGAAGACCTGGTCCGGGGGACGACGATGGATCTGGAACCCCGTTCGCAGACCGAGAATGGATTGCAGACCTTCGCTACTTTCGATGAACTGTATCGCTATTGTTATCTCGTCGCCTCCGTTGTTGGTCTCGTCTGCATCAGAATCTTTGGCTACACCGATTCGCGCGCCGAAAAATTTGCTGAGGAGACCGGCGTCGCGTTTCAGCTGACGAATATTTTGCGGGATGTGAAAGAGGATGCGGAGCGAGGACGGATCTATCTTCCTCTGGATTTGCTGAATGAGTTTGGCGTAGATGTGGATCGCTTTAACGTCCTCGCGAATGGAGCCATGATGGAACCGAATGAGCGGGCGCTCCTGGGCTCTGTAGGACTTAAGGCTCAGGGTTATTATGCTTCTGCAAATCAGCTGTTGCTTCTGATTGACACCGATAGCCGCGCCGCTCTCTGGGTTCTTGTTACGATCTACCGCGGTTTATTAGAGCGCATTGTCTCAAAGAATTACGATGTCTTGTCTGAACGTATCAGCGTGCCGACGCCGACAAAGCTGACAATTCTCGCACGAGGAGCTTTGATGGCGTTCCGCAATCGAGTGAGATCATGAGTCACGAGTTTAGTGATGTGATCGTTGTGGGAGCAGGGGCAGCGGGGCTGTCCGCTGCAGCGGCGTTGTCCGGAGCTGGAAAGCGAGTGACAGTGCTGGAGAGAAAGCCTTACGTTGGGGGACGGGCTTACTCGTATGAGCATCCGGCTCTCGGCGAAGTAGTGGATTCGCAGCATGTGCTGCTCGGTTGCTGCACGAATCTCATTGACCTCTGCGAACAGGCAGGAAGCGTTGGAAAGATTCGCTGGTATGACAAACAAATTTTTCTAGAACCGAACGGGACCTCGAGCATCATTGAGACCAGCTATCTGCCAGCTCCGCTCCACTTCGCTCCTAGCTTTGCTACGATGTCGACCTTAGATTGGAAGGACAAGGTTGGGATGGCCCGAGGGTTGATGGAGTTCTTTCGCGGCTACCCTTCCGAGGATTCAGAGAGCATGGAGCAGTGGTTGAAGCGGACGCGGCAGACGGAGCGGTCGATACGACACTTCTGGAACCCGATCCTAATGGCGACGCTGAACGACCGTGCTGCTCACTGCTCGACCCGTTATGCGGGCAAGGTCTTCCACGAGCTTTTTCTCAAGTCGTCGACCGGTGGCAGATTAGGAATCCCTACGGTGCCGCTGAGCGAGTTTTATCAGTCGATCGCTCGGCTGATCGAAGTTCGCGGAGGGACAGTTCAGCTTCGCGCGAGTGTAGAGTCGATTACGCAGGAGCCGGACGGCAGGTGGCGAGTTGATGTTGCCAATGGAACCTACTCAGGGGACGCGATCATCCTTGCGTTGCCCTTTGAACAGACCCGGAAGTTGCTCTCTACCATTAGTTTGAACGACCACTACAAGGGATCGGCCCTCCGTACGCGAGATCAACTTGAACTCAAGCTGGCTCGGCAGGTGCATTCGCCGTTTACGTCGATCCTATTGTGGTTCGATAGGGAAATTACCGATCTGGATCATGCGTGGCTGCTGGATACGACGATCGAATGGTTCTTTCACAAGTCACGGATTCGACGGTACGCGCCGGAGAAGGGAAGCTATATCGAGTTGGTGATTGCAGGTTCGCGCGCGCAGCTAGGGCTAACGCGAGATGAGATCCTGTCATCGGCTTTGCGGGAACTTGCGATGTTTTTTCCTGAGGTGAAGCGGGCGACTCTGATCAAGAGTGGGATCCTCAAGGAGGCGCGAGCGACCTTTTCGGTGATGCCGGAATTGGACCGGTTTCGTCCTGGGGCTCAAACTGATTGGCCGGGCTTTTTCCTTGCCGGAGACTGGTCGGCTACAGGGTGGCCCTCGACGATGGAAGGGGGTGTGCGCAGTGGCAGGCTGGCGGCAGGCGCTGTGACTGGTGATAGCGAAAGATTTATGGCACGCGAGATTCCGGCTAGCGGGTTGATGCGGTTGTTTCTTTGATCCCTCGCTCCCTTTGGCAAGTTAGCGCGTTCGCGGAACGGCCATCAGGCGATGCCATTGAGCTTAAGTGGCTGAGCGCGCCCGTCTCAAATCTTCTGCCAGAAGGATGGCATCAGCGATCTCTCGCATCGATTTTCGTCGTTGACGGCTCTCCTTCTGCATCATTTGATAAGCATCTTCTTCACTCAACGACAGATCTCGCTGCAAGATGCTCTTTGCTCGATCCACCGCCTTTCGGGTTTCCAGTCGGGACGTCAGTTGCGTGTTTTCTGTCTCCAATCTCGCACGTTCAATCTCCGCCCCCACGAGAAAACCAAGCGTCGAAAGCAATTTCACCTGCTCACTCGTATGATGGTAGGAAGTTCGATGCTGTAGATTGATCACGCCTACCACGCGCCCGGCACAAAGAATAGGCGTACACAACATTGCCTCAAAGTGGTCTTCGGGAATGTTTTTGAACGCTTTGAACCGCGGATCGTTCGAAGCGGCCGAAGCAATGGCGACGGACTGCCGATGCTTTGCAACCCAGCCAGTCACGCCTTGACCCATCTGCACTTTAATGTGATCAATCAGATCAGCGTGCGGGTTCTTCGACGCACGCAACATCAGGTTTTCCCCCTCCAACACGTAAATGAAACACGAATCGCACGGAATTACGCTTGCGATGAAGTCGACAATTCGGTCCAGTACCAGATGCAACGAATCTGCCGCCGCCATTCGACTGCTGATCTCGTGCAGAAAGTCCATCTCGACGAGACCATCACGAAATCCAGCCATGGTTGAAGTCGAAGCGCCGATGCGCCGCGCTGCGGCAGGTCGCTTCACCCCCTCCATCCCAGCAGGTTGCGATATCACCGCCTCCATCTCGCCTTTCCTCTTTTTTTCCAGCAACCTTTCAGAGTATTGTGCCGCTTCGTTTACAAGAAAGCCCATCTTAGGTCGCGAAGGCTCAAAGTCAGGTTCGATTCCATAGTGCGCAAGCTCCTCCGAAGTCGTCGGACCAATAGAAAGTACTACGGTTTTCCGCAAAGCCTCTCGCAGGCCTTCGTGCACACCCATCTGCTCCGCGATTCGAAACAGGTGAATGATCTGAACTGCAGTCATAAACAGAACCACATCCACCATGCCATTGATGATTCCCAGAACACACTCTCGTAATGGTTGCAGGTCTTCAGGTAACGCCCACTGATATACCGGCAACTTCGTCAATTCACGACTGCGACTGCTCAGCTCCGCCAGCAGCTCCGGATTTGAGGCACCATATTCCTGGACTACTACATGCATCTCAGCTAACGAGTGGCCAAACGCGCCATCAATCGCCTGTAGTAACTCATGCCAGGTGCTCGGCTCTTCCGCAATCACATCGACCGCAATCTTGAGTTCACGGAGTACTGACCCCGGCTTCACTCCACGGGCGGCAATCTTCACCTTTCGGAGAGCGGCGAGAAATTCCTCTCGGTCGTACCGGGTCTGTACGATCTCGAGCATCGCACGCACGCCTACGCCAGTCATGAAGATGATCAGGTCGTAGTTGCCCTCCAGTACTTCTGCCGCGAACTTTAGCACATGCTGGTTCGATTCCAGCCCAACCTCGCGCATCGCCGGCACAACAATCGGCTCCCCGCCATAGGTCCGGATTAGCTTCTCGATCTCTTTCGCACGGCGAGACTCCAGTGAAAGTACACGAAGTCCATTGAAGCTCGCATGCGCCACGCTTCCTCCAAATCCGGTTTCCTAAGGTCATAGCCTACGTTCTGGTCAGAGCATGGTCCGGACAACCGTGTCCGTTCAAGACCATTCATTCCGAGAAGCAGGCTGTCTTCTGATGATAGAGCGCCCGACCAAAGGAACCAAGCTCAAAACCTGTGCTCGAGGTGTTTGCGAAATCAAACCAGTCTTAGAAGCGATAGTGAGTTCTGCACAGAGAAAACATTGCGACCGGAAAGCTGCAGGTTTGAAGATCTTCAACCGGAGCCGTGAGTTTATCGCGCGGGCAAGGACTACTTGGCGAGCAGGACGACTCCTACGGCGACGAAGAGGACGGCTAACCAGCGGCGGCGATCAACGTTTTCTTTGAGGAAGGTTTTGGCGGCCACGGCGTTGCCGATGTAGGTGAGCGACGCGGTGGCGGGTGCGGCGAGAGAGAGATCGACGATGGAGAGAGTGAAGAGCAGGGCGAAGAAGTTGAGAGCCATGCAGAGCGCTCCGATGAGAAAGAGCGGACTGGAGAGAACGGCGCGGATGGGCCCGAGGTAACCGCGAAGGCCAGGGCTGGTGCGGAGCTGGTCGAGGTCGCCGAGGCGGCGCATGGCGGCGGCGATGAGGCACTCTCCGGAGATGGCGAGGAGAGCGACGCCGAGAATGCAGGTCCATTCTCTAAAAGCGGGTGGGGTGAGGAGTGAAGCTGCGATGGGTATTGAGGACATCAGCGGCCGGCTCCAGAGTCCATGAGGTCAAGGTCGGGGTGTGTTGGGTGCTCGGTGCGGGAAGGACCGCCGGCGACGAAGCCTACCGCACAGACGATGAGCAGGATACCGGCCCAGCGATAGAGGGAGAGGTGCTCGTGCAGCCAGAAGCGACTGAGGAGCGCGACGACAACGTAGCCAAAAGCGGTGGCGGGCATGACGAAGGTGAGGTCCGCCCATGAGAGCGCGGTCATGTAGCTGGCGAAGAAACCAATGAGGAGGATGATTCCGGAGATGATGTAGGGGTTGCCGAGGGCGTGGAAGAGAAGAGGGAGATGGTGGAGATCGACGGGGCCGATCTGGGCCATGCCACGGGAGAGAAGGGTGTCTCCGACAGATGCTGTGAGCATTACAGTAACGAGGATGGCATATTGTGAGGGCTTGAGGCGGTGGGTCATCGCATGCCGATCTTACTTATCTCTTCCAAGATAAATTCATTCTTCGTTTTCATTTCGCATGATTAGAAATACGAAAGCGGCTAGCTTACGCCAGCCGCTGGTCTTCCGATTGAGAGATGCCTAGGCGTTCATGCTGACGCTCTCCTGCTGCTTGAGGGCGTTTTCGGCCGCTTTGGCGCGGGCCGCTTTGTTGCGCTGGCTGCGGAGCTTCATGAAGGACTTAGCTTCCTCGTAAAGACGGGGGACGTCGCGGTTGACGATTGCCTTCCAGACAACGCGGGCTGCTGCCTTCGGACGGAAGTAGTATTCGTCGTAGAACTTGTGCACCATCTCCATGACGTACTCAGTTGGCAGGCCCGGGTATTCGATGTGAGCCATCTGATGGCCGCCGCCGTCTTCCATCTTTTCATTGGTGATGAAGTTGTTCTTTGCGGCGAAGTCGTAAAACTCGGTGCCGGGATAAGCGTGCGCGACGGAGACCTGGATGGTCTCGCAATCGAGCGTCTTGGCGAAATTGATGGTGTTGCGAATGGACTCCCGGGTTTCGCCGGGAAGACCGAGGATGAAATCGGCGTGGATGACGAGTCCGAGGTCGTGGCAATCCTTGACGAAGTCACGTGCACGCTCGACGGTGGCGCCTTTTTTGATGTTCTTGAGGATCTGCGGATCGCCGGATTCGAAGCCGACGATGAGGAGACGGCAGCCAGCTTCCTTCATGGCCTTGAGAGTGTCGCGGTCGGTGGTGACGCGTGAGGTGCAGGACCAGGTGATGCCGAGCGGCTTCAATTTGGCGCAGAGCTCGATGGTGCGTGCCTTCTGAATGTTGAATGTGTCGTCGTCGAAGAAGAACTCCTTGACATGTGGGAAGTTTTCCTTGGCCCACTTCATTTCAGCGGCTACGTCGTCAGAGCTGCGCTTGCGCCATGCGTGACCGGAGAGTGTCTGGGGCCAGAGGCAGAAGGTGCATTGCGCGGGGCAGCCGCGGGTGGAGTAAAGAGCGATATAAGGATGAAGCAGGAATGGAACGTTGTAACGCGTGACGTCCATGTCACGCTTGTAGATCTTGGTCGCCCAGGGCATCGCGTCGAGGTCTTCGACCTGGGGGCGGTCAGGGTTGTGCTGAATGACGCCGTTAGAATCTTTGTACGAGATACCGAGGATTTCGTTGAGTGGCTTGCCATTGGCGTACTCAACGACTGAGAAGTCGAACTCACGGCGGCAGACAAAGTCGATGACTTCGCATTCATTGAGGGCACGGTCGGGGTCGGTAGTGACCGGAGGGCCAACGAATGCAATCTTGATAGTGGGGTTGGCCTTCTTGATGGCGCGAGCAAGACCGTGATCGCCGCCCCAGCCTACGGTCGAGGTGAAGAGGACAAGAAACTCAAATCCTTTTGCGATCTCGATGGTTTCATCCGCGGAGACGTGGTGGGGCGGAGCGTCCAGAAGCTTTGAGCCCTCGAGCATGCCGGCAGGGTATGCGAGCCAAACAGGGTACCAGTAAGACTCGATCTCGCGGGTAGCGGGCCAACGAGAGCTGGCGCCCCCGTCAAAGTTTTCAAAGGAGGGCGGGTTCAGGAACAAGGTTTTCAGCGGCATAATATAACGTTCATTTTACCATTCAGTAACGGATTTGGCGGGCTTTTAAAGGGTTCCGTGAGTGGTACGTTCTGCGATGCTTGGAACGAGGCAATTGATTCATTTTGCGAGCGATAGATTCTCGATGAGAACTAGGGTTTTGGAGGAGGCACAGGCTGGGCGCGGAGTCCGGTCATGATCCAGTTTTCAAGTTCGCCGCTGGTGCGGAGCAGACCAATCTGAGCTTGCTGGACCTCAAACCTGGCGTTCAGAAGAGCCACGTACTTCTGGCGTTCCGCGATGCGCGCGATTTGCTCGTCTTTAGGAGTCATTTGCGGGGCAGAGAGATTGCCGGTGCCAGTTTTCAACTCAACAAGCATGACGTCAAGCTGCTGCTGGGCCAGCTGCTGGTCAAGGGTTGCGACCTCCGCCCGAGCAGAAAGTTCAGCTGCAGTATGAGCGGCCCGGAGGCGTGAGTCGAAGAACTGATCGCGGATGAAATCGGCTTCGTGCTCGTAATGGGCCGCTTCGGCTGCCGCCTGCCGCTCTCGAGCGCGATGCGCCATATCGAAGACAGGGATCGTAATCTGCACACCGACGGCGGCGTTGTTGTGCTGGAAGTGTGAGTAGTAGTCCTGGATGTTGGTGAATGACGCGAAGCGGCTGTATTCGCCAGTGAAGATGATCTGGGGGCGCCAGAGATAACGTGCCTCTCCAAAGGCTGTTTCGCGTTTGGAGTGCGCGATGGCATAGGCGGATTCGACGGCGGGACTTGTGATGCGATTTGAGGCTGCGAGGTCAGGCGATGCAGCAGGGAAGGCGGGTACGCTCTCGGGGACCGTACCGAGAGCCTGGGCGGGGAAGCCTATCAGGCGAGCGAGGTGAGCTTGGTCGTCAGCAGTCTCGTCTTCCGCGCGGAGCCTGTCCAGCTTGATCTGGGCGGCGGTGAGACGACAGGTCGTGAGACTAATTGCGGTGTCCTGCCCGGCATCGAGGCGCTCCTGCACGATGGCGACGAGGCGGTCGGCGAAGCCTTGCTGCTGCTGAAGAGTGGTTTGTCGGTCGAGATCGCGATTGAGAGCGAGATAGGTGACTGCGGTGTCCTCGGCAACGGCATCACGGGCGTCTTTGAGAGATAGATTTGCGGCGTCAAGAGCCGCCTGGGCTGCGCGGATGTAGTCGCGTTGCGAATAGCTAAAGACGAGAGATTGAGCCGTGATATTGAAGATGGAGGGCTGGCCGAGAGGGAAGCCGTAGGATGGTGGACCGACGCCGGAGCCACCAACCACCGCCGGAATATAAGCATCTCTGAGTTGCTGGACTGTTGCGAGTGCTTTATCGACGTCTGCCTGGGCGGCAAGAACTTTGGGGTTGCTCTTAAAGGCGAGATCGACTGCCGTTGAAAGTGATATCTGCGCGCAGGCGGAGTTCGCGGCCAAGACGAACGTAGAGCACACGATACATAAGCGAAGAATACGGATCATACGTCCTGAAAGATTCCTTGAGACCGGTTCCAGATTTATGGTATCGCCTTTTCCTTTAGAGGCTTTGCATTGCTTTTCTGGCAGGTGCATAATTCGATGCGAGTGCGAGGGCCGTTTCGTATTCGTGACGCGCCCCCGCCATATCGCCGCGTTTGGCGAGAAGATTGCCCAACTGAATATGAACCTTGAAAGCAGGAGCGTCGTCGGTTTTTGATGGCGAGGCCAGATAAGTACGGAACAAGCTTTCTGAGAGCTCTGGCGAACTATGAGCGTCGACAAGAATGTTGGCAGCGTCGACGAGCACGGGTCCCTTGCGATGGTCAGCGTTTACCGCTGATTTGAGAGCTTCGGACATCTTGTCTGGCTGATTGCGACCTTGATAGAAGTGGCCAAGGTCAATATATGCCTCAGGAGATTTTCCGGCAGCAACGGCGTTTGAAAATTCGGCCTCTGCGCGGACTGTGTCTTTTTTCTTTTCTGCGATGAGCGCGAGCAGACGATGAGACTGAGCAGGGAAGTGCGGCTGCATTCTTGTAGCGAGCGCGTTCGCCTTGTCGAGCCCTCCGCCGATTAACGAGGGTGCGGCGACATAGAATTCGCCCAGGTCGCTCATTGCGTTAACGTTCTCGGGGTCAAGCTGAACTGCGCGCTCGAAGGCCGTACGGACTTTGACCGCGAGACTGAGCGCGGAGATAGGATTGGCGTGAGAGGCCTTGAATCCATAGGCGCGGGCGAGCCACATCTGGTTATCGCTACTGCCTGGTGCGTTCGAGACTGCAAGCTCACACTCGTGGATAGCGCTGTCGGCGATCTCCTGCGCGTAGTTAACTCGACAGAGAAGTTGGTGGGCGAAAGCGTCATTGGGTTGAGTCGCAAGGATCTGATGGAGATTAGCTGCCGCTTCGTCGACGCGGCCCTGCTGGAGAAGGGCGTTGGCCTGAGTAGTATCGGCGAGCAGAGAGCCGGGCAGAAGAGGAAGAAGAAAAGCTATGTAAAGAGCAGTCCGAGGTTTCGTCAGGGGCATGGTTATTCGACTATTTTGACTGTAAGCCCATTTAACAGTTCACGATTATTGACGGAGCCCAGAGCGACTACATCTTTTTCGCTGAGGCCGCTGGTGATCTCGGCGCGGATCAGATTTGTAGCGACGCCGACCTGAACGGGTGTGCGGACGAGTTTGTTATCGATCACACGAAAGACAAAGTTGCCCGATTCGGTATGGAGGGCTTCGCGAGGAACGCTGAGAGCATTAACCCGCTGCGCGGTGGTTACGGTAACGACGACGTTTGTGTTTGGGAGAAGATCGCCATGCGCATCGTCAACGGTGATGATGCATTCGCCGACATTGCGAGTGCCATAGGTAATGATCGTCGTTGGAGCAATTGTGATGTGGCCGTGCCAGACCTGGTTCGGCTTCGCGTCCCATGCGATTTTGACGGCCTGACCTACGGCAAGTTTCCCAATCTCGGGCTCATCGAAGTAGGCGTGAACCTGGATTTTATTCAGGTCTGCGACAGCAATGAGATTTTCGCCCGCGGCCACGAAATCATAGGCGGAGACGGGGACGGAGTAAACTGTGCCGGCTTGTGGGGTCCGAATGTTGAAGGAGGCGTAGGAGTTTTGCGCGGCATCGAGAGCGGCGCGAGCGTCGGCAACCTGAGCTTCGACCCGGGCTTTGTCGGCGGGACTGTAGCGTTGTGTGCCGCGCAGTTGAATGCTTTGGACGGAGTTATTGGCTGTTTGCAGTCTTTCCTCGGCGGCGGCGATTTCACTGGGGGAAGCGGCGCCCTGCTGCTGGAGGTGTTTGAGAGCGGCGAGACTGGCAGTTGCCTGCTGCTGTTCCAATTTGGCGCGATTGAGATCGCCGGTCAACGTGATGGTTTCTTCCTGTGAGCCACCTTGCTCGATATCGTGAAGGGTGGCTTCTGCTGAACGCAAAGCTGCTATTGCGGATGCAAGTTTTGCCTTGGCGTCAGCGTCGTCCATTTTGAGTAGGAGATCGCCTGATCGAACTTTCTGGAGTACCTCGACATAGACCTTCGCGATAACCCCAGCGTTGGGTGCGTAAGCCTGGAACTCGCCGATCGGTTCTACTTTTCCGTTTGTGGAGACGGAGCTGATGAGATTTTGGCGATCGACTGATGCAACCTTGATTTCGACTGCATCGTGAGTCGTTGCACGAAGAATAACGAAGGCAAGGATAATAATACCGAGGAAGATTGCCCACAGCGCGATGGGATTAATTCGTCTTGTTTCGGTAGTCGGCATCCGTCAGGGGTTCAGTATATAAGACGCAGATCGGCATGAAACGAAGCAGAAAGTTGTGAGAGCCAAGTAGTTACTCCCTTTGGCGATGACACGTTCAGGATGGATGGATGTCAACAAGCTCCAGTTCAAGACCCGGAAATTGAGGGTGCGTTTTCGTTCGGAGGTGATAGGCGACGTCGACGAGCGAGCCCTTTTCTAAGGTCATCTCTTTGCATCGGGCGGGCCAATCGAAGGTTCTGGTCCAGCCGAGAGCTGTAATGCGCCGGGGCTCCCCTGGTTTTTCGAGTTCGAGACAGATGTGCTTGTCCTTAATGAAGCGAACGGGAACTGCGAGGGCTAGTGCTCGTGTGATGAAGACTGGCTCGGGATTGCCGACGCCGAACGGCTCGCATCGGTTAAGCCATTCGAAAAAGTTCTGAGTCAGGTTATTGAGATGGACTTCGGCGTCGCATTGTAAAGGGCGGGTGAGTATGTTTTCCGTGAGGCGAGTAGCACCGTAAAGCCGCATCCGATCGCGAAGGAGAGAAAGACGGTCGGAGCGCAGGGAAAATCCTACAGCGTGAGCGTGACCTCCGAAGCGAGTGAAGAGGGCGTCAGTGGTGTTGGTCTCTCCGTGGATGGCGGTGAGGGCGTCGAGGAGGTGAAATCCTTCGATCGAGCGGCCCGATCCATGGGCGTGTCCGTCTTCGTGAGTGAGGATGAGCGCGGGACGTCCGGTGCGATCGACGACGCGCGAGGCAAGGATTCCGAGAACCCCGCGATGCCAGTCGGGATCGTCGAGGATGAAGCATTCGGGAAGCGGATTCTCCGTTAGAGCAAGTTGAGTGAGAGATGTTTCGATCTTCTCAAGTGCCTTTGCTTCAGTGTCTCGGCGCTCGTCGTTGAGGCGGTTGAGTTTTTCTGCAAGTTCGTTCGCGCGAACGGGATCTTTTGTGAGGAAGAGTTCAACTACTTCGCTGGCTATATCCATGCGTCCGGCGGCGTTGATGCGAGGGGCGATGCGGAAGCCTACTTCGGTGGAGGTGGGGGGACGGTCCCTGGGGATTTGTGCGATCTGCATAAGCGCTCGCAGACCGGGCTGCACGGGATTGCGGAGTTCCCAGAGGCCGAGGGCGGCGATCACTCGATTCTCGCCTTCGAGGGGGACCGAGTCGGCGATTGTGGCAATAGCTACCAGCTTGAGGAAGGACGGGAGGAGGCCCCGGTTAAGGCGGTGGAGTTGGGTTTCAGGGTCTTCCGCGGATCTAGCTTCGGCAAGAAGGAGAGCCTGCGCCAGTTTGAAGGCTACTGCGGCGCCGCACAGAGATTTGAAGGGGTAGGGGCAGTTTGCCTGAGCAGGATTGAGGACTGCGATTGCCTCGGGGATTCCGTTGGCGTGATCGGGAAGGTGATGGTCGGTGACGATCAGATCAAGGCCTAGGGATTTGGCCTCTTCGGCGGCAGCGAAGGCGCGGATGCCGGTGTCGACGCTTATCACGAGCCGGATGCCGGAGGCAGCTGCGTTGCCGAGGACGGTGGCTTGCATGCCGTATCCTTCACGCAGGCGGTGGGGGACGTGGTAGCTGACCTTCGCAGGAGATTCTCTGGATGCGATGCGTTCAATAGCGGTCTTGAGCAGGACGGTGGCGGTGGTGCCATCAACGTCGTAATCACCATAGATGAGGATGGGCTCGGAAGCGCGGACGGCTTGCTGGATGCGGGTCACGGCGATGTCCATGCCTAGCATGAGCATCGGGTCGTGCAACTGGTCGATTGAGGGGTTGAGGAGGGCTCGTGCGGTTGCGGCGTCTGTTATGCCTCGCGAGACCAGCAAGGCAGCGATGCCTTCGGGACAGTGAAGTTCGCCGGCGAGGAGGGCGACTTGCGTGGGGTCGGCGTTGGGTAGGATCCATTGCCTCGGCCCGGTTTGGGCGGACGGCATGGCGCTACTCTTCGGTGTCGTGGTGGTCCACGATGATGCCGCCTAGATCGGATACGGTTTCGAGAAGGTTCTGAAAGCTGTCATACCATTCAGTTGCGATCTCGAAGATGAACATAACTCCCTGATGGGCAAATCCGAGTTGAAGGTATCCGATCTTGCCGACGTGGTTGACGAGGTACTCGGCGTCGTCAATCTCTTCGGAGACGTCGTCCGGAAAGGTCTCTTCGCGAAGTTGGTCCAGAAGCAGGGCAACGTCAGACTTTTCCAAGGTGACTTCGCTCATGGTGACGAAGGGGGCACCGGCGGCTTTCGCGTGCTCGACGAAGTCCTTCCAGCCGTCGGGATTGTCCTCTTCGAAGATGACGGTAGGAACATCTTCGGAGATGAAGGCACTAAACCGGCGCATGCCGTGGCCAGCGATGAAGGCCACCATGTCGTCCTTGAGCGATACGAGATTGTCGGGCTGCATTTCGATGGATATTGTCTCAGAAACAAGGGGTGAGTCGCACAGGAATCGCATGATATAGTCGAAGGAAAGCGAGATGATTTTTTCTAAAGATTACGTAGGATATCTGGCGCGCCAGACGGTAAAACACCTGACCGCCGAGAAGATGATCCATACCGAAAAACCGGCAGCGGTGAATGAGCGGGTGGCGGCGGCGATGGTGGAGGAGTTGGCCCTCGAAGACCGTATCAATGATGAGGTCAGGGTGATTCTGGAGGCCTTTCAGGAAGACATGCGCAAGACCGGCGCAAGTTATCCGGAGATGTTCAAGAAGGTAAAGAACGAGTTGGCGCGCAAGTACAAGGCGGTGCTGTGAGAATTTCGCGCGACAAGTTGAATAAGCTGGCCCATACGGTAGCGGATACCCTGGCAGAGATCAATGAAGTGGACTTCCTGGAGGATCGGAACACGATCCGGCAGGAGGCACGGAAGGCCCTGGAAAAACTGCTGACCGAGGAGACGAAGATCGATGCGGCGGCGCGGCAGAAGATTGCTTCGCAGCGGAAGATCATTGTGGAAGGGTCCCAGGAGTGGGACATTCTTTACCGAAAGTATTACAACGACGAGGTCAAGAAACTGGGTCTCTAGCGCCTTAGCACGTCGTATCCTACCCGAACAAAAAAGCGCGTAAAACATTAGAAAGAGATGAGTTAAGGCTTGGCTCCCAGTCTGGAGTGCGGGCCGGTCTCTTTTCCTCCATGTTGGGAGGGAAGATGTTTCTGGACATACTGTTTGTTTCATCAATTTTAATGGTCTGAGCAGGACTGGCGTGCGAGGTTTCCGGCACGGCTGAAGGAATCAAGCAGCGACGTTTCAGGACTCGGAAATGGCGCTGGTGGTTTGGTTGAACGGCAGTGTTTTTTGGGTGCTGGGAATCTTTTGCGTCCTATCGGTTCTAGCTGCAACGGTGAAGGCTCTACTGGAATATCGACAGAAAAGTTTGTGAGACAGAATGTTTTTTCATCGTCGTTAGCGACGGTGGTTCCCTTGTGTGAGTGTAGAGAAGCGGCTATACTTTGAGGAGTGGCCTGGAGAGAGTTTCCTCCTTACCTGCTGTGATTTGGCGTTATGGTGTAACTGGTTAACACGTCGCCCTCTCAAGGCGAAGAGTCCGGGTTCGAGCCCCGGTAACGCTACCAAATCTTCTCTTCTTCCGGGTTTTTGCGAAGCAGACGGCTTATAGTTGATTAGCAGGACGTTGTTGTGTGTGGCGCCATGGTGTAACTGGTTAACACGCGGCCCTTTCAAGGCTGAGAGTACGGGTTCGATCCCCGTTGGCGCTACCAAATCACATCTCAAGATTTCCAAAAAACTAGTCAAACCCCTTTAGAAAGTGGGCATTTGATACTCGCTAACTGCGCGCACTCAGAAGAGTAGCGACCAGCTCGCTGTCTCTCCCCGGCCGATAGTTCGATCGAAGCACATAAAATAGTGCAGCCGCAAAGACCGCAACTCTCCTTCTCATCCCCACACCCTAAAAAATTTAACACAAAGGAAGCGACTCCCCACCGTCGCTTGTGCTAAACCTTGTGCTAAACGATTGACTCCGCATCTAAACGCTCCGCGCATCGCCAACGTACGCCCAGGCGACATTCAACCATCTTTGTCTAACTGATCTCCATTTCAATGAGGCCATCCTTGAAACTATCGCCGCGCTTCTCGTATCTTCTCTCTGCGTTTGTCCTCTTCACCACAGTCTCCGCTTTCGGACAAGCCGGCCTGCTCATCTCACAGATCTACGGCGGAGGTGGTAACTCCAACGCCTCGTACTCTGCCGACTTCGTTGAGATCTACAATCCGACAAGCTCGCCCATCAGCACCGCGGGCCTCTCTGTTCAGTACGCGTCAGCAGCGGGCAACTTCACCCAAGCCCTCAAGCTCACGACGGCAACCATCCAACCCGGCCACTATTTCCTCGTGCAGACCACTACTCCCGCTGCACCTCCCGTCGGCGCCAGCCTGCCGACCCCCGATACCTCCGGTTCGTCACCCAACATGTCGGCGACCGTCGGCAAAGTGGCTCTCGTGAACGGAACCACCGCCCTTTCTGGTGACACAACCTGCGCGCTCATCCTCGCCGACGCCGCCATCATCGATCTCGTCGGTTACGGATCCACCGCAAGCTGCTTCAAAGGCAGCGGCCCGGCGCCCGGACCCACTTCCACCAACACCAACACACAATCTGTCATTCGGACCGTCTCCTCCACCAACACTAACAACAATTCTGCCGACTTCACTGTCATCTCTCCGCCCACTCCGCGCAACTCCACCTTCGGTGGATCAACCGGCGCGCTCTCTGCCACCGGCGCCGCTAATCCCGCATCCGTCATCGCCGGTCAGACAACCACCCTCACCGTTACCGTAACGCCCGCCACGTCGCCCGTAAGCACTAACATCGGCGTCACAGGTGATCTCCGCCTCATCGGCGGCAGCCAGACTCAGGCCTTTACCGACAATGGCAACAGCACCTTTTCCTTCACCGCCACAGTCACCACCGCATCCTCCGGATCCATCGCTCTCCCCATCACCGTCTCCGACGCTGAAGCCAACTCCGCCTCCACTTCCATCACACTCACGGTGTCTCAGCCCGCTCCAAACGTCGCCATCCACGATATTCAGGGCGTAAAATCCACGACCGCGGCCACCATCTCTCCGTTCGTGGGCCAAAAAGTCCAGACCACTGGCGTCGTCACCAGCATCCTCTCGAACGGATTCTTCATCCAGTCCCAGTCACCGGACAACAATCCGCTCACTCCCGAAGGCGTCGAAGTATTCACCAGCTCCAAGCCTCCCGCAACCGTCGCCATCGGCAACATCGTGACGGTCACCGGAACCGTCGCCACCTTCCCCGCCGCCACTGCCAGCCATACTCCTGCTACTGAGATCAGTGGCTCGCCCATCATCACTCTCGTTAGCACTGGTAACCCGCTTCCCGCACCCGTTACTCTCACCACCTCGATGCTCACTCCCTCCGGCGGCCTCTATCAGCTGACGCCGTATGAAGGCATGCGCGTTACTGTTCCCTCGATGACCTCCGTCTCCGGCACCAACGGCTCCATCACCGACGCCAACGAGCCCAACGAACTTGCAACCTCGGTCGGCTACTTTTACGCCGTCATCTCCGGTACTCCCCGCCCATTCCGTGAGCCCGGCATCGACATCCGAGACGTTCCCATCCCCGGCGAGCCAGCCAACATCGCTCAGTTCGACGACAATCCCGAGCGCATTCTTGTCGACACGACCATCGCCGGCGGAACCTCGATCGAGATTTCTACTGGAGCCGTTCTTCCCAACGTCACCGGCGTCCTTGACTTCACCTTCTCCAACGACAGCTTCTACGATCCCAGCCGTCTCATCCTCGACGCCACCTACGACCGCACTCAGGTCGTTCCCGGCATGACCGTGCAACCCGTACCTCCGGCCGCCGCCAATGAATTCACCGTCGCCTCCTTCAACATCGAGCGCTTCTACAACACCAACAGTGCCGATGACCTCTACTACGTTCCTGCCGGAGTCAACGGATTCAACGGCAGCTCCAGCACGCCCATTCTCTCCAGCGGCCAGACCTTCATCTCCGAAGCTGTCGATATCACCCAGGCCGCCTACACCCGCCGCTTACAGAAGGTTTCTCTCGCCATCCGCAACGTCCTCAACACTCCCGATATCGTCACCCTCGAAGAGTGCGAAAATCAGTCCGTCGCCAACGACATCGCTAACCAGATCAGCACCGACGCGGGCATTCCCAACCTCTACACCGCTTACAGCACCGACAACTCCACATTCTTCTCGCAGGATGGTACTGGCATCTCCGTCGGCTTCCTCGTCAAGAATTCCACCGTCGACAAACTCGGGTTCACCCAGTTCGGCCAAAACGAGTCCTTCACACCCACTACTTCCTCCAATCCCATCACGCTCAACGATCGTCCGTGGCTCGTCCTCAACGCCGGCATCAAGCGCGGCGCCAACGCGAAGGACTATCCCGTCACAGTCATCGTGAACCACATGAAGGCCCTCACCGGAGTCAACAGCCCCACCTCGACCTCTACCCGTCAAAAGAAGGAACTCCAGGCCGAGGACATCGCCAAATACATCCAGACCCTCCAGGCCGCGGGCCAACATGTCATCTCTGGCGGCGATTTCAACGCCTTCGAGTTCTCCGACGGTTACACCGATACTCTCGCCACCTACACCAACACCAATGTCCTTCCCGCTAATCAGGTCGTTCAACCCGGCGTCGCTGGACTCGTCAATCCCCCGCTGACCGACCTCGCGCTTCTTCTCCCGCAAAACCAGCGCTGGTCTTACTCCGAGGACGGCAGCGCACAAATCCTCGATCACATCGTCGTCACGCCTGAGCTCGTCGCCGCCGGCGCGCACATGGCCTACGCGCACCTCGATGCCGACTTCCCCCTCACGGCCTACAACGACGCCACCACCCCCGCCCGCACCTCCGATCACGACGCCGCTGTCGGCTACTTCACCCTGCCCGCGCCGGTCGTCTCCGCCACACTCACCCCCCCCCGGCGGCTCCTTCGGTTCCGTTGCTCTCGGCAACTCCTCGACTGGGCAGGTCTTCACCTTTACCAACACCGGCGAGGCAGCGATCGCCATCACTGGTATCACTGCCACCGGAGACTACGGCGTCACTCCGAACTGCCCGGCAACCCTCAACCCTGGTGATTTCTGCACCGCCAACGTTGTTTTCACCCCCACAGCTGTTGGCACGCGCAGCGGAGCGTTGAACATTGCCTCGACCAACCCCAGCTCAAGCTTCACTGCCAGTCTCACCGGCACGGGAGTCCAGAGTATCCCGCAGCTCACAACTACGGCTCAGCTGTCCCTGCTCGGAGATGGCACTTATCAGGCCATCATTGTTGTGAAAAACACAGGAACGGGTGCCGCGAGCGCAGTCACGCTCACCGGAGCGACTCTTGGCAGTGGTTCGGGCACGCCTCTCCCGGTCTCTCTCGGGGGTCTCCAGCCCGGCGGTTCGGCAACTGCAACAGTGATCTTCCCGGCATCCGCTGGCTCCCCCGGCTCTGCAGCAGTGGATCGTTATACGGGAACCTACACGGGGGGAACCTTCGGCGGCAGTTTCCGCGTTGCCCTTCCACTCAACAAATAAGACTTATCGGGTAGACCGACCAGCTCAACCGGAAACGAGCTGGTCTTCTGCCCGGAAACAGCAATAACCTCTGATCAAAAAAAAGGACATCAAAGAAAATGAAAATTGTAAAAACGGCCCTTTCGTTATCTGTCGCCTTTCTGGCTACTCTCGCTTTGGCCCGGCCTGCCTCCGCGGACACGCTCAACCTCCAGCTGAGCAGTCCGGTTCAGACAGGAATCCCCGGCACTACCCTGACCTTCGATGCCACAGCCTCAGCTGCGAATAACAACAGTGCAACCGTCTTCCTTAACGGCGACAACTTCAATCTCGATGGAGCTGTCATAGACGACTCCGACTTCCTCAACTTTCCGTTCAGTCTTGACCCCGGCGACAGCTTTGAGGGAAGCCTGTTCACCGTCACCCTTGCCCCCACTCTCGCACCCGGCGCCTATAGCGGTTTCTTCGAGATACTCGGAGGCTCTGACTCGGCAGCGCAGAATACGATTGCCACGGTCAATTTCGAGATCGATGTTCCTGCCGCAGCCCCGGAACCCGGGACATGGCTGCTGCTTGCCACCGGCATCGCCTTCTTCGTCGCCTTGCTTCATTACCGTTCGAAGGCAGGTGACGCTCGATTCATCGCTCAGCAGTGAATTAGAGAAAGCCAGGGACGGTAACCGTCCCTGGTGATCAACCGAAACACGCAAAGCCGAATAGTCGAGGCTGTTCGGCGAGGAGTCAAAGGGATTCCATGCTGAACTATTTCTGCAACCTCTGGCTAACCGGTATTTCTGACACCTGAGGGGCAAGCATGCTCAAACGGGCTTGCTCCTCTAAAATTTTTATTTTTCTTCAAAATGCAGGCGTTTTACCGCCAACTCTTTCTTCGAATCCGTGTTGTAGAAAGTATGCCCAGGCGAAGTGGCTCCCGAGACGTTATCTTTGAAGGCGTTCTTATTCCCAAAGGAACGCGTTCGGCGAAGCTCGCCGAAAAAGGGATCAGCGACGTCGAGGAGATGGGTGAGTTCCTGACAGCGGTCTTCTCCGATACGCTACGGGGAAAGATCAAGCTGCCGCCTGAGCCGAACAGGCGGGTTGCGAAAAAGTTGAGGATGGGGTTGGAACCGAAATTGAAAGAGGGTCGGCCGATCAGGATTCGAGCTAAAAGCGTCACATTGAACGAACCGTTGCGTGCCGAGATCATTGGCCGACGGAAAAGGCAGTCTGACGCTGCTGTGAATTGAGTTTCCATACGCCTGCTTCGGGCGTATTCTTTTTCCAAAGCAAAAAACTTGTTGAAAGTAGAGGCGCGACGCACGATGCGTTCAGGTCTGGTTGTTCTTTGTGTCTTGTTGACAGGCTCTCTCTTTGGTCAGGCCCCGGCTGCGGAGGTCGAACGGGCCAGGAACGTGCTTCGCGACGGCTTCGACTCCGGCGATTTTACGGTGCGTGTGCAGGTGATTCAGGCCGTTGGGTTGGTTGGGCAGACCGAGCCGCTGCGGACTCGTCTGGAGGGCCTGCTGCAGGATGGAAACGTCAATGTGCGAGTCGCGGCCGTGAACGCTATTGCGGACTTGAAGTTTACGGCGAGTATTCCTGCGTTGAAGAAGTGCCTGCAGGACGACACGACGCCGGAGGTTACGTTTGCCGCTGCGAAAGCTTTGTATAACATGCACGATCCGGCAGGGGAGAACTGGCTGGTCGATGTCTACAACGGCGAGGAGAAGGCGAAGTCGCCCATGCTGCGCGCGCAGATGCGAAAGTTTGTCGGGAATTTTCATTCGATTGAGTCGGCGGGAACGTTTATTGTGACGTCGGGAATTGGGTATGTTCCGGTGCCCGGCGTGGGTGCTGGATTTTCGGCAGTGATGGGGTTGCTGAATGATCCAGACCTGACTCCACGGGCGGTTTCGCTGATTATGCTGGCCAGAGAGAAGAACGCCAAGGCAGATGGACTTCTGCGCGAGGGTTTGACCGATAAAGACTGGACGGTGCGGGCGGCTGCAGCTCAGATGATTGCGTTTACGGCGAGGAGCGGGATGCGTGAGGCTCTCGTTCCGCTGTTTGACGATAAGACCGAGAAGGTTAGATTTCGAGCTGCGGGGGCTTACCTGCATCTGGCGCTTATTTCAAAGGCCCCGGCCGCGACAAAGCAATGATTTCTTTTACGGGGGTTGAAGGCTGTGGAGCTTTTGCCCGCAGCAAAGACATCAGCTGCGGTTAGGCGGGCGATATACTTGAAGAGTGAGCAAGACTTTTTACATTGAGACCTTTGGCTGCCAGATGAATGCCCATGACTCGGAGAAGGTCATTGGGACTCTGGAGCACGAGGGTTATGCGCGGGTGGAGGATGAGGCCGAGGCTGGACTGATTCTGTACAACACCTGCTCGATTCGAGATAAGGCCGAGCAGAAGGTGTTTCATCGGCTTAATGAGTACAAGCGTCTGCAGGGCGAGGGCAAGAAGTTTGCCGTGCTGGGGTGCGTCGCGCAGCAGGAAGGGGAGCGGATCTTTGAGAAGGCACCCTATGTGTCCATGGTGGCGGGGTCGGCTTCCTACCGGAATCTGCCCGATATGCTGCGGCGGCTGGAGGCTGGGGAGCAACGAATCACCGGGTTGGATGACCGGCAGACGGATCTGACGTTTGAGACTGAGTTTACGGCACGGTCGAATCCGCATCGCGGGTACATCACGATTATTGAGGGGTGCGATAAGTTCTGCGCTTACTGCGTGGTTCCGTATACGCGTGGGAAGGAACGGAGCCGGACTTCGGCTTCGGTGCTGGTGGAGGCTCGGCGGATGGCTGAGCTGGGGTATACCGATATTCAATTATTAGGGCAGAACGTTAACTCCTGGCGGGATCCGTCTGGAAATAAATCATTTGCAGAGTTGCTGGCTGCAGTGGGTGAGTTGTCAGGGATTCGGCGGGTGAGGTTCACAACTTCGCATCCGAGAGATTTTACAAAGGACATTGTGGAGGCTATCGACGCAGTGCCAACTCTGTGCGACCATGTGCATCTGCCGGTGCAGTCGGGTTCGACTACGGTCCTGAAGGCGATGCAGCGGGAGTATACGCGGGAGTGGTATCTGGAGCGGATGAGTTGGATCCAGGCGGCGAAACGGGATATCAGCATCACAAGCGATATGATCGTGGGATTTCCGGGTGAGACGGAGGAGGACTTCGAGCAGACGATGACACTTGTAGGCGAGGTGAAGTATGACGCCGTGTTTGCGTTTAAGTTTTCGCCGCGTCCCAACACTCCGGCAGTGACGATGGCGGATAGTATTCCGGACGAGGTGAAGACGGAGCGACTCCGAATTTTGAATGACCGGCAGCGGGAGATTCAGCGGGAACACTATGCGCGGCATCTGGGACAGGTGCAGGATGTGATGGTTGAAGGATTCAATACGGCGCGGGGGCAGGTGATTGGACGGAGTTCGCAGAATAAGACGGTGAACTTTACTGCGAACGAGATTGCGCCGCCTATTGGGAGTTATGTGCCGGTGCGAATTACGAAGACGCTGCCGAATTGCCTGGTGGGCGAGACAGCTGGGGAGTTTGAGGCTCCGGCGTATGTGCCGGCCGCGCGGACGGCGGATTTTGTGGTGTTGAACGGATGACGACGACTTCGACAAGTTCGGCTACACGGGTCTCCGATGAGGTGGAGATGCAGATTCGCGGTTTGATGATGGACCCAGTGACGAATCAGCCGATTATTGTCTTGAAGGATGTTGGGAGCGATCTGGTGTTACCGATCTGGGTAGGGATCTTTGAGGCGAATGCGATTGCGCTGGAGTTGGAGAAGACGGCGATGCCGCGTCCGATGACGCATGACCTGTTGCAGAATATGGCGCGAGGGTTGAATGCCGAGGTACGCAAGGTTGTGGTCTCGGAGTTGCGAGACGATACGTTTTACGCGGTGATCTGGATGGAACAGGGCGGAGAGACAGTGACAATGGATGCGCGTCCTTCGGATGCGATTGCGCTGGCGCTCAGGTGGGACTGTCCGATCTATGTGAACCGTTCAGTGCTGGAGAGCTCGAAGCTTGCAGCCAGTGGTGCCCATGCGGTCAGCGCGGATGAGATGCGGCAGTGGCTGGAGAATCTGAACGACGACGATATGGGCCGCTACAAGATGTAGTTGAGGCTACTCAGGATCTTTCGGCTTGCTGGTGAGTTGGTGGAGAAGCTTGTCCCAGATTTCACCGTAGTGGTCCCAGCCACCAAGATGCTGGACGCGTTGCAGTGCGGCTTCGCTTAGCTTGTGTTGGAGGTCGGGGTCGTCTGCGATTTGTTGCATGCGTGCGGCGAGGGCGTCGACATCGCGGTCCGGAACGATGAAACCTTCGCGGCCGTTGGTGAAGAGATCTTCGGCGCCGGTTGCAGTGGTGGCGAGGACGGGGCAGCCGCATCCCATGGCTTGGCCTTGAACAAGAGCGAGCCCTTCTTCGATGCTGGGTAAGACGAGGAGATGGCTGACGCTCATTTTTTTGGCGAGCTCGTGTTGTGGGATGGAACCTGTGAAGGTTACATTGGCGGTGGGAACGGTCGCGAGCATTGGACGAATGTCGTCCTGAACGGTTCCGATGATGGTGAGGTGTTTTTTAGGGTGTTTGAGGCTTGCGAAAGCTTGAAGGAGATATGGGATTCCCTTGCGAAGGCTGACCTGACCTGCGAAAAGGAGTTCGAAGGAATCTGAGGGTGGTTCCTCTGTGCGAGTGAACTGGTCGAGGCGGACGCCGTACGGGATGACGTGAAGTTTCTCGGCAGGCACCCCCATCTGGATGAAAGAGCGCTTTGCGACGGTCGATGGGACGGTGATCGCGTTTGCGGTGGCGTAGATTTCTTCTTCGCGGAGTGTGATGTGAGGTTTGGCGGGGGGCTGAGGGAGGTTCCAGCGGCGATACTCTTCGGCGAGGAGGTCTTCCTGATGGCGCTGATGGGTTGAGCCGCGGTCGCAGATGAAGATGCCATTGTTCGATTGAACTTTGCGGCCTGTAAGGAGACCGGCACCAGAGATGGCGATGAAGGCGTCGCAGGGGGCGATGCGGTTTGCGATCCAGCGATCGAAGGCGAGGGTGTTCCAGAAATTCATCTTTACTGAAATTGCTGGAGGATAGATGCGTGTTCGGTTGAGCAGGTAGTCGGTGGTATGAAAGAGGGGGAAGGTGCTGACGAGAGAGCGAGGGAGACCCTCGCGCTTGAGTCGTGCCCAGGGCCAGGTGGAGTAGATCTGTTGAAGATGCGCTCTGCGATGCAGCTGGTGTGCCAGTTCAAAGTGGTGGTACACGCCAAACACTGCCTGGACGATCTGCATCGAAACGTGGTCCTCATCTTGCTTGTTCCGTCTGAGTGTACAAGGTCGTCGTGCGTTGGTTGCGCGATGGTATATCTAAAGTGACGGGTCAGATCTGTGTTGCAGGAGACGGACTGCGAAAGGAAGCGGGAGTTTGGGTCTCAAGCGGTTCATGAAAGACGCGGGGTTTTCTGCGATTGTGGCGCTCGAACGTAGTGCCGGGTCGCGCAGGGTCAGCGAGGAAGAACTGTCGGGCTGTCGGAACTTTCTCCTGCTGCAACATGCGACTGCGCTCGGGACGGTGGTCCATGCGACACCGCTGATTCCTGCTTTGCGAGAGGCGATGCCTCATTGCCGGATTGCGGTTGCCGCGAGTGGTTTTGGGCTGGAGGTTCTTCGGAATAATCCTGGAATTGAGCAGCTGATTGAGATGCCGAGTCCGCTGCGCGACTGGAGAGGCGCGGGTAAGGAGTTGCGGCGAAAGAATCCGTTTCGCGGAGAGGATTTCGACATCGTTACGACGGTGGGTAATGAACGAACGCGAGTCGCGTTATCGACACTGTTTGCAGGGGCTCGCGCGCGAATTGGGTTTACGCAGGTGCCCGAGCTGTATCGGGCGGCATTTGCATTCGATTACAACAAGAGTCAGATTGAAAATAATCTTTCGATTCTGCCTGCGTTGGGTTATCCGGCACGGCACTTTGAACCGCAGATGTTCTTGAGTGCTGGCGATGTGATGTGGGCAAGGCAGATGCTCGCGGATGAGGGTGTGCGGGAAGGGCAGATGGTAGCGGCGTTTGTAACGCAGACCAGTGTGACGCAGCGCAAGAGCTGGCGAAAGGAACGGTTTCAAGCCGCGGCTGAGTTTCTGGTTCAACGCTACGGGGCGCATCTTTTTTTTCTGGGAACGGCATCAGAGGCTGCGGCGATCGATGAATTGCGGAGCGGGATTCCACACAAAACCGCCAGTCTTGCGGGAAAGACTAACCTGCCGCAGATGGCTGCCCTGCTGAGTCTATGCGATGTGGGGCTGACGCTCGATACCGGGACAATGCATGTCGGGCGAACGGTGGGACTGCCGATGGTTATTATTGCTCCGGCGTGGTCACCACCGCTGGAGTGGCTGCCCTTGAATAACCCTCGATACCGCATTCTGAAGAACGCGGAGATGAAGGTTTGTCCGCCGGATTACGTCATCGATGAGGTTTCAGTGGATGAGGTAACCGCGCAACTGCAGGAGTTGCTGGAGACGTATACGCCGGGACAGCGCCGGTCTGGTTGACTGCAGATGCGACTAACGTTGGCTTAGTTCGTCGAGGTAGTAGAAGAACTCGGGGAAACTGATGGCGGCGGCTTCGGCTCCATGGATTTCTGTGTCGCCGGTGGCGCGGAGTGCGGCGATGGAGAATGCCATGGCGATGCGATGGTCGGTGCCGGAGTCGATTCGCGCGCCATGGAGCCGTTGGTTGCCCGGGACCTCGAGGCCGTCTTCGTGCTCGGTTAGTTCTGCTCCCATGGCGCGTAGATTTTTGACGACTAATGCAATACGGTCGGATTCTTTGACACGGAGTTCGCGGGCGTCGCGAATGGTGATGCCTTCAGTGGTGTAAGGGGCGATGGCGGCGATGACGGGAAGCTCGTCAATGATCTTCGCGGAGAGCGCTCCGCCGATGTGCATGCCACGAGGGCCGGCTGCGGGGCCATTGACCTGGATTGTGCCGATGAGTTCGCCGTTATGATCTTCAACGTTGAGAACCTTGATGCGACCTCCGAGCGTGGTGATGACGTCGAGGAGGGAGGCGCGAGTGGGGTTCATGCCGATGGAGTCGAGGATGAGGTTGGAGTCTGGGAAAAGAAGCGCGGCGCAGAGGAAGAATGCCGCGGAGGATAGGTCGCCGGGAACAGTTGCGTTGATTGCCTCCAGTTTTTGACCGCCTGGGATACTTAATTTTTCGCCTTCATGGCTTAGCTTTGCGCCGAATGCCCGGAGGGCGTGCTCGGAGTGGTCGCGGGTGCGGACGGATTCGGAGAGGCTAGTAGTGCCTTCGGCCTGCAGGCCAGCGAAGAGAACTGCGGTTTTGACTTGTGCTGAGGGAATTGGGGTGTCGAAGTCGATGGCCTGAAGCGGGCCGCCGTGGATAGTGATGGGTGCGTGGCCTTCGACGAGGTCAATGCGGGCTCCCATTTGCATGAGAGGTTTGCGGATACGCTCCATGGGGCGAAGCGTGAGGGAGTGGTCGCCGATGAGTGTGAAGGTGTGGGGATGTGGCGCGATGAGGCCGCTCAGCATCCGCATGGTGGAACCGGAGTTGCCGCAATCAAGCGGGGCGGTGGGCTGGATGAAGTCTCCCCCAGTGCCTGTGATGGAGATGGTTTTGTCCTGGTTGTGGACGACGGTTGCGCCGAGGGCTTCCATGCAGGCGAGGGAGGAATGTGGGTCGGCGCCGGTGGAGAAGTTGGAGAGGCGCGTTGTACCGGCAGCGATCCCGGCGAGCATGGCGTAGCGATGAGAGATGGATTTGTCGCCCGGAAGAGTAAGGGAGCCTTGCAGATTGCGGGCGGGGCGGACGACTTGCGTGGTCGATGTGGAGGTAGAGGACATTACCTCTAGCTTAAATTGTTTTTTGATATATTGCGTATCCGTCGGTTTGGTGGTGATCGCTTTCGCGAGTCGAAACAAAAAAATGCGGCGAGAAGAGGAATCCCACCGCATCTTTTGTTGTTTGAAAGTTTCAGAGATACTTATCGTCGTTCGCCATGGTCATGATCGTCATCGCGGTCGCGATCATTGTCGCCGCGGTGATCGTTATCCGCTTTTGAGGTAGGGGTGAAGGAGACGCCGCGGAGAACTTCAGCAAAGCCAGCCTTGCGGATGGTGACGAAGCTCTCTTTCGCAGCGTTGGTTGGATCGATGTTGTTGATGTCGTCGATGATGGCAACGAGGCGGTTGGGGTCAGCGCCTACGTCTCCGTTGCCGCTGACGGTAGAGGTTATGCCGTAGATGACGACGTGACCGAAGATATCGGTTGAGCCGGTGATGTTGCGGATGCCGTCGGTCGCGGGCGTCCAGGGCAGGTTGGTTACGGAGTTATTGCCGGTTGGATAGAAAGAGACTGTGTAGGGAACGCCAAGGCCGAGGCCGTTCTGCAAGGTGTAGGCAAGACTCCAAGCCTTCGTGGTGGAGTTGAAGACCCACTTTTGTAGGCCTGCGCTGGTTTGTGCGGCAGCGTGAGTGTAGAGGGTTGAGTCGCCCGTGAAACCATCGCCCTCGTCGGCTACGTAGAGCGTGTTTTCATTGGCGAACCAGAGGCCGAAGGGAGCCGCGGGTGTAGCGAGATTTTTGGCAAGAGTAGTGGGGAAGCCTGCGAGGATACACATGTTGCTCGGAAGGCCGTTCTGCGGGTTGACTCCGGTGAGATTGAGCGGTGCGATGGGGAGGGTTGCTCCAGAAGCCGGGACGCCGACTCCCTTGGGGCAGGCAGCGCCGGTTGTGTCGACGAAGTAGACGGTGTCGACGCCGTTTGAACCGCTGCCTTTGGTGAAGTAGACGACGTTGTTGAAGATGGTCATGCCCCGAAAATTGTCATCTTTGCCTACCTTGTCGGCCTTGTCGCCGAGCAGGGTGACGGAGAAGCTGGCGAGCGGAGTGGGAACGCCGGGCGTCTGGAAGCTCTCCGGCGCGGTCGAGGGATCGATGAATTGCGCGCCGGCACCGAGGATGACACCATTGGGTTGCGGGTTGGAGCCGTTGCCTGCATTGCCGGCGGTATAGAAAAAGTTCGCTCCGTTGCTGTTGTTGAGGATGGCAGAACGGCCGTTGTTCCCGCTGTAGGCGCTGGTTTCGGTGAAGGAAAATTGCCCTTTGCTGTCGACGGTGGCGACGCCGCGGGGGAAGGTGATGCCGACGGGATTGGTGGGGTCGGGGGCGGCCGGGGTGTTGGAATTTGAGGCATCGATCGTGTTGACCGGAGCGACATAGCCCATGAAGGTGAGGAACTGTCCGTCTGTGGAGAGATGAAGTGCGAGTTCGGACTTGGAGCTGAAGCTGGTGACTAGCTGGTCGCCCGAGGAATGAAGGTTGCGCTGGGTACTGTTGGGGACTTCAAGGGTGTTGAGGAGGAAGCCGAAGGGCGTGATCTGGTCGAGGAAGATTTTAGAGGTAACACCGAAAGATGGATCGGGGATGTCATTGTTGAAGACGAAGGGATAAGTGCCGTTGTTGGTGGCGGGTGCGCAGGGTCCTGCGGTCTGGGCGCAGTTGGGAGGAAGCTGGGTGCCGACGGCGATGTTGTTTGCATTGTTATCGTAGACGCTTCGACTGACGACGAGATTGCCCGGAAGAAAGTGGATGGGTGCTTTGTCGTGGTCTTCGGCGAGGGCTGGAATGCCGGCGAGGGATGCGGCTAAGAGACTAGCTAGTGCTCTAACCAGAGGGCACCGAAAGCTCTTCGAATGTGAACCGGTGGATTGCATATTGTCTCCGAGAGATTGAAGTTTGTTACTAAGTACGGAGTGGACAATATGCCTACGATGTTAGTGACTCGTGAATATTTTCCAGAGACGGATACTACTCAGCCGTGCTAGTCCACTAGTAACGCGAATGTAGCTGGTTTCATTGCGTTTTGCGCATAGGTACTATGTGGAAATAAAAGATTTACTAGAAGTTGAATTACTTAAATTAAACTTAATAAGTAAAGCAAAACTTAATTTCACCTTAAGATTTTAGTTGGGTTAAGTAGGCAGCTGATTGTTCTCGTTGCATGGTGACTGTTGCGGGGACTTTACAAAGCATCGCTTCGAGTCGGTGCGGACTTGTGTAGTATCTGGACAGGGTCAGGTCCCTGAACCCTAACCTATCCAGCTGCGAAAGAGGTTTGATTGATGTCTCGAGGTGTCTTGCGCTCTCTGGTCTTTGTGGTTGTTTTGCTTGGGTCTGCGCTGAGCCTGGAGCTTGCGCGAGGCGCTTCAACAAAGCAGTCTGCGTTCGATGTGCGGGAGACGACGATTGCTGAGACCCAGGCTGCGATCCGTTCGGGGACAGTGAGCTGTCGACAACTGGTTGAGGCTTACATCAAGCGGGTGAAGGCTTATGACCAGACGACGCATTTGAATTCGATGATTCTGCTGAACCCGGATGCGTTGGCGGATGCGGATCGTTTGGATGCCGAGTTCAGCCGAACGCATGTGATGAAGCGGCTCCATGGGGTGGTCGTGATTGTGAAGGACAACTATGACACCAAGGGGCTGCAGACGACGGGTGGGTCGCTGGCGATGAAGGGGACATTGCCGGAGACTGATGCGTTTATGGTGAAACGTCTGCGTGAGGCGGGGGCGATTGTGCTGGGAAAGTCGAATATGGCGGAGTGGGCCTTTTCGCCGTATTTGACGGAGAGTTCGATTGCAGGAATTACGCGTAATCCTTATGCGCTGGATAGGGTGCCTGCTGGTTCGAGTGGAGGTACGGCAGCGGCGGTCGCGGCGAATCTAGGTGAGGTTGGGTTGGGGACGGATACGGGGAACTCCATTCGTGGGCCTTCATCGCATAATGCGTTGATTGGGATTCGCCCGACGATTGGACTGACGAGCCGGGATGGGATTATTCCGCTGAACTTTTTTGCGGACGTCGGTGGGCCGATGGCTCGGTCGGTTGCGGATGTGGCTGCGGTGTTGAATGTGGTTGCGGGGTATGATCCAGCGGACTCGGTTACGAAGATGTCGGACGGGAAGGTGGAAAAGGATTACACGAAGTTTCTGGTGAAGGATGGACTACGGGGCGCGCGGATTGGCGTATTTCGGCGCTATGTCGA
>Ga0206905_10016_pt1 | contig 47529 bp, 42 predicted proteins | sample Alteio_BWOrgHeat_43_FD_152940 | JGI IMG/M metagenome (GOLD analysis project Ga0206905, IMG submission 152940) | Enriched cells from forest soil in Barre Woods Harvard Forest LTER site, Petersham, Massachusetts, United States -... | ecosystem: Environmental > Terrestrial > Soil > Temperate forest >...
TAAAATCGGCGCCGTTTACGGTGTCAGTCGCTTTGATAAGTTCATTTTAAATGTGACGCTTTTACCTCAGATGTTCAAACATTTTGGTCCCAAGCAAGTTCCAGTAAGAACGGATTTAGAGGCTATCGAATTTGTACCTGAAAATGATTTTGAAGTGGTACTGAAAAAAATTATTCATCTTTACATTCCAACTTCTTTTTCAACTTTGCCAAAAATAAATCTGTACCGAAGGCTTTGGGTTGGCTGCGACATCTATCATTCTCACGGAATTGCTTCAGAAATTGCGAGCCTGTCTCTTTCTGATGGGCGGTGGTTTTCGACTCAGCATGGGTCAGGTTATGGTCAATACAAATCATTTCCAACCGGCAAGATTGAATATGACATGAGCAATGGTTTTTTAACTTGGGGCTGGTCACATCATCAAAGTTACAAGACTCAACTTGTACCTTTACCTTCACCTAAACTAAGCCGTTTGGTTAAACATGTTAAAAAAAATAATGATATTTTAATGGTTGGTGCCATTGATCCAAGTTATTTTTTGCGCTTTTACAGTACGATGTTGCCCGAACAACAATTGCCTTACATGGAAAGGCGTCTCGAATTTTTAAGATCCTTAAGTTCCGAACTTCGTGCTCGGGTTAAATACATCCCTTATCCTTTTGAACATGGAAATGGAGAGGTGGATTCGATCCGAACGATCCTTCCTGAAAATCAAGTTTTTCGTCCAGATCAAATCTTAAAGGCTTTTCGTGAAGCGTCTTTAGTTATTAATAATTCTCTTGGTACCGCGTTTTTGGAGTGTCTTGCTATGGGAGTTCCAAGTCTTGCGATTTGGGATAAAGATCTTTTTTTAGTCTTAGACGAAATACAGCCGATTTTTGACGAGCTTAGGCGGGTCAAAGTTTTATTTTATGACAGCCGTGCCGCCGCCGCTCATCTTGAAGAAATTTCGAGTGACATCAGCGGATGGTGGACCAGCACAGAAGTGCAAGCGGCCGTAGAAAACTTCACAAATGTATTTTGCAAAACTGATAAAAACTGGCGGAAAGTATGGCAGACATCAATAGAACAAATTCTCAGTGACGCAAAAGCTAAATAAAAGAAACGACTTTCTAGGGTTTAAGAGTGGCAAAGATTCGAAGAACCGCACCCTAAAAAGAGCAGCAGTTAAATTATCTAAATTTCTGATTTCTGGACTCCTCTAACTTTTCACATTCGAACATGATCGACGTTCAACAAAACTCATCAATTCAGATGAATTTGTTTTCTCCAAGGAGGGGAAATTATGAAACTTAAGATATTTTCTTTTATTTTAGCGTCTTTTGCTGTGGCGGGATTTGCCGGCACTAATTCGCAGTATCATGTGGCAGATCTAGAAAGTTTTAATCTTGTGGTACCAGTTGTTCCAGATACATCTTCAGTTTCTGACAAACAGTCTGGCATGATAGTTTTCGACGTCAGTACTCTTCAATTCAAAGGCCTTGACACTCTCGGCAATTGGAATGCCTTCAATACTGGCACAGTCACCTCCACAAGTGAAGTCACTGTCGATAGTGGTAATGGACACGGTTCCACCAACATACGAATTCGTCGTTTTTCTAATATCAGAAAAAATACGGGAAGTGATATCACTTATGCCGATTCGGCGACGCTAGGTGCTTCATTTACAATTAACACATCTGGGGTCTACGCAATTAGTTATGCAGATTTATATTCAGCCTCTTCATTTGGGATGGGTATAACTGTCAATGACGGCGCTCTCGGTACTATCATTAACTTAGTTACTTACTCCCAAGGATTGAGGACTCAGACTTACACCTATAATTCTGGGGAAGCAGCTTCCATATCTTGGACTGGTAACTTATCTGCAGGTGACGTCGTTCGTGCTCACACCGATGGTAATCCAGATAGCACGAGCGCAACCTCGATATTTACAGTAACTAGAGTTAGATAGCTGATTCCGCGACGATTTAAAGGGGCAGACTTTTAGAGTCTGCCTTTTCACATAAATCTAGACAAATTTGCAGAGTCGATTGTACAAATAGAGAATGAAAAAACAATTGAAGGAACCGCTTATATCCCTTGCATGGTTTTTCTTGCGGATATTACTTCCCCAAAGTTATCGAGAATTTTTACTCTCGACTTGGTGTGTTCCCGAAAAAAGAAATTGGTTCGACAACAAGATCTATCCGATTCTGGTGTACTGTTGGTTTGCTCGGGAGTTCTATACTGAACCAGATCCAGATCTTCGAGTTTGCAAACAGAAATTGCTTATGGGTGGCGATTCGGGTGTCAATTGGGCAAATATTTATTATACCAGGCCTTTTCCTCACTCGAAAGACGAGCGTTGTGGTGAGCTCAGCTTTTCTGAAGCCTGCCCTATATTTGAACGAATTTATTTAGCATGCAAAAATGCGCCCGATGACACTTATTTTTTTCAGATAGGATCATCATCGGGTCGTGAAATTGCTTGGTTGGCGAAGGATTTTCCAAAAATTCATTTTTTTGGAACCGACCTCTATCCCGCCGTGGTTGATTTTTGTAATACTAAGTTCAAGTTTTCGAATTTAAAATTCTTTGCCATGTCTGCCAAAGATATTCATCAGGCACTCGAGGTTTTGGATAATAAAAATATTATTTTATTCTCTTCGGGAAGCCTGCAATATGTGCAACCTGAACATCTTGACTACTTTTTTAAATATTCTTTGAAAAATAATAACAAAATAGAAATTCATGCCCACGAATCATGTCGTGAAAAACATGGTGAAGTTCTAGATATGAAAGGCTCTCTGCCAGACGGAAACTTCACCTACAGTCACAACTATGCTCACTACGCTCGCAAAAACGGTTGGAATGTTTTAACATCAAAAATTATAAGACCCTATGTTCCCTATGATAAATATCCAGGCTATCTCTTTAGAGTGCACTATGACTTCGTATGTACAAACAAGGAGAGTTCTAAGGCGGACTTGGCTAGACCGCAGAATATGAATTCCTTAGAAGCGTCGGTGATCTAACCTCCTGAAAAGTGATCACAGCACTGAATGTTGTCTGACGCAGCACCCATTTTTAAGTAAAGGCCTAGACAAGTTTGTGCACGGAGTAATACATCTAAAATATGAGGTATACAGAGCCCTACATAATCGCTGAAATTGGTGTCAATCACGAAGGCTCTTTGGAGCTCGCCAAAAAACTCATTGAGCTTGCCAAAAAAGGTGGGGCTCATGCGGCAAAATTTCAGTCTTACAAGGCTGAAACTATTGCCTCGAAAAATAGTCCGTCTTATTGGGATTTAACGAAAGAAAAAACGACTAGTCAGTTTGAGCTCTTTAAAAAATATGATGCCTTTGGTGAAGGGGAATATCGTGAGCTCGCGGAACATTGTAAAAAAAATGAAATAGATTTTCTTTCGACGCCCTTTGATCTAGAAGCCGTCGACTTTTTGAATCCTTTGATGTCACTATTTAAAGTTGCGTCGGCCGATATCACAAATTATCCACTTCTTCGAAAGGTCGCCTCTCTAGGTAAGCCAGTGGTTTTGTCGACAGGAGCAGCTCGTCTTGGAGAAATTCAGCGTGCGATTCAGGTTCTAGAAGCCAGTGGTTGCACAGATCTGACTCTTTTGCATTGCGTGCTCAACTATCCAACTCCGGACGCTAACGCTCACATTGATATGATTAAAGGTTTGAGAGAATCCTTTCCAAAATATAAAATTGGTTACAGTGACCATACTGTTCCTGACTCACATATGACGGCCGTGACTTTGGCTTGGCTTAATGGTGCTGAGGTGATTGAAAAACATTTTACTCACGACAAGACACTGCCTGGAAATGATCACTATCACGCGATGACAAGTGATGATCTCCAAGTCTTTTTGAATCAAGTTAAAAAGATTTTGGACTTGAAGGGGAGTTCTGCCGTCGAAGCACTGGAAGATGAAAAGCCGGCGAGACGAAACGCGAGGCGAAGTCTGGTCACAAAGGGAATGCTAAAAAAAGGGGATGTCTTTTCTGAGAAAAATTTAATTTGTAAACGCCCTGGTACGGGAATTAGCCCCACATTTATTGATCAGGTGATCGGCCTCACAGCATCTCAGGATTTTGCTGACGATCATATTTTAACTTGGAATAATGTGGATGGTGGGCAGTTCAGAGAAAACGTGGTTGCTATCGTGCAAGCTCGGATGGGTTCGACTCGATTTCCTGGCAAAATGGCAGCCAAACTTGGTGATTATCCCTTGCTCGAATGGGTATTGTCTCGAGTCAAGAAAGCAAAAGCTGTGAATTCGGTGATACTCGCCACCTCTGATCAACCCGAGAACCAAGGCCTCATAGAAATCGCAAAGCGCCTAGGCTGTGACATTATGGTTGGGCCTGAAAGGGACGTCTTGGCTCGCTTTAGAATGGCTGCCGAAGAAAAAAATGCTTCAGTTGTCGTTCGAGTTTGTGCCGACAATCCATTTATTGATCCATATGAAATCGATAGGCTTGTAGGTTTCTATCTTCAAAATCGCCCCGACTATGCATTTAATCATCTCGACAGATTGGGTAACGGTTATGCCGACGGATTTGGAGCGGAAATATTCTCGATGGATGTTTTACGAGAGATGGATGAGTTTGCGCTTGATGAAAGTCAGCGCGAACATGTCACCAAAATGATCTGGGATCAGAGTCAGCAATTTGATATACGAACTTTTGAAGCTCCTGAGGCTTTGAGATATCCGAAGTTAAGATTTGATATCGACACGGAAGTGGATCTTGAACGATTGAGCCATCATGCCAAAATAAATGGAATGAATGCAAGCGCCGCGGACTTTATCCGAAGTCACAACTCTCAGCTGTGAGGTCTCTTGACTCGAAAAAGCGTGTCCAATCCATAAAAAACAAAAGCTAAACCAATCGCCAAGAAAATAAAAGTTTTAGGATTTGGAAAAACCGGATCATCGGCCAACATTTTTGGGGTGACGAGACGAAATGGAAAAGTATTATTTGGTGAAATCATCGTATCGAGTTCGTCTCGACGCTGGAGAAGTTTTGATGATTTTTTCTTAAAGTAAAAAGATTCAATTTGGCTAGCAAGTATATTGTAGGGGCTGTTGGTACGAGCCGAGATGTTTTCTATTTTTTTTGAATCCAAACTTTTCTTATCAATTTCTTTTTGAACAGCCTCGAGTTCGCCTTTTAATATTGAGCTGCTGAGATCATATTTTTGCTTGTAATGACTTTCCAGATCCATTTCAATTTGCTCGATTAGTTTTTGAGCGACTTCGTTATTTGGAGCTCGAAGTCGAAGTCGAAGCAAAATCTTGGTTGGACCGACATTCTGGGCAAGATGGTAAACATAGCCACCCGAATTGGACAGTTTTTGGCGACTCGAATAATGAGCATAAATAAAGTCTTCAAGTTCAGCAAAAGGAGCAATGATCTTATCCTCTTCCTCCACAGGTTGATTTCTTTTCGTCAAAAGCTGATCTGTCACCTGACCAACCTGGATGAGGCCGATAAATTCATATTCCTTATCCAGAACCACGAGAAGAAGGGCGCTGACCGATAAAAAAGCAAGGGTGATATAAAATAACCTTCTGCGATTGGACTTGAACAAGGAATAAAAATCGGCCAAGTTGAGATCTATTGTTTTCATCGGAGTCATATTAATGATTTCACGTCCCGAAAATCAATCGCAAATTTCTGTTAAGCCTCTTTTAATGTTGGCCTTAACGTTTTCGATATCACTCATCATACTTCGGCTCCCGCTGCTCTCTATCTATGGACTGCCACAGCTCTCCCGCCCTGTATTGTTACTGCCCTTTGCCATCTGTATTTTAGCCCTGATAGTCGGGAAGTCCTTTCGATGGAATCTGATATCTGGGGTGCTGCTCTCGATATTTCTCTGGGGGTGCTTTTATGTCGTCGCTCTCGATGCCGCTGGAAGTGTGTCGTTGACTGAATCCATTCAAGATTTTTTGTCAAAATATTGTTTTGTTCTGTTTTTATTTTTGGCCTATGGCCTTCGAGTTAACAATCATGACATCAATAAGATTCTTCGGATTATAGCCTATATATCTATTTTTGTTATCGGACCTCTTTTTGTGGTGGAATATATTGGGTATCGCTACGAGTGGTTGAAACTTGCTGACGTCATTAATTTTTTAATTCCTCCCGGGATGAAAGAGCTTTACGGTGACGGCTATACGGCCCAGGCACTTTCAAACAATCGACCCATTGGCCTTTACGCGAGAAATACCGACACCGCTTTTTTGGTGGCGGGAGCTTCTTTTTTTCTTACAAGTCTTGGCTCGGAAAAAAAAGGCTTAAGATTTTATTCTTTCTTTATTGGAGCCTTGGCAATTGCGGCGGCAGGCTCCTTCAGCCTTCTCATTTCAGTGCTCCTTACGGTTTTGGTTGGTGTTCATATTCGCCAGATCTGGAAGATTTTTTCGAAATACCGTTTTTTGCTCTTTCCATTTATTTTAGCAATTATATTTTCGTTTTATAAAAGTCCCTTGGTCTATCGTTGGGGTGTCTATTCCAATATCTGGGGTGTTATTGTTCCTATGATTAAACCTGATCTGAGTGACTGTTTGGAGTTTCCGCTTTGGACCGGCGTAAGTTCAGCCACCTACTGTCATTTACCGGAAATAAAAATTTTGGCTCCCGTTTTTGTTTATGGACTCTTTTCTATGCTGCCATTCCTTCTTCTGATTTGTTTACCGGCCTTTGAAACTCTCAGGAAAAAAATTGTAAAAGAACCCCTTTCGGGTGAACTTTTGTGGGGTTTTTTATTTTTTCTTTCTCTCGGGCATTATTCAACGGTCGAGCGTTGGGGAAACAATCTGATCTATGGTCTCTGCTTGTTGCACATTTTAAATGGCTGGGAAGTGAGTAAAGCCAATAATAACATATAGCGTCTAGGCGGTTAGCATTGCCAGAAAGTTCGGTAGCCCCTATTATCTCCCTCTTTTTGAGAAACGAAGACTGATGACACCATTGAGAAAAAATATTTTGGGTTTTTGCCTTTCGACGCTGTTGGGCGTTGGGCTCTTCTTGATTTGGAGAGAGGTGTCTCCACGAGAATATCGTTTCAAATCTAAAATTCTTTTGGGCCAAACTGTTGAAATCAAGATGTTAAAAGGTTTTCGGGATACGAAGATTGTTCCCCTTGCGGATGAGGACCACATTCGCGAAGTCTTAAAAGCTACGGTAGGTTTGAATCAGGCTCGCTCCAATCTGGGTTACGTAAGCCAGTTGATTTTGGGAGATGATGGTGAAGGACCTCTTGCCCATATTGAGACTCGTGGCGTTGACGAGGCCTCAGCTCGCGCGGTATTTCAAAAAGCCTTTGAGGCTGTAAAGAATGTTTACGGCTCGGACTATGAACAGATTCTGAAAGAAAAAAAGGAACGTCTTGTTCATGTAAATGAAGAAATAAAACGGATCGATCAAGGAATGAATTCCATAAAGAAAAACTTGGGTTCCGGCCGCAAAGACGATCTTGTTCTCGCGGCACAGTTGCAGAATATTTACTACGAGGATAAAAAGGATGAGCTTCGGAGTGAGCAGGAAGCTTTAGAGTTTATTTTATCACCAGTTCATACCCATGACTTTCAAATTCTCTCCAATTCTGATTCTGGCGAATTTGTACGTTTTAATGTCAGACCTATGGCGATCTTTTCTTTTCTTTTTTCGATCTGGTCCCTTTGGCTCTTGTCAGTGGTTTACAAAAACAGGGAAAAAGTTTTTTTCTATTTTGACTCTCGAAATGAAAAGGTGGCGGAACAGTGAAGGCTGTGATTTTTGGCGGTTCGGGTTTTTTAGGAAGTCATGTGGCTGACATGCTCACTCGAGCTCAAATCGACGTCACAATATTTGATCTTATGCCGAGCACTCATCTTAAACCTCGTCAGACAATGATTATCGGTGACATCAGGGATGCCCAAAAAGTAGCTGCGGCTGTTGGAGGCCAAGACTATGTTCTTAATTTCGCTGGAATTGCGGGACTCGAAGACGCTAGAAAAAAACCTATTCAGGCAGCTGACGTCAATATTTTGGGTAACCTCAATATTCTTGAAGCCATGGTGAAACATCCCCCAAAGCGTTATATTTTTGCTAGCACCTACTATGTCTACAGTGAATTCGGGTCCGTTTATCGTATTACCAAACAAGCTTGCGAATTATTTATTGAAGACTACGCAGCAAGATTTGATCTCAACTATTCTATTTTGCGATTTGGTTCACTTTATGGCGAACGAAGTAATGAGAGCAACGCCGTTTATCGTTTTTTAAAAGATGCGATGACAAAAAATAAGATTGTGCGGGATGGAAGTGGTGAAGATATCAGAGAGTATGTTCATGTGATTGATGCCGCCAGATCGACGGTGGAGGTTATGATGAAGCAGGAATATGAAAATCAACACGTTATTCTTGCAGGAAATCAGCGTATTAAGATCAAAGAACTTCTCGAAATGATACGAGAGATTATGAGTAAAGACATCGAGATTGAATATAAGCCACTTCCAGAAAACGACATGGATCACTATAAGATTACACCCTATGCTTTTAAACCGAAAACAGCCCTTCGTTATACGGGTGAAGGCTATCATGACCTTGGCCAGGGATTGTTGCAGATGCTTTATTCCATTCGCGATCAAATGCATGAAGATGAAATTCATAGTGTGGATCGAATTCAATGGAAAACTCCTGAAGTTTAATGGCGATCATCTATAAAAAATATGAAGAGTCCTATCTCACCCAAGTGGCTCAATTATTTTTTGAAGAATATGGTTGGCAAAGTGATGATTTTTTAAAACGCTTTTCATCTTTTTATGAATCTGACTTTCAGCGCAAACGATGTGTGCGGGTGATGGCCATTGACGAAGCATCTGGTATGGTTGTTGGCTTTCAGGCCTATTTTGTTTGGCCTCTCGTTTATGGTGGGAAAACTGTAAACTCTTATCAATCTGGTAACTCCATTGTGCATCGAAAATTCAGAGGACAAAGCGTTTTTCAAAATCTACTCAAGAAAGCCTATGAAGAGCTGGAAAAAAGTGAAGCTGACTTAATCATTGGGTTCCCTATAAAAACTTCGCTGCCTGGTCTCTTAAGAGACGGTTGGAAGAACGTGTTCAACCTTAGGTGGTATGTCTGTATCATCAACCCATTTGCAGCTCTCAATATTTTTCGAAAAAATCTTTCGAGACCAAATGATAAAACTGAAATCGTCCGACCATCGAAAGATTTAGCGCTTTTTTATCCAAACAGGTCTCGGGAATTTGAGGCTTGGAAGTCCGGTTATAACACCAAAGAAAATCTATATTTTTCGAACACTTTGGGTAGTGACACTCTGGTCTTGCAATATCGAATCCAAAATCGAAACAGATTTGTGCGTGAGGCGATGATTGCCTCTGTTTCTGGATCTATTGAAAATTTGACGCTTGTAAGACAGACCTTAAGGAAGTTTCAATGGCGCATGATGAGAGCCGGCGATATTTTTATGATTTCTTATGCTGTCAACGAAAGCTGCGAACTTCCTCTTGTGAAAACCTTCAAAGCCAATTTGTTCTGGAGAAGTCCCAAAGTTATTTACTTCGCGGTTAAAAATATTCGTGCCAGCAGTGACTCTGTCTTTGATCCGAAGAAATGGTTGCTTTCCAGAGCTGATATCGACACATGGTAAATATGGGTTCAAAAAAGAAATTAATTTTAAGCTCCATTAAATCTCTCTTCGGTGAACTTGAGTACAGGTCGACCTGGAATTTGGGTCGGGGCAAAGATCTGATTGTTCTTAACTATCATGGAACACCAAAATCTTTTTTACCCAACTTTCGACGGCAGTTGGAATTTTTTAGATCCAGTTTTGATATCGTGTCTCCGGATTTTTTAAAACTATATTTCGGGGGAGAGGAGTTGCCTTCCACAGGCAGAGATAAAATTCTTTTAACATTTGATGATGGGATCAGAAATAATCTGCTTGCTGCCGCAGAACTAGAAAAAATTGGTGTGCGGGGGCTCTTTTTTATTGTACCAGAGTTTGTTGAGCAAGAACCTCAGAATCAAAAAAAATATTTTATGGAGCACATTCGTAAGGAACTTCCGGCAGACGAGTTCTCGGAAGAACAGGACTGGAGCTCTCTGTCGTGGAAAGAAGTCAAAGAGCTGGCCGATCGTGGCCATTGGGTTGGTTCCCATAGCATGACCCATCAAATGCGCGCCGATCAAACATCTATAGAAAATTATAAAAACGAAGTGCTTGGGAGTAGGAACAAAATCTTAGACCAAGTCGGTAAAATCGATAACGTAGCCAGTTCTTTTTGTAGTCCCGTGGATTCGCTGTTAAGTACCAACCGTGACCAAATGAAGCTTATCCAGCAAAACTATTCCTATTTTTTCTCCTCTTATCCCGGTGATAACTTTAACGAAAAAAATCCCTATTTTATTAAGCGTTCGAATGTCGAAGCTGATTGGGGACTCAGTAAAGTCATCTATCAAGTCGGAAGATGGGACAGATTTCGCTGGCGCAATAAGATCAATAAGTTTGATCAGATCATTCGATCATTTTAACTCACTCAATGACTTTAACGAGGATCTCGTTGTTTGGAAAAGGAGGGGCGGGATTTAATAGCTGCATAGGTTCACCCTTCACCTCATAAATCGTTTTGAATTGTGAGAGGGCCTTCAGATAGCGATCGTAACGATTCATTTCTTCATTCGTCCATTTTCCCCAGCCCTCGTCAGCGGTGTAAGTTCCCGGCACAAAAATGACTAGATGTTTTTGATCTTTGCTAAGATTTTTAAACACAGTCTCAAAATTACTAAAGTTTATGTACCCCACTTCGAAATTATTTTCTATCAGTCGTCGTATATCAATATATCCATGAAGATCGACCAATATTTTATTTGAGGTATCCGAACTGTGGAAGTTTTTGATAATAAAATCAATCGCCTTGTTTCTAGAATGTAACGGATCGTTTCCGTCAAATATTTTGTAGCTCTCATGGAGTTCGTTTGCTAGGGCCGTCTCGGCGATCATGCGCCAAGAAAACAAAAATAGACCTAGAATTGATATCAGCAGTGGCAACCATTTCAATTTTTTATTTTTTTCATGAATCCACAGAAAAGTTAACCCCAGTCCTACGAATACATAAAGTAGAGTCACGCCACTGATAAAATAACGTGTCTGCGAACCACTTGATTTAAATATAATGGCGCCCCAATTTATGACTATCGCTGCGATATAAACCATTCCCACTCGGCGAGTTCCTGATATTGTATAAGCCGCGAACATGACAAGAAAAACAATTAGAATAGCGAACATTTCAAGCCTATTGTCTCCTAAGGACAAAAAATTTAATCGAAAGAAATTGAAGAATCTTTCGATATTTTCGGGAACATTGGGTTTACCAGCAAAGCCTGAAAGTTCGTGAATCTGGATCATGACTGAACCAAAAGGCTTAAAAAACATTCCGGGCTTTAAAAATAAAAGTGAGGCAAAGAAGACAAGACATAGCCGGCTAAAAATCTTCTTTGTTTCTTGGATCCCCTTTTTCTTAAATGCCTGCCTTAAGAAAATTATTATTCCGAGCCCTAGTGAGGGCGCAAAACTGACGGCGTCTATTTTGGTATGCAATGCAACTGCAAAGAAAAACATAGATAAGGCGACGTAAATAAAAGAATCCAAGTAAATCGAGAGGCTGGAAAAAACGAAGGCGAGTAGAACAGCCATGGAACTTCCGGCACTGGGCAGGGAATGATAGGACTGATAAGCCATTTCGGGGGCAGAGATGATCAATAGAAGAGACACCAAAGCCGGAATTGAATAGATGGAAAAAACATGTATCAAAACCTGGGCAAGAATTAAGGTGAGGATGCAAATATATGTCACATGAATTTGTCTTGAGACAAAAATACTCTGTCGATCGTTGGCACCTCGAAAATGATCATAGTCAGGGCGTATGATCGTATGTAAAGCGTAGGCCCATCTTTGGTTGGTGAAAGTTTCTGGGATATTGTTGCTATAGACAAAACGAGGGAGATTTTTGCCGATAGAGTCAAAATGTTCATAATATATATTCGCTAGTAGCTGTTGAAATGTCTCGATGCTGCCATATTCGTAGACTCGAATTTTGCCTGCTCCTGGATTTATCACATGAGAAGTATTCCAAGTGGCAATTTCGTCCCATGTTTCATAGGGCCGACCCTGCTTGGTGAGTTCTAGCTGACTCATGTAATGAAAGGCCAAGAGAATTAAAAAGAGGCTCATTATCAGATAGTTGGATTTTTGACTTTTTGCCATAAGCGCGCCGATTGTCTAACAAACTGCGAGATATTCAACAAAAAGCTTCAAAACTGTCCGGATATTTGCTTTCCTCTGGAGCTATGCAAAACCTCTTAGCCGGAAAAACAGCTCGTGCCCTAGAAATTTTGTCTTTTGTGGTTCCATGCCACAATGAGGGCGAAAATACTGAGCTTCTATACAAACGCATTGGGGAGATGAGCGAGAAAAACAAAATTGATTTTGAATTGATTTTTGTTGATGACTCTAATGACCAAACTCCTCTTCATATTTTGAAAATGAACCAATCGGATCCACGGGTTAAGATGATTCGCCTCACTCGCAGTTATGGTCAGAGCGTCGCTATTTTTGCGGGCCTCGAGGCAAGTCGGGGGAACGCGGTCATCGTGATGGACTCAGACTTAGAGGATCCTCCCGAGTCGGTCCCGTTGTTTTTAGAACAATGGCAAGAAGGATTTGATGTGGTTGTAGCCGAAAGAAAAAGAGTGAACCTATCGGTCTCTTATCGTCTTTTTAGCAACCTTTATTACTACCTAAGTTCAAAGATTTCACAGGTCGAGATACCCAGAAATGTTGGCGAGTTTCGTTTGTTGGACCGAAGAGTTGTCGATGTTCTTTTAAAATTTCCCGAAAGAGTAAAGTTTTTTCGAGGTTTGACCTTGTGGCCCGGTTTCAAAATAAAAATTCTTCTTGTGCAGAGGGAAGCTCGTACTCACGGTGTTACAAACTACAACTTTATGAGAGCCGCGTCCGTGGCGATTGATGGGTTGGTATCCTTTTCGCTTGTGCCCCTAAGGTTGATTGCTTTTGCCGGAATTCTCATGTCTGGAGTTTCAGTTCTGGCGACCCTGAGCTATTTTGTCTGGAAAGTAGCAAGTGGTGAAACATTCGAATTTGGTTGGGCAAGCATGGGGCTACTCATGTTGTTTACCACGTCGATTAATTTATGTTTTTTAGGGATTGTTGCAGAATATGTAGGGCGAATCTTTCAACAGGTTCAGGGGCGCCCTCAATATGTTGTCGATTACAAAGTTGGTTTCTGATTTTCAAAATACGAAAATATTTCTGACATAACGGAATCGTTAGTCACCGAGAATCTGATTTTATTGGTAAACGCTTCGTGACCGAATTCTGTTTTCACTAAAATTTTATTTTCTTTAAACCACTGGGTTGCTTTTTTGTGGTTTTCTTCTGTCATCCCCAAAAGAATAAAGTTTGCAAAAGTCTCATGATAGTTAAGCGAGGGTTTCTGAAGATTTCTAAAATTATTTTGCCATTGGTGAACTTGATCCACATTTTTTTTGAGCAGCTCTGGATGTTCCAAAGCCGAAAGCGCCGCTTGAAGTGAAAAAGTACTGACTTCATCGATGGGCTTTAACTTTCGCAAAAGTTGAATAAGAGACTTTTGGGCAACGATATAGCCCACTCGAATTCCAGCAAGTCCCCAGCCCTTCGAAAAAGTTCGGGTGACCAGGACATTGTCATATCTTTCAATCAAAGGCTGAGCCGTGATGTTCGAGTAGTGAAAGTAGGCTTCGTCGACGACAAAAAGAGCTCCCACATCTTTTAAGTTGTTTGCGATCTTCTCAAGTTCGTTCAGAGAAAACTGACTTCCGGTGGGATTGTTTGGGTTTGGTAAAACTAAAAGTTTTGTGTCTTTTGAGATTCCATCCAAAAGAGATTCAATGGTGAGGCTTAGAGAGTTTTTAAAATCAATGATTTTAGTTTTGGCCTGAAAAGTTCTGTTGAACACATCGATCATGGCGAAGGTTGGATGGAGGCAGACAACTTCGTCACCCGGACCAATCATGAGTTCATAGCAAAACCGTATCGCCTGTTCCGAACCAAACGTGAGAAGGAGTTGGTGGGTACTTGCACCCGTAAATGCAGATAGCTTTTCGTAAAGAGGGAAGGGGTCAGGGTAGGTTCTTGCGAACTGATTTTTCAGGTCCTCAAAGAAATTAGGAAGGGATTCAAGAGGGGAAAAGGGCGCCTCATTCTTATCTAAACAGATCAACCCCTCGCGTCGCCAAGGCTGAAGATTGGGTCTCTCAAATCCGTTCAAATGGTTCAGGTATCGAAGCGATGACATAATGAATAAGAGTTAAGGGAGAGCCTCGGAAAAAGCAATAGACATGTCGCGAAGCCTCATCTAAAACTTTTTTATGACTTACCTCATCACAATTTTAAAACCCACATTGAGGGTTCTAAAAATCAATCCTCTTTCGGTTTTTGAATTTATCGGTGCTTTGTCTCTTGGCTGGGCGATCCGAGTCCAAAAGTTGCGAAGCCTTATTGGACGTCTTCGAGAAATAGAACCCGACATTGCCGATCAAGAAAATTCCAGCGTTGAAGGCTTTAATGCTTTTTGGGAACTCAAGCGCCGAGCTCTTCAAGCTTTTCAGTGTAGGCTTATGCTTCGAGTGTCGACGCCTTTAAAAACGGAACTCACAGTGGTTGATATTGGAGATTCCAGTGGGCGTCACATGCGTTACTTGCAAAAGTTGAGCAATAATAAAAATGTGAAGGCTATTGGAGTGAATCTTGATCCGAGAGCGATTTCAAAAATTCGGTCTCGGGGAGGCGAAGCCATTTTGTGCCGAGCTGAAGAGTTGGACTTGGGTGAGCGCAAGGTTGATTTTTACACAAGTTTTCAGATGGTCGAACACCTTCATAACCCCTCTTATTTTTTTAGAAATCTGGCCGTAAAAGGATCGGGAAATCAGCTTCTTGTGACCCTTCCTCTTTTAAAACAAAGTCGTGTTGGATTTCACTGTATGAAGGGCGGAGCCCACAAGCAAATATTTGCCGAGGACGAACACATTCTGGAACTTTCTCCCAAAGACTGGCTTCTTCTCATGCGACACTCTGGCTGGAAGGCGGTCTGGCAGGAAAGTTATTTTCAGTACCCTCGAGGACTGCCAGTCATCAGTTGGCTTTTTTCAAAATTTTGGAAGAGATTTGACTATGAAGGCTTTTGGGGAGTTCTCCTTGAAAAAGATTTGATTGAGAGCAATAAGTATCAAGATTGGCCGAAGGAGTTATCTCTTTGACCACCGCTTGGAAGAAAGCGCTCTTTGCGGGTAGCGAGATAAATGGTGCGATCGATGAATCTCCCGAGCAGCATGCGATCACCATGGGTGGTTATGATCAGTTTCTGAAAAATTCCGAATCGATTGACTCTCTTAAAAGTCATTTCCTAAATAAAAATTATCAAAGTGGAAGACTCCTTTATTACGAAGATTTTTTAGACAAACATATTCTAAAAGGTGAACGAGTTTTGTCCATTGCCTCGGGTCACTGCGTGAATGAAGTGAGTTTGATCAATAAGGGTGTGAGAGTTGTTTGTTCCGATCTAAAAAAGAACAGCTATCACGATCACCTTAAAAGTTTGGTGGATGATTTTGAAATGCGAGAGCTCAATATTTTGGAAAATAGTGAGCCGGAGTGCTTTGATGCGGTTTTCGGGCTGAGCCTAATTTATCTTTTTAGTGAGCCTGAATTGAAGCGCTATTTGACCAACGCAAAAACAAAAATTCGCTTGGGTGGAAAAGTCATCGTCGAAGCGACCGGATCACCTGCCCATTTTTTTTCCATAGGATTTCATAACTATTATCTCCTGTTCGAAGCCCGTGTGATTTCTTGGGTGCGCAGGATTCGAGGAAAAAAAGAGGTTTTTGTGGTGAAAAACCATGGTTATCTGAGGCCTAATTCTGATATTGTTTTGGCTGCCAGTGAGCTTGGGCTCAGACTCATTGACGCAAAGGATTATGAATTCGGAGCTGAGTTCGAACGAAGTCGAATAATAGCCGCTATTATTGGCAAATGGCCAAGTTTACGACCGACAGTTTCGTTTTTTGGTCGACTCTTGGGGATGCCATACATAAGAATGTTTTGTTTTGAAAACACGAAAAATATCAACGGGGATCTTTAGATGGGTCTAACAAAAGAACAAATCGCAAAATACAACAGTGATGGCTATCTCGTGGTGAAGTCGGTGTTCACTCTTGAAGAATCAAGGGAACTCAAAGCGGAACTACTGGCTGAAATTGAAGCGGGTAAGGCTCAGTTGAACGAGGAGCGCGCTCGAGGTGCGCCGACTGAGATGCGTAGGGAAAAAATCGGTGACGTCCCCCGTGCCATTGAAAAAGGCATGCTTCAAGATGTGGCTCACCGAAACCCTAAGTTTATGAAGCTTGCAAAAAATTCGAAACTTACAGGTTTGGTCACTCCTTTTTTAGGAAATTCACTTTCGATGTACCGATCCCTCTCGGTTTTTCGCCCCAAAGGTTTTGAAGGCGAAGTGGGATGGCATCAGGATATGCCCTACTGGACCGGAACGAATAAAAAAATATCTCTTTGGCTATCTCTGGACAAAGTGGATGCAGCGACAGGAGCCATGAAGATGATTCCTGGCTCTCATCATCAAGTGATTCAAGATCTAGAAAAACAAAATGAGGTTTTTTCGCTCACGATTCCTGGACAATACATTGATTCATCGATGGCGGTGAGCGCAGAAACTGAAATCGGTGATGTCGTTTTGTTTGATTCCCAAGTGATCCACAGTTCAGGACCTAACGAAACAGGTCGGGATCGTTACACTTTAATTTTTACTTTTCAACCCTCCAGTGACTACTCTCACCATCGTGAGGGTCGACCTGAAATTGTGGCAGAACTCTAAAGGAGCCAAAAATGGAAAAGATTCCTGAACAAGAAGCGATTCAAAACAACCTAAGTAATTCTCGTTTTCAAAATAAAAAAACGAGGGTGGGTGTTGATTTTGAATACCTCAATGAACTTGAAAAGTATTTTGGCCACAAAAACGAATCAACCATTGAAAAGCTTCAGAACTTTCCCAAATATGTTCCCACAAAAAATATGATTTCTTTTCTTTCAAAAAATGAAATCTTTAAGAAAATTTTAAATGTGCACGGGGCGGTGGTGGAGTGTGGAGTTCTTTTTGGCGGCGGCCTTATGTCATGGGCCAACTTTAGCGCCATCTATGAGCCAATCAATTTAACCAGAAAGATTATCGGCTTCGATACTTTTGAAGGCTTTCCGGGTCGTCACGAAAAAGATTCGGTGGGTGATTTTGGAGCCAAGGGTGATTTCGCCAGTAATTCCTATGAAGACCTACAACAGTGCGTGGATATTTTCGACATGCTCAGATATAAAAATCACGTGCCTAAAGTAGAACTTGTTAAGGGCAACTTTTTAGAGACAAGTAAAAAATATCTCGAGGACAATCCTCATCTTGCCATCGCTCTTCTCTTTTTAGATTTTGATATTTACGAACCCACCAAAGCTGCTCTTGATTTATTTATGGACAGAGTTCCAAAAGGTGGAATCATTGCCTTTGATCATTTGTTCTATAAAGGAACCGCCGGTGAAACCGTCGCCTTTGCCGAGAGCGTTGGTCTTTCCAAATACAAAGTTGAAAGATTTTATTGGGATCCGTTGATCAGTTATATCGTTAAAGAATAAAGATCGCCGGTGTCTTTTTTCTGTGTGTAAATACGCTGGAAGGTGGTCTTTCCCAGCGTCGTCGTCGAAAACCTTCGGAGCACAGACAAACTTTTTCCCTCCGACGATACTTTCGATAGCTTCGCTATCGAAAGTTCATAAGAAGAGGAAATAGAAACCATGTCTTCTCTTAAAGGACCTTACGATGGCGAAGCCATCGTAAGGTAACAAAGGGACCACAGAAGTTCGCTTGAAAATAGAAGCAACTTTCCCACGTAGTTGGGAAAGAGAAGGTTTTTAGTGTCCTGAAGCACGATCGCCAGAAAAAACTGGGTACCTTACAAAGAATGAAGTTCGCTTAGGAACTGTTTCTCGGTGGACTCGGGATCGTAAAAGAGTTCGGCTTTTAGTTTTTTGCCCAAAGTGTTTAAGTCTGATTTTTCGAGTTCGGACTTATTTGAGAAGTCACCAATGGCAGACTCAAGGTCCTTAGCTCCATAGACAACTTTTAAAATAGAAGACGAAATCCCCTCATGAAAGGGTAGAAAGCTGATTTGGGTTCGGCTGCCTATAAGAATGGTTGGAATTCCTAAGGTGACGGCTTCTATGGCCGCACCGGAGTTTGTCGAAATCACCACCCCTGCTGTTTCAAAACTTTTTAAAATCGATTCATTCGTGATTTGAAATTTATTAAACATTTTGGTTAACATTTTTAAAAGATCTTTTTGATTTCCGGCTGGGTGAGGTTGAAATATTAAGTCGAGTTTTTGGCCGATTTCTGCCAGCGGATTCAACAGTTCCACCACATCACTGTTAGCCATCGGCAGCACGACGAGGACATCACGAGAGTTCTTGCGTTCAACGGGATTTCTAGTCCGGTAGGCAGGAGCTGAAAGAGCCTTCATGTTTTTGTTGAATTCGCTCAGATTTATTTTTTGAGCTTGTCCCATCGAAGCAATGACATGTGGGAGAAGATTTGCTTTTTCTTCACCAGGACTTGGAAAAGTGCAGAGGCAGTTGGGAAACAAATAGTAGCCCTGATATCCCACAAGTTTGATTTTTGGAAAAAATCTTCGAAGGGCAAGATTTTGAATCTTATCGAGAGATTGATTCTCAAACCAGTCAACAAACAGTTTGATTTCAAATCCTGATGCTTTTAGATTTCGATAAAACCGAAACTGCAAGAGAGCTTCGAAACTGTGAGCCGCGAAGACACGGAGATCTTCCTGGCAAATTCCATCAACTATAAGCCCTAGAAACTGAATCTTTGGTAGTTGAAGGCCAAGGAGTCTCAGAGGATGTAGTGACGCCCAAAAAAAATCTGAAATTGAAAGATAGTCTTCTTTGACTAGAAACTGGGGTTGATGGCCTCTCATTTTATTGAAAAGTTCTATAGATGGCGTCGCCTGATAAAACGTTGGGGCATAGACCCAATTGAAGGAGGGATCATGCGTTAGGCTTTTATCGAAATAACGATCTTGAAATTCATTTTTCTCAAAACTTTTGTTCGTTAAGAAAACATCAATGAGATTCAGTGGACTTTGAAGGCTTGGCTTACTCTTCTTTGTGCTAACGGCATAAAATATTCGTTTTAGACCTTGAATTGAAAAGCGAAGAGATCGGTAAGCGACGGTAAGAGCAAGCAAAAGACGACTTGTTTCAGCTCTTGATAATGGCCGAATTCTTATTTTTTTATTCTTTAAATGTTTCGAAAAATTAACTCGAAGGGCATTTGCAAGGGCTGCGCTTTCGCAAATGATTTCGTCGATATCCAATTTTGGAAGCAAAGCCTCAGCATATTTTAAATAACAAAATCTCCGAAAGGTGGGACTTAGATAGGTGTAGCGACTGGCAAGTGCCGTGGCCCACCAATCCACATTGGACTCGTTCTGGGCTGAAAGCTGGTCAATAAAAATGGTAAAGTCTTTTCGCAGGCTGGTTGCAAGTCTATTGAAATCTTTTGCGTTAAAGAGAAGTTGGTTGCCGGCTTTCGAAAATTCATCAAGAACATAAGGGTCAGGATGAAGAATCAAAACCCGTTTCATTAAATCACGTTGCTAGATGCAGATTCGATGCTTTCGCTGTTGGGATTGAAGAAACGCTCGACGAATTCACCTTTGAGATCGTTGTAGATGCGAATTCCTTCTGGAGTTTCAGCTTCAGCTTTTTTAATTTCGGGCCAACGGCTCTCGGGGAATCGAACATACATGTTAAAGGTTTTGCAAAGGCCATTGATTTTATCTGGAGGAAATTGCGGCATATTGAGAGCTGAGCCGCTGGTGAGCATAGACCTTACAATTGTTTTCTTGTCGATCAGACCTAAGCGCTCAGCTTCGTCCCGAAGAGGAGTTCCTGCAAAAGGAGTGAAAGAGTAGGCGTTTCTGTCATCGGCATCAAAAGTTTTGTTAAGTCTGATGGTATCGAATGCAAGTTCGTAGGTTTCATGGGGAAAGCCTAGAATGTTGTTCACGCTAAAAGGAATTCCAACATCTTTCACAATGTTCAGGCTGTTGGTGATAACGGAGTTTGGCATCGATCGCTTGAGAGTCTTACGACGAAAATCTTCGTTGCCATGTTCAAGACCGAAAGAAACACGGGCACAGCCGATATCTCGAAGTTTTTCAAAGCGTTCTTTTTTAACAGTCTCAACTCGGGTCTGGCACCAAAAAGGAAGTTTGATATCCTCGTAGATTTCACAGAACTCATCAAATTCTTCATTCTTCCAAGAAAAGAAAGTGTCAGCCCAGAAGTAAAGATATTCAGCTTTCATTTCTTCTTTGTAAAAAAGAAGTTCTCTTCTCATGTTCTCAAAAGATTTTCGTCTGAGATAAGATTGGTTTCCCTCTTTTTTATACATCTGAACCTGAGAAGGGGAATTGCAAAAAGCGCAGGTGTAAGGGCAGCCGCGATGAGTTTCAACGGGGAACATGCGGTACACTCTTCCGCCCATGGGCCGGTAAAATCTGGCTTCTTCAAAAATGGACATATCGATCAGTGGATTTTTATCCATGTCGACGACTTTTGTGGGGTTGCCTTTGATGCTTCCATCTTTTTGTTTGATCCAAAGGTTGTCGATATTGGAGTAGTCCTGATTTTTCTCGAGTCGATTGCAAAGTTCAAGAAGAGCATCTTCGCCCTCGCCCTTGCAGACGATATCAATTTCTGGAAAAGAAAGAGCGAGATTCACCGCGAAGGTGGGAAAGACTCCTCCAGCAATTGTGAGAATCTTGTGTTCGCGTACAGTTTTAAGAAGCCTCACACCCAGCTCAAACATGTCCTCAGTTGCAGACAATGCAAAAAGATCAGGCTGAAAGGCAGCCACTTCTTTTTTAAAATCTTCGTAGCAATCCGAAGTCAGAAGAGAGATCTCTTTTGGCATTTCATAGGGCCTTGCCATAAGTCTGTCGGCCTTTGAAGTGTCGGAGTCAAAATTATTGCCGTCGATAGATTCGTAGTAGGTCGTGTCGTAAAGTTTAACGGTGTGCCCAGCATTTTTTAGAACTGCTGAAAGAAGTCCGACCGCAGGTGGAAGCATGTTCATCCCGCGAAAGTTCGGATAGAGCAGCATCACCTTAATTCCCATGTCTTGACCTCTCTTTAGATTGAAAGATTAAAGTAATGCAGGTGGCTGCGGCATTCAAGGTTTTATGACCGCGAGCGCTGAAAGTTTGGCCGAAAATTTACTATGGCGTCAAACCAGGAGTTTCACTGTCTGTGATAGAAAGGTTGATAAGTTCTTCGGGACTTGCCTCACTGTGACCATTTTTTTTTAGCCACCACTCGGCTTGGGGGAGTTGCCATTCGTAGTCGACATCAAGGCCTGCTTCGTTTTTGATAGGGAAAATATTTTGGCCCATCCATTTTTGTGGAAGCATTCCCTTATGCAGATCCACTAAATTTTTTGGACGCACCACGCTCATGGCGACATCAGCAAACCAAACATCGCCTTGGCTATCGCGGTCACAGTTGATTTCACCTTTGTGGCCTGGAAACATATTTTCAAAGGAAATAAAGGGTTTCATCAGTCCTTGGGCATCGATCTTTCTGGCCCGAAGAGGACTCCACATGTTGTATCTCGACACTGTGATAGCCGAGTCATACTCGGGATGGTCCTTTAAAGCCTTCACTCCTTCCCGAATCTGAGAAGGACTTACCGTTGGCGCGTTGCAAAATAGAAGTACCAGGGCCTCGGGTGTTGAGCCCATTCTTTTCACAATTTCTTCAAAGCCATGCTTGTAAGCATCTTCTCCCAAAGCTTCTTTGGTACAGAGATGGGCGGGACGTTCGATAACTTCAACTCCGAGCTTGGTGGCCAGATTCATGAGTTTCGGATCGTCGGTCGAGAGAAAAACTCTTTGGACAACTTCAGACCTGAGAGCCGCGGTCATGGGGTACCAAGAAAGGGGGCGGCCGAGCACTGGATAAGTATTTTTACCCGGAAAACCAACACTCCCTTTTCGACCCAATAACAATGCACAAACCATAGGGCAATAAAGCACAAAAACAGATTTTTTAGCAAGCCCTCATGACAGTATGGTAAATATTGAATCATGACCTTAAACCCTCAATCTATCGCCGTGACTTCAAGGGCTTTTTCTCAAAATCCCATTCTTCGCGAAGAAATTTTAAGGCGTTTCCACAGGGTTAAATTCAATGATACAGGTCGGCAGCTTTTGGAATCGGAGCTTCTGGATTTTATAAAGGGGAGCGATGCGGCCATTGTGTCCCTAGAAAAAATTGATCATTCCCTTTTAGAGAAAAGTCCTGATCTCAAGGTTATTTCTAAATATGGAGTGGGTCTTGATAATGTCGACTTCGAGGCTCTTCAAAAAAACAATCTTAAATTTTCTTGGGTCGGAGGAGTGAATCGAAGGTCGGTGGCCGAACTTGCCCTGAGTTTTATGCTCTTAACTTTACGAAAGTCCTATGAGGCGAATCAGTCGCTGCTTAAGGGAACTTGGAAACCTCTTTTCGGAAGCCAACTCACGGGCAAAACTGTCGGGATTATTGGCTGCGGATTTATTGGCAAAGATTTGGTGCAGCTTCTAAAGCCCTTTGAATGTAAAATTCGAGTTTACGATATCGTTCGGTATGATGATTTTTATCGAGAAAACAATATTGAAGCCATGGGCTTAGAGGATTTACTTAAAATTTCAGATGTGGTGACTCTCCATTTGCCTCTGAACAAGATGACCCGTGGATTTATGAACAAAGAAAAATTGGATCTTTTAAAAGTGGGAGCCGTTCTTATCAACACGGCTCGAGGTGGTCTGGTTGATGAAGTGGCTCTTAAAGAAAAGTTAGAGGCTCGAAACTTAAGTGCTGCCTTTGATGTTTTTGCCGATGAGCCGGCCAGAGATTTGAATCTTCTCAATTTGCCCAATTTTTTCTCAACTCCTCACATGGGAGGCAGCAGTGAAGAGGCTGTGCTTGCCATGGGTCGAGCTGCGATCGAGGGGTTGTCAAAGGCTATGCCGATTCAAGAATGGCTCGAACAAAATCAGGGAGTGATTTAACTTGTCGTGGATTTATTTGTCTCATCCTTTAACGGTCGATACTCCTTCTTACGGAGGCCGCTCTGATTTTAAGATGACCGTCAAAACGAGCGAGTCGGGGAGTGAGTCCTTCACTTTTGCTATGATCAATCATCTTGGAACTCATATTGATTTTCCAAAACATTTTATTAGGGGTGGTAAGTCCATTGACGATTTTTCTCCAGACTTTTGGGCTGGTCATGTGGCCAAGGTGATTGAGTGCGCGAAGGGTCCCAACGACATGATCTCGCGTGAAGACTTCGAAGCCCTCACACTTGACGAAGACGTGACAGTTCTTTTGGTAAAAACGGGATTTGAGCAATTTCGTGGAGAACAGTTGTACTGGGAGGAAAATCCTGGCTTTGCAGTGGATGTGGCCACGCTTCTTCGTTCGAGATTTCCGCAAATTAAAATTTTGGGTATGGATGTGATCTCGCTTTCAGGCTTTCAAAATCGCCCGGTGGGAAAACTCGCGCACCTCGAATTTTTAGGCAGTGAAGATCCGATTTTACTACTTGAAGATATGTGTTTAGAAAATGTGACTGAGGGTGATGTTTTAGATATTCAAATTGCCCCACTTAATATTGCTGGAGCTGACGGCTCTCCTTGCACTGTGATAGGCAAATGCAGAAATTAGAAATTCCAACAGCAGCCATTGTTTTTGATTTTGACGGCACTCTTGTGGACTCCGTTGATATTAAAGTTTCGGCATTTACAAATATGTTTAGCTCCTTTGGTCCAGAAATCTTAGAAAAAGTGCGCAGGTATCAAACCCAAAATGGTTTTAGGGCAAGAACAGAAAAAATTCGATTTATTTATAAAGAATTCCTAGAAAAAAAGATCACAGACCTTGAAGTGAATGAACTTTGCGACAAATATAGCTCACTTATCGAAGAGCTGGTGATCGGTGCCGATTTTGTTCCTGGGGCCTGGGAATTTTTAGAAAAGAACTTTCAAAAGTTTAGAATTTTTCTTGCCAGCGCCACTCCTCAAGCAGAACTCGACCGAATTATTTTAAAACGGGGAATGCTCCAATATTTCACAAAAAGTTTTGGCTCTCCAACGACCAAACCTCAAGCGGTGGATGATATTTTGACTCGATTTGAGCTTAGACCCAGCGAAGTTTTATTTGTGGGTGATTCGGTCTTAGATTACGAGGCCGCACTTGAAAAAAATTGCCCTTTTGTGGCAGTTTCCGATAGCCCCAACCTTTTTCGGGTTAGAAACGAATTCCCAAAGGCGATCGCCTACATTCACAATATTTTGGAACTAACGGAGATTGTAGAGTTTTAGACCACTGAGCAGCGTCGGCAAGGTTCAACACCCTGTCGTTTTCGCTCGACGTGAGCGCGTCGAAGGCCTTGATATCTTGGCGAAAGCCAAAGTTCCGAGATCGATTTCTCGCGGACGTTTCCGACAGCGAGAACGGATTTGTAGTCGGTGTCACAGGGATTCATGCGGCCGTCAAACCAAACAAAAGTTCTTCTCCATAGATCAGAGCAGGGAGTTTCCATAAGGTTTGGTTTGGTTTCGTAGACATTTTCCCAGGGATTGTATTTCACAAAGGCAATTTGATCGACGAGATTGCCCCAGAAGCTACCCATGTCGGTCATGTCTTGTCTGTCGTCCATGCGAACACCCGAAACTCGAGTTAGAACTTTGAGATCTTTATATTGTTTTTCACGGATATTTTGAAAGAGTTCGATGTTTTTTGCAACCTTATCAAGACTGCCGTTCACACGAAGCTGAGAGTAAAGTGGCTCGGTGGCGGCATCGGCTGAGAACACCACTGTTTTCACTCCACCCGAAAGAATGGTGTGCACGTGTTTCTCGTTAAGAAGAGAAGCATTGGTGTTGATTTTAAGACCTAAAAACTTTCCATTTGTGTACTCGAGCATTTTGCCAATATCTTTGCAGACCAGGGGTTCACCACGACTTGCAAGAGAGATGAATTCAACCTGTCCAACAGCTTGATCCACGACCTCTTTAAAAAAATCAAAGGTCATAGTGCCCATATGGCCAGCCGATTTTTCCGTGAAGCTTGCGTCTGTTTGGTAACAAAATACACATCGATAATTACAGATCGAGGAAGGTTCAATTTGCAAATAGGGCGGAAAGTTATCTAGTTTTTGTTCCAGTGGGAAAACATCGTACCTATAGCGATGAAACAAATAGCGCGACAAATCTTTATCATCGATGGTGCGCATTTCATCGGCAATAAATTGGGTGATTGCAAATTTATGGGCTCTTGTGCTTTGGTCTGTGAGGTCTTCTCGAACGCACTGGAGCAGTTCTATGATCGAAGAGTCCGATTGAAGAGCCCCTGCAATCGCAACCAGAGCTCTTGTTTTTTCGACTTCAAGGGAGGCCGGATTTTTAGAAAAGAAATCCATAAAGCTATGGTGCTTTTGGTAATTGGACCCCTGTCTTTTGAATGCATCAGCCTTGGTGATTTCTAGCAAGTTTTCTCCAATACCTAATCACTACTAAATCCTGGCAATCTAGGCAATAAAGGCCTGAAGCGTCATGTCTTTGGGAATTCTGGCTTTGGGTTTCAAAACACTTTACATTGGTCTGATGAAGGATCCAAAACCTACAGTGACCGTGGTTATTCCAACTTACAACAGGTCTCATTTACTCAAAAAAGCTATTCAGTCCGTGATATCTCAGACTTTCGAAAACTGGGAGCTCGTGGTCATCAATAATTTTTCCGAGGATGACACTTTAGAGGTGATTAAGGGTTTTAAAGACCCTCGCATCCGCGTTATTAATTTTCGAAACTTTGGGAGTATCGCTGCCTCCCGAAATCAGGGGGCTATTCATGCCAGCGCCGAGTTGGTTGCATATTTGGATTCCGATGATGCCTGGTATCCAAAAAAATTAGAAATTTGTCTGAATCAAATGACTGAAGATGTCGATTTTGTTTCTCATGGAGTTTGTTTGGTCGAAGAAAATGGCGCCCGAAAGTCCTACTACACGGGGCCTCTTGACAGAGCGAAATTAGAAACCCTCGTTTTTAAAGGACATTGTTTTAGTACTTCAGCCTGTGTCCTTCGAAAAAAGAAGTTGGATGAAGTTGGAGGCTGGAATGAAGACATCGGGATCGTGACCTCCGAGGATTACGATTTATGGGTGCGTTTGACCCACGCCAAAACAAAATTTAAATTTGTTCATGAGGTCCTCGGTGATTACGGAATTCACTCAGGAAACGAAAGCAGTAAGGTCAAAGTTCAATTTGATTCAAGCCTCAAGGTGATTCGAAAATCTTTTCATTTGATAGAAAATCAGTCGTTTTTAAATAAACTGAAACTGCAATGGAGAATTTCGGTCGTTCGATTTTCTGTGATGAAACTATTTATTAAGCAAGCAGATTGGGGCTCCGGTATTCGCCAAGGCATGCTAGCTATTTTGCCCACGGAATTTTTGGCAAAATAAAAGAGTCTCATCAATGGCTGAAACGAGTGACGTTTGATTTGAGACATCGTTGAGATAGAGGGTTTGTAGAGAAAAATTTGGTGGGGTCGGCTCAGGCGGCACGTCTGGAATAATAAGTTTATAGTTTGAATCAAACAATTTGTTAAATCTCTCGCCGATCATTTTCGTCATATCTAAAATACTAAAAGTCTCTCGGCCCATCATGTTGAGAGTGGCCGGCGGATTTTTTGAATGAAGGAGAGAGTTGATAGTGGATTCGACATCGCTGAGTGCGACAAAGTTTCGCTTGGCGATGCCTGAACTTTTGAGAGTCATGGTGTTCGTCGTGACAACTTGTCGACAGAGATCATTCACAAGAAGCATCCAACAGTTATTTTCTTGAAAGAGTGGGGCACCAATAGCATTGGACAATCTTAGAACCACCGGTGACTGAAGATTGGAACTCAAAACGTAGGCTTCAGCCAATCGGTGAGTGATCGCATAATGGGTTTTTGGTCGTGTCGGGCTATTTTCAAAATAATTTCCAGAAAGTGGCGAGCCATACACATGGGCCGTTGAGAAATAAATAAATTTTGATATTTTGGTGCGTTCGCAGGCCTGAAGAAGCTTCCAAGTGCCAAGACCGTTCACGCGAAGCGCTCGCTCTGGATTTTCTCGGCACTGTTGATCATTCAAATTCGCCAGATGTATAACTTGGTCGCAGCCAAGACATGCTTGTTCCAGTTGCATCTCACTTGCATTTTCTAAATCCAGGATCACATTTTCAGCCGATTCAAAATCAGCCGAAGGCGTCAGGGGGCTTCTGGTGCTCATTCGCACTTCAAATTTTTGGTTTAACAAATATTTGCTGAGTCTAGCACCGATATATCCGTTCGAGCCTGTAACTAAGATCTTCATCCGTGTTTAATTTCCCACTTGTATGGAATTTTGTCAGTCAAGGGATCCATCCGCTCAATTTCAGTGGGTGAGTGAGGAATGTCCGAACAGTTGGCGACAATAGATGGAAGTTGAGCGACTCCCTTAAAACCATTCCATACGAAAGGCGGAATGGTGACCAAAAAATAATTTTCTGGGCCAAGATAGATCTCCTGAAGTTTTTTGTAAGTGGGACTATCTTCTCTTCCATCATAAAGAACGAGTTTGATTTTACCAAAAGGGACGGCGTAATTGAGAGTCATTTCTTTATGCACGTGCCAAGCTTTGATCGCACCAGGCTCAACAACCGAAAAATAAATCTCGCCAAAACTTTTAAAAGCCGGGGAGTCACTGCGAAGCATATGCATGATTTTGCCGCGTTCGTCTAAAATCTGTTTGAGTGGCGAAATTTTAACTCCGCTGATGAGACTTTCCATTTTAGACTCCCGTAAAGTTGGCGATTTGTTTTCTGGTGAAAGACTCGAGGTCTCCGCCCCTGAAATACTCGAGATACCACTTGGCTGTCTCAAGGACTGTTTGGTCAAAATTCCATTTTGGCTTCCAGTCGAGTTGCGACATCGCTTTATCGCAGTTGAGTTTTAAAACTTTAGTTTCCTTTGGAGCACTCGAAGGGGCCGCTGTTCTTTTTTCTATTTTGTTTGACAAAGATTCAGAAAATACTTTTTCGATTCCAATGACAAGGTCGCTCACGGTTTTAAAATTGTCGAAGGAGGGTCCAAAATTCCAAGGGCCAAAGTATTTCTGCGGTTCTTGAGAAAGAAATGCTGCAAGTTTCAAATAGCCGCCAAGGGGTTCGAGCACATGTTGCCAAGGTCTGATGCTACTGGAATTTCTGATTTCAAAAAGATTTCCAGACTCAATAGATTTAACAATATCGGGGACAAGGCGATGATCGGACCAATCCCCTCCACCTATGACATTGCCTGCGCGAACGCTCGCAAGACCCAATTGTTTTTTATCGTTTAAAAAACTAGAGGCGTAGGAAGAAAAAACAATTTCAGCGGCTGCTTTTGAAGCACTGTATGGGTCATGGCCGCCCAATTCATCACTCTCTCGGTAACCCCAATCCCATTCCTTGTTTTTATAGCATTTGTCAGAGGTGACATAGATAAGAGATCGCACAGAGGAAGAAGATCTCAAAGCTTCAAGCAGGTTCACGGAACCCATAACATTGGTGTCGAAGGTTTCGACCGGAGACTCGTAGGATTTTAAAACCAAAGCTTGGGCAGCCAGATGAAAAACAAATTTGGGTTGAAAGTCTTCGATCGCACCCTTGAGATGACTTAAATCGCGAATATCGCCGCGGATATCTTTCACGCGATCACTCATTTTTAAAAGAGAAAATAAATTGCGATCTGATTCGGGCGCTAGAGCATATCCACAGACCTCAGCTCCCATTTCTGTGAGCCACATCGAAAGCCAAGAGCCTTTAAAACCCGTGTGACCGGTGATAAATATTTTTTGCCTATTGAAAATGGGTCTTAGATCTACCAATTGACCCAAGGGGCAGTTCCTTTGCTAAACAACTCATTGAGGTAAACGTAGTCGCGGTAGGTGTCCATAGGGTGCCAGAAATCATCATGTCGAAAGACCATCATCTGGCCTTCATGGGTGAGGTGATTCATGGGTTCTTTTTCAAAAACCAAATTTTCTTGGCCGTTCATATAGTCAAAAATTTTTTTATTGCAGACAAAAAATCCGCCAGAAATTCTTCCACCCGTTGCTTGAGGTTTTTCATTGAACTCGGTCACAAGACCACTCTCGTCGGCATCGATTTCGCCGAAGCGGCCTTGAGGTCTTACTCCAGTGACCGTGAGAACTTTGCCATGACTTTTGTGAAATTTAATAAGTTCTTTGATATTGATGTTTCCGAGACCATCGCCGTAGGTGAGAATGAAGTCTTCTTCTCCCGCCAAATATTTCTTAATATTGTAGACCCGACCCCCGGTCATGGTGTTGAGGCCGGTGTTGGCAAGAGTGATCTTCCAGTCTACTTCGCGGTGACTGTTGTGGTATTCGATCTCGCGACGTTCGTTGCCAGAAAAGTGTAGGGTGAAATCTCTGGTGTGTGCCTCGTAGTTGAGAAAGAAGTCTTTGATGAGATTTCCTTTGTAACCCAGCGTAAGTACAAATTGATTCAAACCCCACATCGAAAAATTCTTCATGATGTGCCAAAGAATTGGGTAGTCGCCGATTTGAATCATGGGCTTGGGTGCGTCGTCAGTGACGCCGCGAATTCTGGTCCCCATTCCCCCGCAAAGGATTACAACTTTCATAGATTATATATAAGGAAGGTCAGATCATGTAGCAAGCACGGTCCTTTGAAGGGGCATGGTGTCAAACCTTATGTGTTTTACATTTTTAGTCCTCTGATGCATAGATCTGAGGCCGTGGTTTTTCAGTTAAATGTAACGAGGCGTGAGTGAGCGAGAATCCGATCGAGCTGTCAGTTGTAGTTCCGGTATATAAGTCGGAAGAAAGTCTGGACGAACTGGTTTCTCGCTTAAATCAGGTGGTCGATCAACTGCATATCAAAGCAGAGATTTTGCTTGTCGAGGATGCGGGACCGGACGGAAGTTGGCAAAAAATTGAAATCCTTGCGAAGAATAAAATCAATAATGTCAAAGGCCTGCGCCTCAGTCGCAATTTTGGACAGCACTATGCAATTACGGCAGGTCTTGATGAGACCAAGGGCAAATGGATTGTCGTCATGGATTGTGACTTGCAGGATCGTCCCGAAGGAATCTTGGACCTCTATAAAAAAGCATTGGAAGGCTATGACATAGTTCTCGCTCGGCGAAAAAATCGCCAAGACAATCTTTTCAAAAAAGCTGGCGGATATGTTTTTTACCGAGTTCTTCAGTTCCTTACTTCGGCTGAATATGACAACGCTGTGGCTAATTTTGGTATTTACAACCGCAAGGTCATTTCGGCGATTTGCCAAATGCGCGAACAAATTCGATACTTTCCGGTCATGGTGAAATGGCTTGGGTTTAAGCTTATAAAAATTGATGTGGAGCATGCCGAGCGCAAGTACGGAAAAACGACCTATGGCTTTCGAAAGCATTTGTCACTCGCCACTGACATCATCCTCGCTTTTTCAGACAGGCCACTTCGACTGGCTATGACGTCAGGAATTTTGGTTTCCTTCTTTTCACTCTTATTAGCGATTTACTTCTTGTGGCGCAGTTTAGTCTTTCATGTGGTCGTTCCTGGTTGGGCGAGTGTGATCATCTCAATATGGTTTTTATCGGGGATTATTCTTTTTGTTCTTGGAGTGGCTTGTCTTTATCTTGGTAAAATTTTTGAACAAGTTAAGAATCGCCCTCTTTACATAGTTACAGCCCGTTGTGGTGAATAGAAAATGAAAAAATTTGGTTTTTTTATAATGGGAAAAAAGGGATTGAGCGTTTTGCGTTCTCTCACCGAAATCCATGGGGCGGGCATTGTGTCTTTTGTAGAAAGTGCTTCAAATCACAATATGCGAGAGGATTATTTTGGTGAAATTAGTTCTTTTTGCCAAAATCATGGCATTCGATTTTTTGAGCGAGGTCAAGGTCCTAGCGGTGAATCTAATTTTAATTTTGCCATTGGTTGGCGTTGGCTCGTTAAAGACTATGAACGTTTGATCGTTCTCCACGATTCCTTGCTGCCTCGGTATCGGGGATTTAACCCGCTGGTATCATGTCTTATCAATAAGGAACCACAAATCGGAGTGTCGGCTCTTTATGCCGGTCCCAACTTTGACGGTGGTCCGATCATCGCTCAACAATCTATAAACATAGTTCATCCTCTTCAAATCGGAGAAGCCATCGAACTATTGGTTCCCATTTATAATAGTCTTGTTATCGAAATATGCGGTGAATTGCTCAAGGGGCATTTACCAAAGGGTCAAGCTCAGGACGAAAGCAAAACCACTTACAGTTTGTGGAGAGATGAATCAGATTATCGAATTGATTGGAGTTGGGACTGCGATAAAATTTGTCGCCATGTTTTTGCCGTAGGCTTTCCCTACAAGGGAGCTTCTGCCCTACTCAACGGGCGTCTGGTGCGCATTGATAAAGTAGAACCTGCGGCTGATGTTAAAATCGAAAATAGAACAGTTGGAAAGGTCATTTGGATTTCTGATGAATGTCCCGTTGTTGTTTGCGGCGATGGTCTTCTAAAGATCACTGAAATGCGATTTGATGACGGAGAGGACTCGCCGTTGCCTCTCAAAAATATGCGAGTGAGATTTTTGTGATTAAGGACATTGAGACGTCGAGGTTGCGACCACACCATTTTGTTTTGCGACTCTGAATATTCCTTGAAAACCGAAGTTGCAGGGGTCTTGAGGCCACGGACGATAATATCTTGCATATCCGTAGAGGCCTGTCGGATTCCATCCAACAGGTTTGGCGTACATGAAAGAGGGATTATAGCCATTAAAGGCAGCTCGTTCCGCGACAATCGGAATTAAAAACGGCATAAAATAACGACTTCCGTAACTATTGAGAAGAGAACAGTTCCAAAATTCAGTTTCAGACTCGGGAACATCAACCAAAAATCGATGAGCTGGATCGGTAGGGTCGAAATTTTTGAACGCATCTAGGTAGGGACGAATGATTTTTCGACAGGTTTCAGCCCCCTTCAAATCAATTTGATAAAGATCTCCCATGCGGTGTTTGTATATCTGAGCCCTCTTTTCAGTGAAATCTAAAAAGTAATCTGTTTGGACGATATTTCGAGTGGCTAAATAACCCGCATAAATAAAAACTGGAATTAAAAATTTTTGGGACAGACCAGAAGTGTTCAGGGTACGAGGAACGAATGCTAAAAGAGAGAGCCAGTTCACGAAGATCACGAAATGAGACTGACTGCCGCCTCCCCAAAGAGGAAAGTGTGCGACCACGAGAACAATTGCTAAGGAGGTTGCAATGGGGAAGAACTCTATTTGAAGAAAAGTTTTTTTCGATAGTACCAAAACCAAAATGAGGCACCATAGAATAAAAAACTGATCCGTTATGACTTGAAAAGCATTTAGCCCAGCGAAGGAAGTCTTAAAATAGTAGAACCAGGTAAAATCCATTGAATTTCCCTGCGGTCGAAAAGAAAAGTATTTCAGAGAAAAAATTCCTAAGACGGCTAAAATCGCCAATCGCAAGAAAACTTCTTTTTTTTCTCTGGCAAAACAAAACAATGATTTAAAAATTTCAGACCCAGTAATAATAAATCCTAGTGGGCCTTTAGCAACAAACCCAAGTGGGGCAAAGAGTAACATCCATCGAGATTTGGACTCAACGGATGCGAAGTAGAGAACCGAAATCACAAGTGCTATAGGAACGGTGGGGTCGCCGAGGTTAAACCAAGAAGCTGTTTTGAAGTCACTCCAAAGTGTCGAGTCGTAAGCTGGACCAAATAGAAGAAGCCCGGTCAGAAAGTGTGCGACAAATTTTCGACGACCCAGTTGTTTTTCATAAAACAAATCAAGGGCGAGTATTAATAATGGAATTAAAATGAAGGAGTTAAAATACCCATAAAACTCATAAATTTTTAAATTTGTTAAACCGATCGCTGCAGCCATAAGCCAATGTCCCAGATAGTGATAGCCTAAATAGGGTGCGAAATGGAGGCCCGTTGTGGGCACCTTTAAATAATAAATCATATTGGCGATCGCCATGTGAAAGAGAGGATCTTTGGATAATCCGTTTTCTATGAACTGCTTGTAAAACTGGTCAGGATAAAGATTGTTTAAGGTCTGTGAAAGTGAAAAGAAAAAAGAGTACAAGCTCGCTGAGGCCGCCATCATAAGGTATTGGGGCCAGTTTTTTCTCAGAGGTTGAGTCCTCAAACGTAACTCTAGGAAGGCCGGAATTATCAAAATAAAATGAAAAACAGCAGGAAGAAAGATTCCGGTGACAGAGAGAAGAAGTAAACCTATCAAAAATCCGAAGGTAGATCCATAGCGGCGGCAGAAAAATGAGATATTACCAACTGCAATCGCTCCAAGGAAAACTATCGGCAGGGGAACTGTAACTGAAGCTAGCCCAGTTAGAAATGTGTAGGAGCCAAGAAGATAAAACAGCGAAATTAACAATGAAAACCCCCAATTAAGGTCGCGAAACAGTCACGAGATGATCGTAGGGAATTCGAATCAGGCCTGAGTATTCGTAGCTTGTCACATTGCTAAAATGCACTTTTAAGATTTTCTCATAAAGAGGTTGGGTGCGCACCCAAGAACCGCGATCTGAGAAAAGCAGAAGTTTTTTGAGAAGACTCTGCTTGTCGCGATAGACTCCGTCGGAGGTAATAAACATCCCGTCGGGGTTCAATTGCTGCTTAACGATTCGACAGGTTTCATTGGCAAGATCGTCCGACAAATGATGAAGAAGACCGATTCCTAGCACCCTGTCAAATTTCATTCCCTGCAGAACGTTGTCGATTTTATCTGCACTGCAGCTGATAAATTGAACATTCTTTTTATATTTTGCTTTGGCCGATCTTATGTTTGCGGGACTCAAATCAATTCCGACATATTTAGAAAATTTCAGATAAGGAACCATATTTCCAGTTCCGCAGCCGAGGTCTAAGATCGTGCACTGAGGATGAGAGTGAATGTGCTCAAGATCTAAAAACTGCCTGAGTTGATTGACTCCGATGCCCACATTGAAGAGTTTGTAAAGCGACGGAATATTTAGAATGTTTTGAAGCATGCTTTTTACAACCTAGTTTGCTTGGGCACTCTATATCAATAAGAAACTTGAGAAAAACACTTTAAACCTGGGCAATATCTGTGAAGAGGTGACTCGTAGCATTCTAGAATCTATTTAAGTTTTCCTGGGCCATGCGAGATGCTTCCCAAATAGTAGCTCCACACTTTTCCCAGGAAAATTCTTTTGCTCTATGGGCGGCTTTTTTTTGAAGATCAAGATTTGATTTGGACAGCAGGCCTTCAATTTTTTCTGCCATATCGGTTACATTTTCGGGGTCGAAGTACTCAGCACCCATACCCGCTATTTCGGGCATGGGCTCTCGATTCGATGTTAAAAGAACTCCATAAAGACCCATGGTCTCTGCCAAAATAACAGAGTTGGTCTCGCAGAGACTTGCGAAAATATTGATCTTTGCATTATAGATCCATCCGGGAAGGTCGTCTCGGGAGAGAAGGCCGGTGAAAAGAACGTGAGGCTCTAGTCCCATGGATTTTATCAAGTCCATAATTGTTGCGGCATAAACCTTGTCATGGACAGGGCCCGCCAGAACTAACTTTGGCGGATCCTGTTTTCCTGCCAGCAATTTTTTATAAGCCCGAAGTAAATTCTCATGATTTTTATACCATTGAAGGGCTGAAACGTAGAGAAGATAGGGTTCACCTTTTAAAGGATGCTCGGGTGGATTTTCTAAATCAAATTTTAGATTTGTAGGAATGCCTGTGTAGCAGATCACAGATTTATTTTTAATATTTCCAGTCCATGGTTCTGTTTGTTTCAGGGCAAACTGAGAATGAACAAGAACGGAATGAGCATTTTTTAAGCTCCATGTGTATTGTCTTCGAAGAAGTGCGAGGCGCAGTCGATTTTTACTCAATAAACCTTGGCGAGACATGAGCATCGGAGTGAAGGGAACCATATTGTTCACAGTGCCAATGCAGGCAAAGTTTGAAATAAGATTTTTTGATAAAATTCCATTGAGAGAAAAGAACACTGAGGCATTATGATTTTGAGCAATTGTTGGGAGAACTCTATTGAACCAAAGCCATCTTTTGATCCAACTTGGACCAGGATGTTTATATTTTAAAACTTTAAGGGCCCCCGTTGATTGAGTCGGATCGACATGATCGGCTTGAAGAAGAATAACTTTCCAGTTCGCGGGCGCTGCACTTGCAGCGGCCGCTGCAAGTTCTCTTTGTAGCTGCAAATGTCCCGACCCAAGTGAGGTCACGGCGTCGATAAAAAGAGTTTTAGACATTTAGAGTCTCTCCAGCTCGCTGATAAACCTGCCAGGCAAGAAGTGGAATGACCGCGATCAATAAATAAACTGGAAATTGTAGGGGATAAAAAACTGGGCCAAGTGACAAGGGGCCAAGCCAAAAAATATTTGTAAAGAAGGTGAAGTAGGCAACTTGGCTATGGCTCCATCCTTTTTGAACAGCATGTTGGTAGGCGTGATTTCTATGGGCTTGAGTCACCTTCTCACGATGGTAGAGCCTCACAATCAGAGTGTAGCTTGTGTCCACAATGAATAGAGCGAGAAGTATGAGGCTTGATTCAAAAGGAATAATTTTCTTAAAGGCGGCATAGATTGTGATCGCTCCAAAAAAGAAGCCTAGAAAACCGCTTCCCACATCACCCATAAAAACTTTTGCGGGCGGAAAGTTAAAATACAAAAAGGCAAAAGATGAAGTTGTGATGCACCAAAAAAGAATCGAAAGAGCTGAGCTATCTGCAAGTTGAGCGTGAAGGCCAAGCCAAAGTGAGGCGGTGAAGGCTTCAACTCCCGCAATTCCGTCGGTGCCGTCCATAAAGTTGTAGAGATTGATCATCCAAGCGATATAAAAAGTTGTCGCAAGAAGTAAGAACAGCTGGGTCAGGGGAGTGAAATCAAAAAGTGACCAAGCCACAAGAAAGGCAGCAAAAAGGTGAGTGAAGAGGCGTTTTTTTGCAGAAAGTTGAAAGCGATCATCGGTCCACCCAATGTAGGCGACGAGACACCCACCAATAGGTAGGGCCAGGGAAAAATATGTTTCAAGTTGGTTTGTGAGAATCAAGGCCAAAGACACCATTGAGATGGTGACCACAAAGCCAATTCCTCCTCCTCGCAGTGTGATTTGAGTATGTGAACTGCGCTCATTGGGAACATCGACCAGCCCCAGGCTCGGTGCATGTTGCAAAAAATATTTTGTAATCAGCCAAGAGAAAAAAGCAGAGGTTGAAACGAAGATGAGGCTAATAAGCAAGCTCTGTGTCATACAGTAAAGCTAACTTAGATCGTCAAATTTGTGTAGATAGATATATGAGATTTTTTGGAGTACTTTGATGAAAATTCTTATTACTGGAGCTTCGGGTTTCGTGGGTCAAAGACTCACGAAACATTTAGAGCTCAAGGGGCACTCGGTCATTGCGTGCAATCGGGAGCTTGTCCCCAATATCGAAAACTTTGACTGGAAGCTTCTACTTCAAGGAGTCGAAGCCGTTGTTCACCTTGCAGCTAGAGTCCATATGATGAATGAAAACTCTAAGGATCCGCTTTCCACCTATCGAAAAACCAATGTCGAAGCCACTCGTCGCTTGGCGGAGACCTGTGTTGCGGCCGGAGTGAAGAGATTTATTTTTTTGAGTTCCATCAAAGTGAACGGCGAAAAAACCACAGATCAACCTTTCACTGAGAACGATGCCGCCGCACCCGAGGATCCCTACGGAATTTCTAAAATGGAAGCAGAAAAAGTATTGGTCGAAATCGCAGATCGAACGGACCTCGAAGTGGTCATTCTAAGGCCCCCCCTTGTTTACGGTCCGGGGGTGAAGGCCAATTTTTTAAGTCTGATGAGTGCGATTCAAAAAAGTAGGCCTCTTCCGGTCGGGAGTATCAGGAATAACAAACGAAGCTTGGTGTTTGTTGAAAATTTAGTCTCAGCGATCGAAAAAGTTTTAGTGACCCCTGGGTTAAAGAAAGAAATTTATCTTGTGGCTGATGACGTCGCACTTTCAACGTTTGAGCTATGTTCAATTTTAAAGAAATCTTTTAGATCTAAAAGTGCTCTGCTCCCAATCCCCCTCTTATTTCTCAAGCTGACGGGGATGGTTTTAAATAAACAAAATCTGATTGATAAACTCACGGGCTCACTGGTCGTGGATAATTCCAAAATAAAAAAGGCATTGCGGTGGTCGCCGCCCTTTAGTTCGGAAGCGGGGATTCAAGAAACGGCAAATTCTTATCGGGGCTAACGAGTTCAGAGAAGGTGTCCGAATTGTTAGGGTCAAAGATTTCACCTGACCAAAAAAGTGTGAGGAGTTCGGAGCTCCCGTTGTTGGTAATATTGTGAGTATGAAGTGTTGGAATATCGATGAGGCAAGGTCTGCTTCCTTCGACTTGAAACTCGATCACATCACTTGAAAATAGTTTTCTAAACCGAATCAGAGCCGATCCTTGAATCACACAAAAACGTTCAAACTTTCTTAAGTGAAAGTGATTGCCCCTTGTGACTCCGACCTTTGTGGTCGATAAAAAACCTTGGCCTTCACCTTTGGTTTTCACTGCTTCAAAGAGAGTTCCTCGGGGATCGGTCTTGAGGTCTAGATATTTTGGGAACTGACTCGGAAAGCCATAAGACCTCAAAGTATTAAATAGATTTTGCTGAAATGGAGTGGTGGTTTCGGGCAGGATTCCTTTTTTATAGTTCCCATCAAAATCTTGGATCTGCAGAAGAAGTTCTTTCAAAGAAATTTTATGACCTTGAGGTCTGATCCGGCCTGATTCTCTTTTTTGAACGAGATTCCAAATAAGTGAAGACGCTTCACTGAGATGAAGTGGCTCAATTTCAGAGTCTTGATGGATGAGGGGAGTTTCATTTTGCGAAACCTGGTAACAAAAAGTCGAAATCACGGAATTATAGAAAGGTTTGCCGCATTCTCCAAAAAGATGCGGAAAAATAATATCAGAATACACTGAATTGGTTTTGGTGGCCCGGTCACCAAATCGTTTCGACACTTCTTTTTTGGAGCGTCCATAACCGGTGTCTCGTTCAAAGTGGGTCGAGTTTGCAAATAAGAGGTGGGGTCTTAAATTCATTCGATTGAGGCTTGCGAGCAATTGATCGGCAATTAAAATATTTGTGTCGAATACAGTTTTGTCTTCGCCCCGGTTAAGACCCGCAAGATGAACAATGGCGTCGGCGGATTTGAGTGCATGGTCTAGTTGCGAGGGATCTTGAAAGGTGGCGCGTTTGATTGAAATGATTTTGGCATCTTTGGTCTTGAGAAAACAGCGTAAGTGCCATCCAAAAAGGCCATCGGCTCCGGTGATAGCGATTTTCATCTTAGAATTTCGGTGGCGTTAAAACGCGGATTGTCCTCGATCATGAGCTTGTTGATTTTGAGCAGTTTCACGGTGGATTCATAGTCGAGTACATTGTTTGCCGAACTAAATTCACTGTTGATGCCCTGAATATGGTCCTGTTGATTTTGTGATAGTTCAGGGAGCATCGGCCGAATGGCTAAAAAATTCCCACGCCTTGATGTGTAAGGAGCTTCTTCATCGGAAACAAGAATCTCATGAATTTTTTCTCCCGGTCTGATTCCATTTTCGATAATTGGAATATCACGGTCACCGATAAGAGCTTTTGCAATATTGGTCATCAGAGCCGAGGGAGCTTGTGGGATATAAATTTCGCCAGGGTGAGCTGATTCGATGGCTGCAAACACAGTGTCAACGGCTTGGTCTAAATTTAAAAGAAAACGAGTCATATCAGAAGTTGTGATTGTTACAGGTCCATTATTTTTGATCAACTCATGAAAAAGTGGAATCACAGAACCCCGAGAGGCCAAGACATTTCCGTAACGAACGCAGGCAAAACGAGTTTTTTTATTGAGAACACCGGCTGCAATAAAAATTCTTTCCTGTATGGCTTTGGTCATACCCATAACATTCACTGGTTTGCAGGCTTTGTCGGTGCTAACCCCAATGACGGTTTCCACTGGCAAATCGTTTTCTCGAATGGCACGGACAATGTTCGAGGGTCCAAGGCAATTGGTAAGGATCGCTTGCTCAGGAAAATACTCACAAGAAGGCACCTGTTTCAAGGCCGCAGCGTTGACCACGATATCAGTGTCGCGGATCGCCGAACACACGTCCGAATAATTTCGGACATCGCCAATTCGAAACTCTAGTAAGCTTGAAAAATTCTTATAAATGACTTCATCGGTGGCAGCTTTTTTTTGCATAAACTCGAGGCGCATGTCGTGCTGCTTGGCTTCGTCTCTGGAAAATACGATGATTTTTTTTGGCAGTCCGCGCTCACCACTTAAGAGGCGTTTCACAAACACTTTGCCGAAGGATCCAGTTCCTCCAGTCACTAATATTGTCTTGCCAGCCAGAATATTCATGCGCGCGTCATTTCCCCGTTCTTGAGGATTTAAAATCGCCTTCCCCCTTGCCTGAGTCAATAATTTTTTGAGAACCCCAGCCCTTTGGGGAATTAAGGTTTACAAGGCTCTGTCAGCTCAGCTAAAAATCGAGGATGGCTTCACAAAAACTTAAGATTGTTACGATTTTGGGCACAAGACCTGAGATTATTCGCCTCTCCCGGGTTCTGGCCGCTCTGGATGAAACTTCCAATCACATTCTTGTTCATACGGGGCAAAATTACGACTTTGAGCTCAACGAAATATTTTTTAAGGATTTGGAACTCCGAACTCCTGACCATTTTCTGGGAGCTGTGGGTGAGACTTCGGCCCAAACCATGGCTCAGGTCATATCCAAAACCGACACTTTGCTGAGGGAATTGAAACCCGACGCTGTTTTGGTTCTCGGCGACACAAACAGTGGACTTTCGGTGCTCGCGGCCAAGCGCCTTCGCATTCCGATTTTTCATATGGAAGCAGGGAATCGTTGCTTTGACCAGAGAGTTCCAGAAGAAATCAATCGTCGAGTGATTGATCATACCAGTGATATCAATCTCACTTACAGTGACATCGCGAGAAGTTATCTGCTGGCTGAAGGTTTTGCGCCGGATCGAGTGATAAAAACGGGAAGCCCTATGTTTGAAGTGTTGAAGTTCTATGAAAATAAAATTGAGGCTTCGAAGATCTTGTCCGACCTACAGCTTGAGAAAGAAAAATATTTTGTGGTGAGCTGTCACCGAGAAGAAAATGTGGACGAGGGAACTCACCTGACCTCTCTGGTTGCAACCCTATCTCGGCTCGCCGACGAATACTCACTCCCCATTATTTTTTCCATGCATCCAAGAACCAAAGCACGCATGGATTCTCAAAAATTAAAACTTCATCCATTGGTCAGAGTTGTGAAACCCATGAGCTTTACGGACTACATAAATCTACAGAAAAATTCTTTTATGGTGCTCTCAGATAGCGGAACGATCACCGAAGAGGCTTCGATTCTCGGCTTTCCGGCCCTCAATATTCGTGAAGCCCATGAGAGACCTGAAGGAAGCGAAGAGACTCCGGTGATTTTGACCGGACTTCATCCTCAGCGAGTTTTGCAAGGAGTCGCTCTCGCCCATCTTCAGCGGGGTCAGAAATTTCATATTGTGAAGGACTACGCCTTTGACAATGTTTCGCAAAAAATCTCGCGAATTATTTTGAGCCACGTCGATTATGTTCAAAGAACCGTTTGGGGTAAAAGCCCTATTTCACCGGTTTAATTCGATAGAGAGCACTGAGCCCAACTTGCAAATCCGGTTTTCCAATTTGATTGATTCTTTCTTGTCTCATGCCCTGGGAATGAAACCAAATGTAGTCAACGCCAAGAGGTTCAAGACAATTTCTCATGGACTCTATGGAGCCCGTGACGCAATTTTTAAAAGGTGTTCGGTCTTTGAAAGTCATTTGGGTCAGCTGATGATCCCCAAGTCTTTCGATGACGGTGTTTCTCGCCGAGAGGCCCCGAGCTGTCCAAGCCGAATAGCCGCCGGTGTTCATAATGAGTTCATGGGGACCAACAAATTTCGTGATCTCGCGACCGAGCCTCATGTCATCGCGACTAAAGAGTGGTTCGAGAGGTTGAACTGGAATGAGAGGTGCAATCTGGATGAGCCAAATAAAAAGAAAGATGAACTTAACGAGAGTTAGGCGATTTTGGTCGAAGTTCCAATTCTCTCGGAGGTAATGAAGTATCAGAGCCGGAGTGAGAGCGAAGATTCCTATAACTGAAAAGCCCTTGTAGAACCTTCCACTCCAATGGGTGTCACCGAACATTCCGTCAAGAAAGAGAACACCCACAAGCCATCCCAAAAGTGCCCAACGAATTTCAGCGGAAAACTTTTTATCCTTCCAAAAAATAAGTGGAATAAAAACAAGAAGAGGAAAAAGTTTGGAGGTGTCGTAGGAAAACCAACGGATAATGTTTTTAACAAAAAGCCCCGGTGTCAGCTCCGACAACAATTGACCTGGTTGACTCTGAAGTGTCGAATGATGATTGATGAGAAGATAGTAGGTTAAAACTGTCAAAAAAAGCAAAACTGAGGGAAAGAGTTTTTTAAGCGGTAGTCGGGAGGGACCTGTTTGCCTCTGGAGACCCACAAAGCAGTAAGATATGAAAAACGGCAAAATGGCTGTTGGCTGAATCAAAGCTGCTGCACAGATGGCAAGGGTCGCCGAGGTGATTTGTTCACTGAGAAGAAAATAAAGTGCGAAAAAACCAAGAGAGTAAGAAAGCTGCTCCTGAACATGTCCTCCCCCAAAGCCTTGCCACCCAAGAATTGTAAAGCTGATGCAATATGTGACGCTAAGAAAGGAATCGATCTTCAAGAGCTTGCATAACTTCATAACAGAAAAAATCATAAGAGTATAAGCTCCGAGCCAAAGTAAAAGAAGGCTCTCCGCCGCACGAAGGTTAAGAATCCAAGAAATAAAGTAGCCGAGACTTGAAAGGCCAGCGGGATATCTCACATGAAGAACTTCTCCCAAGACTCCAGAGGGTGCGGCAAGAAGTGAAACTCCCTGCATGTGATAACCCAGAAGCTCTGTGATGGTCGTGATATCGGCATCGGGAGGGGCGGCTACGAACAAAGAGGGGAGAACTGGAAGAAAATAGCACCCAATCGATGCAACTATCAGAGAGTCCGAGAATTTGGGTTCGATGAAAAGAAAATCTGATTTTTTTGTCCACAGCCAGAAAATAAAGGCCACACACAGAATCGGATGAACATAGAGCGGAGGCAGTGGCAAGATGGAATTCAGATTGGTCACCGTGATAAATGTCATGGTGAGTGCGGCGATAGCGAGGCCTAACACAAACTGTTCAAGTTTGGACCGATAAGAGAAGAATATTTTTCCAAGCGACAAAAACAAAAGTCCAAAAATTAAAAAATCACTGAGATAGGTGAAAAGACTTGGCCCGAAATCGTAATTGTAGCCGATGCAAAATCGCGAGATGCCGGAAATTAAGGTCGCAACTGTGAGAGACGCTTTCAAAAATGATGTTCGGTGACTTCTAAAGAAATAAAAGCCACAAATGAATAGGCCGATGGTTAAAAAATTCCAATAAATAAAAGCTTGTCCCGATGAACTCTGAACACTCTGTGCAAAAATCGGTAAGCCGTAGAGAAAACGAACGGCGAGTCCTCCAAAAACAAAGCCCATCATTAATTTTCGAGTACGGTTGGGTGAGTTTTTATTTTTAAAGTAAAGAAAAAATAAAAAAATGCCTAGGAGAAGGTCCATTCCAGTTACGACCACTCTCTCAAAAACTTCAGGCCTTTGCAGAAGCTCTTTCATTGGATGACCTCCTCAAAGAGCTTTTGGGCCCGATTCATCAGCATCTTGCGAGAGTAATTTTCAAGATAAAAACGGCGCCCGTTTTCACCAAGGATTGCTCGATCACTTGCCGACAGTGTTTTGAGAGCCAGTACATTTTTGGCGAGAGCTGAATCATTTTCGGTTTCTGCAACATATCCAGCTCGGGCCTTTCGTATGATGTCGGCGCCCTCTCCATCAAGACTTGCAACAATTGGTTTTCCGCAGGCGAGATAGGTCTGAAGCTTGGCTGGAACGGTCAATTCAAAGACCGGATCTTTTTTCAAAGTGATGAGAAGGGCATCGGACGCACTAAAAATTTTTGGCATTTCAGACAAAGGTTTCATACCAAAAAACTTAACACTCTCTTCCAGCCCAAGCTCTTTGGCTTTCTTTTGCGCCCAGGCTTTCTCCCGCCCATCACCATAGACATGCCATTTGATATGAACATGATCTTTCAACTTGTGAGCGGCTTCTAAAATGGTCGAAAAGGACTGGGCCTTTCCGATATTTCCGGCGAAAGTGACTATAAAGTCTTCCTCAGAATTTTTATTTGGAGATTGAACCTGCTGTTCGAAAATTGAGTCGGCCCAATTTGGAAAATGTCGAATGGGTCTGTCGGTACGGGCCCGAATTTTCGGGATAAAAGTCTCTGAAGATGCCAAGATAAGATCACAATTTTTGTAGATAAAGTTGACCACTCGGCCCACTATTTTCAAAGCGCGAGGGTTTTTCATTGCTCCCGTGGCTTCTAAACTTTCAGGCCAGATATCGAGGACCCACAACACGAGATGAGTTCCATACAGTTTTTTTAACAGTATAGCAGGCAAAGCTTGAAATATGGGCGATGGTTCAAAAACAAATACCAAATCATATTTTTTTTGGCTGAGATACAGCACTCTGAAGCAAGCGAAGAAAACAAAGGACATATAGTTAAGAATAAGTTGCCAGCCTTTGGCAGTGAATCTCGGCAGTAACGGCACACGGTAGACGGGAATTGAATGAAAGGTTTCAGAAAATGGCCGAAGGAATGAATAGCCTGAAAAAAACTTTCCCGAAGGATAATTGGGTTTTCCAGTTAGGACTTCCACGGAATGTCCCTGCTTTTTTAATTCTAGCGCTAAATCATTGATTTGAAAATTCTCGGGCCAAAAATATTGAGTTAAAATAAGAATTTTCATGGAATATACGCTTTATAAAATGGAGGAGCGTCCTCGAGCGGCCATTTTTTCTGAATGAGAACGCCTTCGAAATTAGAAAAATTTAAAAAAGATTTCTTTAAATCGCCATCGTCGCTGCTCCAGTGGTGAGAAAGTTCGGCCACGAGAGAGGGAGAAGATTCGGGTGCTAACTCCGGTTTTCCGACAAGGGCTAAACGAGGCCCCTTTGTATTGATAAAATGATTCAAATCTTCTGGGCTTTTGATAATGTCCATAGAAGATGAGAAACCATAGAGTGGTCCACGAGCAAGCCCTAGGTGACAGGAGAGAACATACATTGTGATCGGGTCGGACACGATTTGAGTTTCCATGCCAATCCAGAATTTTTTCTTTAGCCAGTCAGCTGTAAGAGCGAGCTGTTTCATGGACCTTGATTCCGGAACTTTGAGAGTTTGAAAGAAAAGTCGACCTCGCCAAGGTTTTTCAGGACTCCACGCAAGAGCCAGTACAATCAGAGGCGCGAAATAGATAGCATGTTTGAATTGATACCTTTCACTCAAATACCGAGTCAGGTTTTGAAGTCCAAAAACAAGAGCAAAGCTTGCCGGAAAAGCATAAAGAACTCGGTAGGCCACTCCAGCAGTGTCTGGAGAGGCACGCAGAACACAGATCAGAAAAATCGTGGTCCAAGGAAGTAGACAGGCAGCAGTGGGGAATAAAGTGAGCAAACCTAATTTCGGATTTTTTTTAAAGTAAAGGAGTGCAAATAAAATTCCAAGAAGGCCATGGGCCCCCAAAGTGTCTCGAAAACGATAGCCATCATGCCAAACTTTGAATCCACCAAAGGGAGAAATTTGAAAAAGCCCAATGTCGGCATACAACTCCGGGAAGAAGCTTTTGATAAAAAAACCTGTCAATATCTGGATAAACACGACCGCAAAACAGATTTTTATAAAAATGGATTTGTTTGCCTCCTTCAAATTTTGATAAACCCAAAAAAGAAAAAGTGCGGACAGTGATATGAATAACAGAAGAATTTCTTCGGCGTGATTAAAACAGATCAAAAACAATAAAAGAAAAAGCGGCAAAATTTTTGCTTTTATCTTTCTTGAAGAATCTAAAGTGAGTTCTAAGAAGGCGAAGTATCCACCAAGAGCCAGTAGCGTCGAGGAAAGAGCGTAATATCTCATTCCAAAAATGTTGGTACCAAAGAAGATGGCAAAGCTAAAAGTTTGCAGGTACGACCAGCGCCTTGAAAATCCGAGCCTTAGACTTAAGCGAAAAATTTGATAGGATAAAAAAAGTTGCGAAAAAGCACTGTAGAAATCCAGCGCCATGCGATGTCGCAGAATGGGTACCCACGACATGGTCGTATATCCCCAGAAATAGGCAAATTTATTGGCACTTTCGTGACCCGCAAAAATAAGCATGTTTTGCCATCGGAAGATCCGCCAAAAATGCATCCATGGGTCGCTTGGGAACTCGAGATAGGCTCCGGGCAAATAGAAAAATAAAAATAAAAATCCGAAGAACAGGAGAGATTCTTTGGAAAAGGTTTTGAATTTAGAAATAAAGAAACAAGCAAGTAAAGTTAAAAAAGATATATGAAAAATCTGAAAAATAAAAAGAACTTGAGCGGTGGTGAGGGCGTCCAGCTTCCAGCTATAGACATAAATTAGAAGATAGGGAACGAGCCATCCCCAGCCATTTTCAAAAAGAGCGGCAAAAGTTAGAGAGAGACCATTTTTATTTTTCATTGTCGGGTGGCGGGTGACTCTTTAGAAAAACCGCTGGAGTATTGACTCAGCACCGTTTGACTTGGTCCGTCCGCAGTTACAACTCCATTTTCGATAAGAATGCAGCGAAGACAAAAATTAGCGATTTCTTCTTGGTTGTGGGAGACCAAAATGATGGTGGTTCCTCGTTTGTGCATTTCTCCAATTCGTTTTCGACATTTTTCTTGAAAGAGCTGATCTCCAACGGCCAAAACTTCATCGATGATCAGTATGTCAGGAGAGGCGTGGACAGCGATCGAGAAACCAAGACGTAAAAACATTCCGGAAGAGTATTGACGAACTGGCATTTGGATAAAATCTTGCATTTCTGAAAACTCAATAATGCGATCAATATTTTCCAAAACTTCTTTCTTGCTAAGCCCAATGATGGCTCCATTGAGGAAAATATTTTCGTACCCTGTGAGATCGGGGTGAAATCCGGCTCCCAGTTCGATCAGGGGAGCAATACGACCTCCAACCGAGACAGAGCCGGCCGTGGGACCTAAAACATTGGCCATAATTTTTAAAATCGTACTTTTGCCAGCGCCATTTCTGCCGAGAATTCCAACGAACTCGCCTGGCTTAATGGAAAAAGATACGTCCCGAAGAGCGGTGTAGGTTTCAGGTCCTGCTGATTTTTTAAAGGTGAGAAGATTGATGGCTGCAGTTTTAAGTGAAACCGCCCGGTCGGGATTGAAAGTGAAGATCTTGGCCACATGATTCAGCTCGACTATTGGTTTGACTCCGGCTCCGCCAGAGTATTCTGGTTTGACTCCGGCTCCGCCAGAGTATTCTGGTTTGACTCCGGCTTCGCCGGAGTATTCTGGTTTGATACCGTCGTTGGATTTAGGGTTACTCATAAATCACACATATTCTGGAATTAATTTATTCCATCTCGCAAAGAGTTTATAGCCAAGGGCCAGGACGATCAGAGTCAGAACAAATGTTTGCCCGAGTTGCATCCAGTTCGGCTGTTCTTGGTGAAGCAGTATGGCTCGATAGGCCGGAAATAAATTAGCCAAAGGATTGAAGTTTAGAAGAAATCTGTACTTTTCTGGAACCATTTGAGGTTCATAAATAACGGGGGTTGCATAAAAAAGAACCTGCATCACGATCCCAATAATATGTTTCACGTCTCGATAGAAAACGTAGAGCACCGACAGAATAAGGCCTGCAGCATGAGTGATAAGAAAAGTAAGAAGAAGAACAGGAACCAAAGAAATCGTAGCAATTCCAATTCCACCACCCCCTAAATAGGCAAAGAAGAGCATAACGGGGAGAGAAAGAAAGAGTGTGATAAAATTTGTGATCACCGAAGAAAGAGGGAAGGTTTCTCTTGGAAAATAAATTCTCCTGAGCAGGTGAGCATTGTTCACCATCACCTCAGAGGATTCAACGATACTCTGCGAGATAAAAGTCCAAGGAATAATACTCACGACCACAAAGGCACCATAATTTTGAATTTGAAACTTGGCGACATGCTTAAAGA